>Ga0194044_10002047_pt1 | contig 10139 bp, 4 predicted proteins | sample JunL4417m_MetaG_FD_155460 | JGI IMG/M metagenome (GOLD analysis project Ga0194044, IMG submission 155460) | Anoxic zone freshwater microbial communities from boreal shield lake in IISD Experimental Lakes Area, Ontario, Canada - Jun2016-L442-17m | ecosystem: Environmental > Aquatic > Freshwater >...
GTCCCGGCTGTCCCGGCCGTCCCGGCTGTCCCGGCCGTTGCGGTCGTCGCTCCGGCGGCCCCGCTCGCCGCCCCCTTCCCGGCAGACCCCTTGTCCGCCTTCCCCTTCGCCGCGGCGGCGCCGGCCGGGGCCTTCCGGAGGAGGGCCTTGATCTCGGGCTCGATCGGCTTCTTGTCATGCCCCTTCGACTTCAGGAGCTTCGCCCTGTCCTTCCGGACGTCCGCTCCCGAGTCGACGAGGAAGGCCACCGCATCCGTCTGTCCCCAGTAGACGGCGGTCGAGAGCGCCGTCTCCCCCTTCGGGGTCCGCGTGTCGACCTTCGCCCCTTTCTCGACGAGGAGCTTCAACGTCGGGACGTGTCCGCCGGCCGCGGCCCCGAAGAGGGGAGGGTTGGCCTCTCCGGCCCCGTTCGGGTCGGCGCCCGCCTCGAGAAGGAGGCGCGCCGACTCCCAGTTCCCGAGGTAGCAGGCGTTCGAGAGGGCCGTCCCCTTCCGGTTTCCCGTTCCGACGATGTCCAGGTTCGCTCCGGCGGCGATCATCGCCCTGGTGGCGTCCGGCCACTCGGCGGCGAGGACGATCGGGGGGTCGTTCGGGGCCCTGTAGTGATCGGTCTTCGCCCCGCGGGAGGCGAGGAGCGCGATCACCTCGCCCTGCCCGTGCTGGGCCGCGTACTCGAGGGGAGTCCGGCCCACCTGGTCCTCCGAGTCGACCTCCATCCCGGCGTCCAGGAAGAGGCGGACCACGTCGACCTTTCCGTTCGCGACGTTCCCGATCATCGCCGAGAGGGTGAACGGGATCTGCCTCTTCTCCAGCTCCTCGCGGGCGGCGACCTTCGGGTCCTTCGGGGGCGCGGGAGCAGGTGCCTTCACGGCGCTCGACGAGCCCGACGCTCCCGGGCTTCCAGCGGACCCGCAGCCTGCGAGGGGCGCCACGAGGAAGGCGAGAGTTGCCGGGAGAAGGAACGGCCCCAGATTTCTGAAGTTCCTCATATCGTACCTTCCGTTTCGTCGACTTCGGGTTTCCACCGTTTCGTGTCGAATCATCCCCCTCCCCGGCCTCCATGCCAACCACACCCGCCTGTTCCCCGGATGAACAGGCCCTCGTCTTCCCGAGGCGGAAGGATCCGGACGAGGGGAGCGGCTCAGCCGGCGAATTGACTCGGCTCCCCCTCGCTGAGATTCTTGCGCCGTGGCCGATCCAGCGCCCGACCCGCCGGCCGCCCCGTTCCTGAGGATTCTCATGGTCGCGACCGAGGAGGCGGATGCTGAGCGTGTCCGTGACCTCGTCGCGCAGGTTCCGGTCCGGGTCGACGTCGAGTGGGCGGGCTCGTTCGAGGCCGGTTTCGACCGGATGACGTCGAGCCGGTACGACGCCCACCTCGTGAGCGGGCGCCTGGGGGAGAAGAGCGGAATCGACCTGCTGTGGGCGTACCGCGAGGCGGGAGGCGACGCCCCGGTCCTCCTCCTGAACGGCGGCGACGACCGGGCCCTGGACCTCGCCGCGATGGAGAGCGGAGCCGCCGGCTTTCTCGCGAAAGAGAGCCTCGACGGGAAGTCCCTCGAGCGCTCGATTCGCTACGCCGTCGAGGCGCGGCGCCAGGAGGCGCTGCTCCGGCAGGCGCGGCAGGAGCTCCAGGAGAGCGTCGAGGAGAGGTCGACCAGCCTCGAGACGATGAACGCCGCGCTCGCGGCGGAGGTGGCCGAGAGGCGTCGGGCCGAGCAGAAGCTCCGCGAAGCCGACCGCCGGAAGAACGAGTTCCTCGCCACGCTCGCACACGAGCTTCGCAATCCCCTCGCACCGATCGGGTACGCGACCGAGATCCTTTCGCGCCTGGGGGAAGGAGAGGAGGACCGGGCCCGTGCCGCCGAGGCGCGCGGGATCATCGAGCGGCAAGTGGCGCACCTCGTCCGGCTCATCGACGACCTCCTCGACATCTCCCGGATCTCGCACGGAAAGCTCGGCCTCAGGCCCGAGCGCGTCTCCCTCTCCTCCGTCGTCGAGAGCGCGCTGGAGGCCGCCCGGCCGTTCCTGCTGGGCCGGAGGCACTCGCTCGACCTCGTGTTGCCGGAGGCTCCGGTCTTTGTCCTCGGCGATCCGGTTCGCCTGGCGCAGATCCTCACGAACCTCCTCTCGAACGCGGCCCGCTACACCGAGCCGGGCGGCTGCGTCCGGATCGAGGCGGCCAGCCAGGGAGACGCCGTCGTCATTCGCGTCGTCGACTCCGGCATCGGGATCCCGGCCGGCGCCCTTCAGAAGATCTTCGCGATGTTCAGCCGTGCCGCCGAGGCACGCGCCGCCGACCAGGGGGGGCTCGGGATCGGCCTGGCGCTCGCGAGGCAGCTCGCGGAGCTGCACGGGGGCACCCTCACCGCGGCGAGCGAGGGGCCTGGGAAGGGGAGCACCTTCACGCTCCGCCTCCCTCTCGCCCCCGTCGTCGCGGCCGCGCCCGAGGAGCCGCCCCCCGCGCCGACCGCGGCCGTCGTTTCCGTTCCGCCGCGCCGGATCCTGGTCGTGGACGACAACGTCGATGCCGCCCGGACGCTCGCCGAGCTGCTCGGCCTCGACGGACACGAGGCGCACCTGGCGCACGACGGTCCGTCGGCGGTGGAGTCGGCCCGGCGCCTCCGTCCCGACGTCGTCCTCCTCGACATCGGGCTCCCCGGCTTCAGCGGGCTCGAGGTGGCGCGGCGTCTCCGGCAGGAGCCGTCCCTCGCGGGCCTCCTCCTCGTGGCGGTGTCCGGCTGGGTGCAGCCCGAGGACCGCGACCGTTCCCGGGAGGCCGGCTTCGACCACCACCTGGCCAAGCCGGTCGACGTGGCGGCGCTCGAGAGGCTTCTCGCGCGGGCGCCGGGTGCGGAGAGCTGAGCGTCGCCCGGCGAGTCGGCGTCTCGCCCGTCTCGACCTCCTGGCGCGGGCAGCTCCGGGCCCAGCTCCTGGCACGGGTCGTGCATCTCTTTGCGCAGAAAGGAGCCAGGAGATGTCCCTGACACCAGGCCGGCGGAAACTCGTCCTCCTCGCCGTGGCGTCGTTCCTCTCGGTGCTGGTCGTCCTGCCATCGTTCTGGGCCTTCCGGCAGGCAGAGGCGGCTGCCGCGGCGCGGAGCCAGTCCCACGAAGTCATCCTGCGGGCAGAGGCCCTCCTCGCGGCATTGACGGATGCCGAGACGGGACAGCGCGGGTACCTGCTGACCGGTGACGAGGCCTTCCTCGCGCCGTACCTCGCGGTGCGCGACACCATCCGGGGGGAGCTGGCCGACGTACGTCGACGCTCCTCCCTCCGTGCCGCCCAAGCGCACCTCGACGTCCTGGCCGCGACGGTCGATGCGAAGCTGGCTGGGCTGTCGCAGGTGATCGAGCTGCGCCGCGCAGGGAACGCCTCGGCGGCGAGTGCGTTGGTCGCCGGCGGCGAGGGGCGGCGCCTGATGGACTCGCTTCGAGCCGGGATCGCAACCTTCGTACGGCTCGAGGAGGCCGCCCTCGCAGAGCAGAACGCCCTCTTCCAGTCCCGGATGCGCTATCTGTTCGTCCTGATCTCCGTCGCCGCCGTGGGGACGCTCCTCTTCGCCCTCACTTTCACGTACCTCATCTCCCGGGAGGCGGAGCACCGGGTGAAGGCCCTCGTGCATGGCGAGACGAGGCACCTGCTCGCGGTCCAGGAGAGGACGACGCGGGAGCTGCAGGGGGCCAACGCGACCCTGCAGGTGAGCGAAGCACGGCTGGCGGTCACCCTCGACTCCATCGGCGACGCCGTGATCGCGACCGACGCCTCGGGGCGCGTCACCCTCATGAACCCCGTGGCGGAGAATCTGACGGGCTGGACCCGGGAGGACGCGGTGAGCCACCGGGTGGACGAGCTCATCCGGGTCGTCGACAGGGACAGTCGCGAGCCGTCGCCCTTCCCGGTCGCCGAGACGCTGGCGCAGGGCACCGTGCACTGCCTGGCCGGTCCCGCCGTGCTCCTCGCGCAGGACGGGAGCGAGCGCGCGATCGCCGACAGCTGCGCGCCGATCAAGGGGGGCGACGGCGGGGTCGTCGGCGCGGTCCTCGTCTTCCGCGACGTGACGCGGGAGAACGCGGCACAGCAGGCGCTGCGCGACAGCTCGGAACGGATCAAGACGATCCTCGACACCGTCGGCGACGGCATCGTCACGCTCCTCGCCCGGGGCGGAATCGTCCAGAGCGCGAACTCGGCCGCCCTGCGGATGTTCGGCTACGCCGCGCCGGAGCTGGTCGGGCAGCCGTTCAGCCGGCTGGTTCCCGCCCTCCACGGCGACGAGGGCGAGGGCTCCGTCGAGCACTACAGCGCGAGCGACGAGGCGCGGGCCGTCGGCCTCGGGCGCGAGGTCGTCGGGCGGCGCAGGGACGGGAGCGCCTTCCCGCTGGAGATCGCGGTCAGCCAGATGTCCCCCGGGGGGATTCGCTGCTTCACCCTCGTCCTGCGGGACATCAGCGCGCGAAGGCGCTCGGAGGAGGCGGAGCGCAGGGCCGGAGCGCTCCAGAGCGCGATCTTCAACAGCGCGAACTTCTCGAGCATCGCCACCGACGCGAAGGGCGTGATCCAGATCTTCAACGTCGGGGCCGAGCGGATGCTGGGCTACGCGGCCGCGGACGTCACGAACAGGATCACGCCGGCCGAGATCTCCGACCCGCAGGAGGTGATCGCGCGCGCCCAGACCCTGAGCAGCGAGCTCGGCACGCCGATCACGCCCGGGTTCGAGGCCCTCGTGTTCAAGGCCTCGCGGGGCATCGAGGACATCTACGAGCTGACCTACATCCGCAAGGACGGCAGCCGCCTGCCGGCGGTCGTCTCGGTCACCGCGCTGCGGGACGCGCACGAAGCCATCATCGGATACCTCCTCATCGGGACGGACAACACCGCGCGCAAGCAGATCGAGGCGGAAAGGGAACTCCTGGGGCAGCGCCTGCGCGAACACCAGTTCTACACGCGCTCCTGGTTCGAGTCGAACATCGACGCGCTGATGACGAGCGATCCGTCCGGAATCGTCACCGACGTCAACACGCAGATGGAGGCGCTCACCGGGTGCACCCGGGACGAGCTGATCGGGGCTCCCTTCAGGTCCCACTTCACCGACCCGGAAAGAGCCAGGGCGTGTCTCGACCTGGTGCTGAGGCAGAGGAAGGTCAGCGACTACGAGCTCACCGCCCGCTCGAGGGACGGCAAGGAGACTCCAGTCTCCTTCAACGCGACCACTTTCTACGACAGGGACCGGCGGATGCAGGGCGTCTTCGGCTCTGCTCGCGACGTGACGGAGAGCAAGCGCCTGAACGAGGTCCTGCTGGAGCGAAACCGGGCTCTCGAGAGAGCGAGGGCGATGGCGGACAAGGCCAACCTCGCCAAGTCGGAATTCCTCTCGAGCATGAGCCACGAGCTCCGCAGCCCGCTCAACGCGATCCTCGGCTTCGCCCAGCTGATGGATTCCGACTCCAACCCGCCGACCGCCCACCAGCACGAGAGCATCGCGCAGATTCTCGGTGCCGGCTGGCACCTGCTGACGCTCATCGACGACATCCTCGATCTCGCGAAGGTCGAGTCCGGGAAGGTGCACCTGTCGCGCGAGCCGGTCTCGCTGGCCGAGGTCCTGCTCGAGTGCCGCGGCATGGTCGAGACGCAGGTGCAGCAGCGCGGAATCCGGCTGACGTTTCCCCTCTTCGACCGCCCCTGTTTCGTCATGGCGGACCGGACCCGTGCGAAGCAGGTGCTGATGAACCTTCTCTCCAACGCGGTCAAGTACAACGGGCCGCTCGGCGAGGTGGAGGTGACGGTCGTCGAGGCCGCGGCGGGGCGGACGCGCGTGAGCGTCCGGGACACCGGCGCCGGACTGACGCCGGAGCAGGTCGCGCAGCTCTTCCAGGCCTTCAACCGTCTCGGACAGGAGGTCGGAGGCGAGGAGGGGACGGGCATCGGGCTCGTGGTGGCCAAGCGGCTCGTGGAGCTGATGGGAGGTTCCATCGGCGCGGAGAGCACTGTCGGCGTCGGAAGCACGTTCTGGTTCGAGCTCGTCACGGCGGCGGCACCGATCCTCGCCGTGGAAGGAGCCGAGGGCGTGGCGTTCTCGGGATCGCCGGCGCGGGAAGGCACGCGGCTCCGCACGCTGCTCTGCGTGGAGGACAACCCGGCGAACCTGAGGCTGGTCGAGCAGGTCATCGCGCGGCGTCCCGGGATTCGCCTCCTGACCGCCGTGAACGGGAGGTCCGGCATCGAGATCGCCCGGGCCTCCCTGCCGGACGTCGTCCTGATGGACATCAACCTGCCCGACCTCAACGGCTTCGAGGTGCTGAAGGTGCTCCGCGCGGATCCGGTCACGGGGGGCATTCCCCTGGTGGCCCTGAGCGCGAACGCCATGCCCCAGGACGTGGAGATGGGGCTGAAGGCAGGGTTCTTTCGCTACATCACGAAGCCGATCCGGATCGGTGAGTTCATGGAGACCCTGGACCTCGCCCTGGAGTTCGCGGAAAGGAGCCCGGCGAGGGAGGCCGAGCTGGTTCGATCGCCATGATCACGTCCTCCGATGTCCTCCACGGAAAGATCCTGATCGTCGACGACCAGGCGGTCAACGTCCTCCTCCTCGAGAGGATCCTGTGCGGCGCAGGCTACCTGTCGGTCGCGTCCACGACCGATCCGCGCGAGGTCTGCCGCCTTCACCGCGAGCAGGGCTTCGACCTGATCCTTCTCGATCTCCTGATGCCCGGGATGGACGGCTTCCAGGTGATGGAGGAGCTGAAGGGGATGGAGCCGGAGGGCTACCTTCCGGTCCTGGTCATCACGGCGCAGCCGGGGCACAAGCTCCGGGCTCTCGAGGCGGGGGCGAAGGACTTCGTCTCGAAGCCCTTCGAGCTGGCCGAGGTGCTGGCCCGGGTCCACAACATGCTCGAGGTGCGGCTCGTGCAGAGGGCGGTCCGTGACCTGAATTCCGTGCTGGAGCTGCGGGTCCGGGAGAGGACGGCCGACCTGCAGGAGAGCTACCTCGAGACCATCGTCACGCTCTCCCGCGTGGCGGAGCACAGGGACGACGACACAGGAGGGCACAACCGGCGCATCGGGAATTACAGCCGCGAGCTGTCGAGGGTGCTCGGCATGGACGACGTCTTCGTCGACCGGATCTCCTTCGCGAGCCCGATGCACGACATCGGGAAGGTCGGCGTGCCCGATCGGATCCTCCGGAAACCGGGAGTCTTCACGCCGGAGGAGTGGGAGGTCATGAAGACCCACGCCGCGAGCGGCGCGGAGATTCTCGGCAGCGGCAAGTCGCCCTATCTTTCGATGGGTAGCGAGATCGCGCTCAACCACCACGAGCGCTGGGATGGCGGCGGCTATCCGGGCGCGAAGCGGGGCGAGGCCATCCCGCTGGCGGCGCGCATCATGAACATCTGCGACATCTACGACGCCCTTCGGAGCAGGCGGCCCTACAAGGACGCGTTCGACCACTCGAGGGCCGCGGAGATCATCCTGCACGGCGATTGCCGGACCGAGCCTCAGCACTTCGATCCGGCCGTCCTCGAGGCGTTCAGCCGGAACCAGGGGCTCTTCCGGGACATCTTCGAGGCGAGCAGGGCGTAGACCGCGATGCGACGAGCCTTCCTTCCAGCGAACGGAGCGAGCGCTGGTAGGTGAGGACGGCGGCGAGCTCGGCCCGGAGGAAGGCGTTGAGGCTCTCTGCCGGGCCGGCCGACCGTGACTCCACGAGGCCTCGTCCGTCAGGCCGGCTCGGCATCGACGCCCACGGCAGGCCCTGGATAGGGCCCCCAGCCCACGACACCGGCGCGGAGTGGCCTGCGGCTCTCGCGCTGGGCGTGCGGCTCTTCGGCGTTCAGGTACGCGAGGTGCTCGTGGCTCAGGGCGCCTTCCGGGAGCCATTCCCAGAGCGGCCCGAGGTCCCGCTTCACCTGCTCCGCGTAGAAGAGAGGCAGCGTGCTCGTCTCCTGGCTGAAGAAGGCGGCCACGTCCGCGTCCGTCTCGAGGCGGCTCCTGAGCTCCGAGTAGTGGCGGATGCGCCCGAACCCCTCCGACGAGACGGCCCGGAGCAGGTTCAGCCACCGGGGCATCGTCCCCTTCGTCGCATGGAGTCGCCGGGCGATCGCCGACCAGGAGAAGGTGTGTCGCGTCAGCTCGATGACCCGGTCGTAGAACTCCGGCCACCCGTAGTTCAGCGGCCTCACGTTCATCGCATGGTTGTTGTCGAGGAAATGGAACGGGAACGGGAGGACCCGACCGTCGCGCTGGTACTCGAGGTTCAGGGGCGCCGCCCGTCCGAAGGCGGAGAGGAGCGAGTAGCCGGGGAAGGCGCCGGGCGTCATGTCCACGAACCGTTTCGTCAGCTCGAAGGGTTCCTCCCCCTCGTCGCCGTCGAGCCCGAGGACGAAGTTGGTCTGGACGTACGGGATGTACCTCAGGATCGTGTTGACGTGCCCTGCGACCTCCAGCACCTTCGCCATCCCCGTCCTCGTCCCGGTCTTCGACTTGTTCCCCATCTCGTACCAGGACTCGATCCCGGGAAGGAGCGCGGCGAACCCGTTCTTCCGGAGGCGAGCGAGGTGCGGCTCGCTGAGGATCGAGAGGCTGCTCTCCGCTGCGAACCCGATGCTCCCGGGAGGGACGGCCTCCTCGATGGCGCCGAGGGTCTCGTCGAAGCGGACGCCGAAGTTCGGGTCGTGCCACCCGACGTTCGGCCGCTTCTGCTTCGTCAGCAGGAACCGGAGGTCGTCCCTGAGGACGTCCCGGTCGAGCGGCTGGTAGGGAACGGTCGAGTCGATGCAGAAGGGACAGGTGTAGGGGCAGCCGAGGCTCGCGAGCATCGGGACGAGCTTGAGGGCCGGCGCCTTCCGGAGCGTCGGCTCGATGAACTTCCACCTTTCCCGGACCCCGGGAAGGGCGATGGGTTGCCGCGCGGCGGTGACGTGGACCCCCTGGGGGCGGTGCGGTGCGCAGTCGGCGAGGACGTCGCGCAGCGTCTCGCGGTCCGTGAAGCCGAAGACGTAGTCGAAGTAGCCGCCCGCGTCCTCGGGGAAGCAGCGGGCGTGGGGGCCCCCCAGCGCCGTGACCGCCCCCCGCGAGCGGAAGAGGCTGCTCAGGGCGTAGGCGGTCTGGGCCGCCTCCGTGAAGGCGCCGATGAAGACGAGGTCGACGCCCTCGGGAAGCTCCTGGACGAGGTCCTCGAAGCCGGTGTAGCAGACGTGGGTCACCTGGTGCCCCTCGGCCTCGCACCAGACCGCGACGACCTGCGGCATGATGCTGGCGAGGTTGGCGTTCATCACCCGGGCATAGAGGGCGCTCGTGGGTCCCTTGCTGACGAGGTCGACGACACCGATCCGGAGCTTGCGCATCTTGGGGGAGCCCAGGCACGGAGCGTGCCAGCGGAAAGGGGACGGATTCGCCGGTCCGGAGCGGCCGTCGGCCCCGGGGATTGAAAACTTTACGTTCGAGAGGGCACGGATTTCAAAGCCGGCCCGAGGTCCGGGTCGCCGATTCCCGGGTGCGCAGGCGCAGACCGCCTACGGCTCGAGCTGGTATTCCTTGAGCTTGTTGTAGATCGTCTTGATGCTGACGCCGAGGAGCTCGGCCGCGAGGCGCTTGTCCCCCTTCACCGCGAGGAGGGTCGCCTCGAGGACCTTCTTCTCGACCGCATGGAGTGTCTCGCCGACACGGACCGGGACCGCGGGCCAGGCCCCGTCGTCCCCCGTGACCGGCCGGAGCTCGGCGGAGCCCGAGTCCGTGAGGACCGCCTCGGCCGCCTCGGGCTGGATCGACGGAGGGTCGCTCAGGACGTACGCCCGGTGGACCGCGTTCTTCAGCTCGCGCACGTTTCCCGGCCAGTCGTAGCCGGAGAGGGCCTGGAGAGCGCGCGCCTCGAACGACGAGAAGCCGCGCATCTCCTTCTCCTCGATCTGCGCGAGGAAGTGGGTCGCGAGGAGCGGGATGTCCTCCTTCCGCTCCCGGAGCGGCGGCAGGCGCAGGGGGAAGACGTTCAGCCGGTAGAAGAGGTCTGCCCGGAACCGCTCCTTTCGGACCGCCTCGGCGAGATCGCGGTTCGAGCTGGCGACGAGCCGGATGTCCATGTCGAGCTCGTCGCTCCCGCCCACCCGCCGGAAGGCGCGGGTCTCGAGGACGCGGAGGAACTTCAC
>Ga0194044_10002054_pt1 | contig 10123 bp, 6 predicted proteins | sample JunL4417m_MetaG_FD_155460 | JGI IMG/M metagenome (GOLD analysis project Ga0194044, IMG submission 155460) | Anoxic zone freshwater microbial communities from boreal shield lake in IISD Experimental Lakes Area, Ontario, Canada - Jun2016-L442-17m | ecosystem: Environmental > Aquatic > Freshwater >...
ATTAAAAATATTTACAAAAAAACTATCTTTTTCCATTAATTTCTTTAAAATTTCCTTTTTATTAAAAATGTGATAATTAATTTCTCTTCTCAATTCTCTTTCCAAGACTGTAATTTTTTCAGTTAACAAATTAGAATCAGGCTTGCCAATTATCATTAAATCTATATCACTATCTGCCACTTCTTGATTATTGGCCACGGAACCAAATATAAAAGCGCATTCTATTTTTTCAAATCCACTCACTAAACTTTTTAAACGAAATTCTACTCCGAGAGTTTTAGAAATTATACTTTTTAACTCTTCATATAGGGGATGGTTTTTATTCAACTTAAAAAAACGTAAATTACCTTTACGCTCATCTAATAATATGCCATTTTTCACTAAATTATCTAGATGCCTCTGATAATATGCTGGCTCTTTATTTAAAATTTTTGCAATTTCCCTTAAATAATAAACCCCATCTGAATTCTTGAAAAAGAAATTAAGGAGTTCACCTTTGCCATTTTTTATAAATTCTAACATAAGCGTACTATAGCATAATTGTTTACGATTGTAAACAATATGTTTACAATTTTTTATTAATAATTTCATCCAAAATGTGTAAACGGCGTTTTTTCTCTAAAATTGGCACATCATTTTTAAAATTCTTTTCCGACATAGTGCCTAGTCGCGGTGAGTAGCAAGCGATATGGGCGATATTAAAATTTATTTTCTTGGCCAAATCAACGGTTTTTTCAAATTGCGCCTTAGTCTCACCAGGAAAACCAACAATAATATCCGTGGTAAATGAAACGCCAAGAATTTTATTTCTTATTTTTTTAATTAATTTTAAATATCCATCTCTGGTGTACCAACGATTCATTCTTTTTAAGACTTCATCATCACCAGACTGAAGTGGAATATGAATTTCACGATTTATTTGCGGATATTTGGCAATCACATTTATAAGCTCATCAGAAAAATCCCAAGGGTTAGAAGACATAAAAGATACTTTTTTTACGCCTTTGATTTTGCAAATTTCTTCTAACAAATATGGAAACAAGGTCGGTAATCTATATTTACCAAGATGTTTAACAATCACTGGCTTAATTTCTCTGCCACTGGGCAATTTATATTTTTTTGCATCTTTAATTAAATCCGCTCCATACGAATTTACATTTTGACCAATAAGCATTATTTCTTCACCACCATTTTTGATAGCGATCTTGGCCTCATCAATAATTTCTTTCATAGAACGAGACACTTCTGGTCCGCGAGCCAACGGCACCACACAATATGAACAAAAATTATTACAGCCATTAGAAATAGGAATGGAAATAATTTTTGGATTGCCTCTCTTGGGCTTGATTTCAAAATCAAATTGACTGGCGTCAACTGGCCTGGCAAAATCACGCAAACCTTTGGTCAATTTCTTTTTTTGACGGCCAGATTTTTCTCGTGATGATGCTCCTGGCACACAACCAGTGACAATCACTTCCAGATTAGACTTTTTCTTTTTTAATATCTTTAAATTTTTAACCAAACCATAGACACGATTTTCAGCCGAATCACGCACGGCGCAAGAATTAATAATAACAATATCAGCTGATTCTATATTATCAGCTGGTTGGTAGCCTTGCTTTTCATAAAAAGTTGCCATGCGCTCAGAGTCGGCAAAATTGCCTTGGCAACCAAAGGTTTTGATAAAATATTTTTTCATTGAGATATCAAATATGTGTCAGAGAGGAGACTCGAACTCCTATGCCTTGCGGCACCAGCTCCTAAGGCTGGCGTGTCTACCAATTTCACCACTCTGACTAAAATAAACTACTTTAAAGATAAAATAATTTTCGGTTATTGTCAATAAAAAATAAGCGTTATATAATATATATGACCCCTAAAAATAATCTCCCTCTTCAATGTTTCGGCGGAATTTATTTCTGCTAATAGTTACTGTTGCGATTTCAACCATCGCCAGTTTTTTTATTTTATCTTTAGTCAAGGCCGCACCCACAACTATAAATATTATTACAAAACACACCGGCAATATTAATTCTTTTTCTGACTGGATTTATACCAATTGCAGTCAAGGAGCACCATCAGGCGATAATTATATTGTCATGACCAACAATACATCTACTTTGATATCTCCAATCATTGATTTAAATGGTTATGAAAATAAAAAAATAAACTTTAAGGCGCGTACTTATGGAGCAGTTACTTCCAATATGGCAGAAATTACTATTTCAATTTCAACTGACAATGGAAGCACTTGGAATTTAATTTCTACCACCACGCCCACCACTGCCAGTCTAGTCGCCCAACCAACAATAAATCTTACAAATTATAATGGACAAATAAAAATAAAATTTGAAACTTTGTCAGCTGTCAGCTCAAAAGGCGCAGGCTTGGATGAAATTGATATCACTGGCAATCTGCCAAACAAATTGCCAATCGCTCTTATTAAATTAAATACAACAACAGCAAATATAGGCGACATTATAAATTTTGATGGCGAAGATTCCACGGATACCGACGGCTTTATAAATAATTATTCTTGGAACTTTGGCGACGACAACACAGCTGTTGGCACAACCACTGTTCATGACTATGCAACCTCTGGCACTTTTGCCATTATTCTCACTGTCACTGATGACAGTAATGCCACTTCTACTACTAGCTCCTTAATTACTATTTATAATAATTCAACTTCTTCATTAGACTCATCAACAACTTCAACAATTAATTTTCATGATTTAGTAATTAATGAATTTGTTTCTGACCCCACTTCTGGCAATTTGGAATGGGTAGAAATTTATAATAATACCACTTCTTCAATTGATCTAAATGGTTTAATAATAAATGACGGCTCTGGCGCGACCACAACTGTCGCCACTACCACAGATTTAATTGCTCCTAATGATTTTTTTGTCATTTCAGAAATTAAAGGTAATTTAAATAACACCGGCGATTTAATTGTTTTAAAAGATGCGTCAGGAAACATAATTGATCAGGTGGCTTATGGTATTTGGAATGATGGCAATGTTTCTGATAATGCACCGGTTGCTAGTGACGGAAATGCCACAGCCAGAAATACTGACGGCCTTTCAACTGGCAACGACCAAAATGATTTTAGTATTACCACTACGCCCACGCCAGGACAAATAAATAACATTACAGCCAAACAATCTGGTTCTGGTTCGTCAAATAATAACACAACTCAAACCACCACAACTGAAAAAAAAGTTGCTACCACCACCTCTACTACCACGCCAAAAATAATTGCCACTACTAGTGTTGAAAAAATTATTGTCACTTCCACTGATATAATAATCAATGAACTTTTACCAAATCCATCGGACGATGAAGCCACCAAAGAATTTATTGAGCTGAAAAATATCGGCAACATTGACATCAATTTAAAAGGCTGGCAATTATCAGACAACAGCAACAAAAAATACACATTTTCTTCTTCAACTATAATAATTAAAGCCGGGAGTTTTTTAGTTATTTATCGTTCGGTTTCCCAAATCGCCTTGAACAATACAGGCATTGAAGCTGTAAATTTAATCGCGCCAAATAATAAACTCATAGACCGAGTGGAATACAGCGGGCCAACCAAAGAAGATTATGCTTATGCCCGTGATGAAAAAAATCATTGGGCTTGGACCAGCACAGTCACGCCAGGAGCAGAAAATATATTTGCCAACACTACAATACAAAATTCAACAGCTAATTCCACAACTAAAAAAGTCAAAGCTTCAACAGTCAGTGCTGGCACCATTAATATTTCACTTGAAGAAGTGCGAAATTTAGAAAATAATCAAAAAGTAAAAGTGACTGGCGTGGTGTCAGTAGAACCAGGCTTGCTTGGCACGCAAATTTTTTATCTGGCAGGATCAGGAATCCAAATATATTGCAATAAAAAAGATTTTCCAGCTTTGAAAGTCGGCGACACCATTGAAGTGAACGGAGTCTTGTCAGAAAGCGGAGGAGAAAGAAGAATAAAAATAACAACAGCCGAAGATATCAAAATTTTAAATGGTGGCCCTGAGCCAACTCCACATGAAGTAACCACTGGCGAGATTGATGAAAATTTAGAAGGCTCGCTAGTACAAATAAACGGAGAGGTCATAGAAATAAAAGGCACCAGCATTTATCTTGACGATGGCAGTGGCGAAGCGCGCATCTATATAAAAAGCACTACTGGCATGAACCAAAAAGATTTAAATATTAAAACTGGAGATAAATTACAAATCACTGGTATTGTATCGCAAACCAGTGCCGGCTATAGAATTCTACCACGTTATGCCAGAGATATTATAAAAGTTGGTGAAAGCGCCATAACCGCTCAACCACAAAATGTAGAAAAAAATCAAAATTATTCTTGGCTAGTTAAATATTTGGTGGCGGTGATTGTGTTTTTAATTATTGTTGTTAGCTGGGTTGTTTATATTTATGTTTGGAAGAAAAAGAAAAAGTAAAAACAGGGATTAAATAAAATTTATTAAAATAAAAAAAAGACGCAAATTTAATTGCGTCTCTTTAAAAAAATATTTTTATAACAGCGTCACATTCGCCACCGTATCGCTATCTTCCTTAAATCTCATCACTCTCACACCTTGAGTATCACGTCCCAAAAGATTAACAGCTTTGAGTGGCAAACGAATCACTTGGCCTTTGTGTGACATCACCATCAGATCAAGCTCATCGCCATGTACCACATGCGAAGAAACAATCTTTCCAGTCTTTGATGTTATTTTAGCGGTCTTAATACCACTACCACCGCGTCCTTGAATTTTATAAGAATTTAATTTGGTTTGTTTACCAAAACCTTTATCCATAATCACCAGCAGTTTGGCTGTCTTATCATCTCCAGGTTCAAAAATTCCCATACCCACTACTTCGTCGCTATTCTTTAATCTCATACCGCGAACACCAGAGGCGTTGCGTCCCATAGAACGAACATCAGCTTCTTTGAATCTGATGGCCTGACCTTCGGCCGTAGTGAGAATAACATTTTCATCGCCCTTGCTTGATCGCACCCATTGCAAGTTATCACCATTTTTTAATTTGATGGCAATTAAACCAGAGCGACGAACATTAGAAAAATCTTCAATCGGAGTTTTCTTCATGGTACCCTTGTTGGTCACCATTATTAAAAATTTATCATTTTCAATTTCACTTGATGGCAAAATGGCCGAGACTTTTTCATTGGGAGAAAGTTGCAAGAAATTCACCAAGGCTTGGCCTTTGGCCGTACGTGAGGCCTGTGGCAAATCATAACCCTTTAATTGGAAAACACGTCCGCGATTAGTAAAAAACAAAATATCAGCATGAGTAGTGGTCATAAAACACAAATCAACTGTGTCTTCTTCTTTAGTAGTCAGTCCAATCACGCCTTTACCACCACGTCCTTGAGCTTTGAAAGTGTCAGGAGGCAAACGCTTGATATAGCCGTCAGTGGTGACCATTACCATAATATCATCGTCAGGCACCAAATCTTCCATTTTAAAACTATCAACGCCATGCGAAATAATTTGAGTACGTCTTTCTTGGCCATATTTTTCTCTAAGCGCCAAAATTTCATCCTTGATAATTCCGAGTATTTTAGTAGGAGATTTCAAAATTGTTTCCAATTCTTTAATCAACTTCATTTTTTCTTTGAGTTCGTCTTCAATCTTGGTTCTTTCCAAATTCGCCAATTGTTGCAACCGCATTTCCAAAATAGCTATGGCTTGCTTCTCGGATAATTTGAATTTGTTAATCAAATTTATTTTAGCTTGCTCTTTGTCTTTGGATTTTTTAATGGTTTCAATGACCTGATCAATTTTTGACAAAGCCAAAACCAAACCTTCCAAAATATGAGCCCTATCCTTGGCCTTATTCAAATCATATTGCGTACGGCGAGTGACTATCTGCTGACGATGTTTGATATATTCTTCCAAAATAGTTTTTAAATTCAAAACCCTGGGTTGAATGCCATCAACCAGCGCCAACATATTAAAATGAAACGACTCTTGAAGTTGAGTATGCTTGAAAAGTTGATTGAGAATTTTTTTCGGATAAGTATCACGTTTCAATTCAATGACCACGCGCACACCATCTTTGTTTGATTCATCACGCAAATCACGAATGCCTTCAATTCTTTTGTCACGCACCAGCTCGGCAATCTTTTCTAGTAGTGTTGCTTTGTTGGTTTGATAAGTAATCTCTGAAACCACAATCTGAAAACCGCTTTTGTTTTCTTCAATCTCGGTCTTGGCGCGACAAACCACACCACCGCGACCTGTGGCATACGCCTGTTTAATATCACTATTATTATAAATAATACCACCAGTTGGAAAATCAGGCCCTTTGACAAATTTTAATAACTCATCAAATTCACAGTCTGGATTGTCTATCAAATGCATGGTCGCATCCACAATTTCTCGCAAGTTGTGCGGTGGAATATTAGTGGCCATACCCACGGCAATGCCCTGAGCGCCATTAATCAATAAATTTGGCAATTTAGCCGGCAAAACTGTCGGTTCCAAATGCACACCGTCATAATTAGGGACAAAATTGACAGTATCTTTATCAATATCAAACATCATTTCTTCAGCAATAGCTGACAACTTGGCCTCGGTATAACGCATGGCTGCAGCGCTGTCGCCATCCATAGAACCAAAGTTACCTTGGCCATTGACGAGCGGATGACGCATAGAAAAATCCTGAGCCAAACGAACCATGGTGTCATAAATAGAAGAATCACCATGCGGATGATATTTGGCCATGACTTCACCAACCACATTGGCTGATTTGCGGAATTTGGCATTGGCTTTCAGACCAATGTCCCACATAGCATACAAAACACGGCGATGCACCGGCTTCATACCGTCTCGCACGTCAGGCAAAGCACGTGACACGATGACGCTCATAGCATAATCCAAATATGACTGCTGAACTTCTTGGGTAATTGTTTGTTCACTAATTCCTTGCTCTACATCCATAGTTGCCTGAAACGGGGCTGGATCTGATTTTTCTGTTTTTTTCAGATGGCGGGATATTTTTTTAGCCATAATTATTTTAATTTAATGCTTGAAATTATTTTACTAAGTAACGGCTCATACACGTCCTTGCCGTTTTGGGAATAAACTTTTATTGTATAAATTGAATTTTGCTTGGCAATATAGACGGTATAATAAATATTATTATCTCCTATTTGTCCAAAATCATACTTTATAGCCGATTGTTCAGCAATAATCAAAGTTGAAGTAGCAATCACATGCTCAATGGGAGCATTATTACTCAACCAACCATTCAATGTCAAATCAGTGCTAGTTGATTTTTCAACATTAATGCTGGCCATAATCGTGGGTGTGTCAATGGCTACAAAACTTTGCAATTTTAATCCACTATTATCTTCGGTTTGTGTCCAGCCCTCAGGATATTTTAATGATAACCCCAATAAATCAGATGAATGTTCTGGCCAACTAGCCATATCTTCATTGGTTTGGATTTGTGCCAAAACTTTATTTTTTAATTCCAATAATTGCTGTTCCTGAGATAATTTTTCCGAAGCGCCCTTAATGGCAGTGGTCATATCATTAAAACGAGTTTGTGCACTTTCAATAGTTTGGCCTATTTGATTTCCCAAATCTGACAAACTCTGCCCATTTTTAAGATCAAAATTCTTTTTAATACTCCAAAAAGTAAAAATCACGGCTATTAAAGCCAAAAACCCTACAACCAACCAAACCAACTTTGTCCTTTGCTGTAATTCTTCTTCATAACGATTCACAATCACATACGGTTTGCCATTTTCATCATAAACAATGGGACTATCAACCTCAACAACTGGTTCAATTTGTTCTATTTCCTTTTTAACAACCTTTTTTACAGGTTTTACAGGCTTTTTTCTTTTAATAACCTTAACAACCTTTTTTTCAACCACTTTTTTAATTGCCTTCTTTACTGTTTTTTTTATCACTTTCTTTTTAGCAACTGGTTTAGGTTTAATTGGTTCTGTTTTTGTTTTTTTTATTGTTGTCCTCCTAGACATGATAATTTTAATTATTTAAAACAATTAATTTTGTGTCTTCCATGGGTAAATCTTTTTTCAAAATTTTCAATTTATCCATGTTTTCTGCTGTTAAACCGCTTAATTTGATAAATTCATCAACACTAGCCAACTTGCTATCTGTCTGACCTGGCAGTTTGTAATGCATGGGAATAACAATCTTTGGCTCCAATTGAGACATTACCTTTACAGCTGTTTTGGCATCAATAGTATAGGTGCCACCAACTGGGATTAACAAAACATCAACATTACCTATTCTTTCTATTTGTTCATCTGGCAACACACGCCCCAAATCTCCCAAGTGCAAAACATCCATATCTTCAATATTGAATTTGTACAAAGTATTTTGACCGCGCTCTTTGCCTTCTTTATCATCGTGCCAATCGGGAATACCAAAAACAAAAACGCCCTTGGTTTCGTATTCTCCAGGAACATTTATAACAAAAACATCATCATTTTTAATAGCATCTAAATTATTATGATCTTGGTGATCGTGCGAAATTGTCACAATATCAACTTGTACTTTGGACATTTTTCTTTTGTCAGAATCTGAATACGGATCAGTAATTACCGTGATTTCTTGGTCATTATTTTTTGTCTGAAATTTAAAACATGACTGTCCCAGCCATTGAATTATCATAATTTTTCTGTTATAGTTTTTAAAGCTTGAATGCAATTATATTTTACAACATTTGATGAATTAATTCAAGGATTCGTTTCCATAGTTCAACGGATAGAACAAGGGACTCCTAAGCCCTAGATGCAGGTTCGATTCCTGCTGGAAACACAAAGGATACTTCCACATCACTATGCAAGCAAAATTATTGTGATATAATTAAAAATATGGAATTGGTAACAAAAAATGATAACCTACTATTTGAATGTTTTTTATCATACAAAAGAAGAAGAAATATAACACTATTTATACTAAGTATAATGGTTTTAATATTCCTACTTGTTTATCCTGGAGTTATTGTAGACAAATTTAAATGGTGCATACTGCCTTTCTTTAATAGTACTTTTTCTTTTCATTTGGCTGGTTGTTATGGCGACCCATTTGGATTAACTTTACTTTTTGGCTATCCAATATTGCTTTATTTTATTATTGGCTCTTTATTCATCAAAAATAACTCTGGCTCAAAAATATATGAAAATAATGGCATTTATGTCTTAATGGGAAATATTGAAAGTCAATATGAATGGTCAGATATTAAAGCCTATCAAATCCAATACCCTTATTACACGAGAAAAATAACTTTTTTATACCTTCTTACTAAGAAACTAAAAAATAACAACTCTGCTCCGACAGACTTCAAAACATATATAAATGTCAAAGACATTAATGAAATTAAAAAGTTATTTAACAGCAAAGGAATAAAAGAAGGTATAACCAACCATATTTAACTAAAAACAGTCCCAATAATTTGGGGCTGTTTTTTAATCTATGGTAAACAAAATACTCCTCTATAACAGGCCACAGGTCCGATTCCTTGCCTACCGGCAGGCAGGCTGTCGAGAACATAAAAAAATAAAAAACTACTTCTTAAATTAATAGGAGGTAGTTTTTTAATACTTCTGTCTAGACATGTCTAGACAAATCTCATACTTTTCAACTTGTTATCAAATCTTCATGTGAAAGACATATCATACTTTTAGCATATTTTTTATTTTTGCTTAAATTTAGCAAATTTATCTTAAAAAAGTTTTATACACATCTGTGGATTACTGTGGATAAGCTGTGATATAGGGGGAGAAATGTCTAGACATGTCTAGACAAATCTTTTCCTCAGGCTGTTGAAACTTTTTTTTGGCTAAATTCAGATAAATATGAAACTGGCCCTTTTTATTGGGTTATTTTAAACAATTATTTTTTTATGTTTTTTTATTCTTTATTTTTAAATTAATTTCATTTTTAACACTAGTTTTTACTTTTTTTCTATTCACTCCGGCCACCATTCCAGAATTCTATATTAATTTAAGTCAACTACTTCTTTGTCATTCCGACCGAGGCCTCAAGGCCGAGTGGAAGAATCGCTTTAAGCCAAGAGTAATTGCATTTAAGTTATTAGAAAAATATATAAG
>Ga0194044_10002058_pt1 | contig 10112 bp, 9 predicted proteins | sample JunL4417m_MetaG_FD_155460 | JGI IMG/M metagenome (GOLD analysis project Ga0194044, IMG submission 155460) | Anoxic zone freshwater microbial communities from boreal shield lake in IISD Experimental Lakes Area, Ontario, Canada - Jun2016-L442-17m | ecosystem: Environmental > Aquatic > Freshwater >...
TGTTTATATAGTATCTGCGATTTTTAATTTCGGCAAAGTCAGAAATTTAAGGAAAAAGTTTTATGTTTTTCTATTCATTGAGTGAAAAATTTTGCTGTTTTAAAATAAAAACATGGTAATATTTTTTTGTTAATACCAGACAACAAATTTCAGGGAGACAGCGTTTGGACATATTAGAGCATTTTTATTTAAAGATTCTGGTGCCAATAAAGATAGGCAGTTTTGATATCTCCATAACAAATCTTACAGTTTCGATGTTTCTTGCAGTATTTATATTTACAGTTCTTTTATTGATTCTTGCCGGAAAACCAAAATTAGTTCCAACAAAAAAGCAGGCAGCTGCAGAAATGCTTGTGAGTTTTGTCAAGGAAAGCCTTGTTTATGGGATGATGGGCAAACAGGCAGGTGACAGATGGTTTCCTTTTATTTCCGCAATCTTTGTCTTTGTACTGGCAAACAATCTTGTCGGACTTATTCCCGGTACTTATACTCCTACTGCCAATCCTGTAGTTCCTCTTGTATTTTCTCTTATAATATTTTTTGTTGTACAGATAACAAGCATAAAGAAAAATGGTTTTGGCGGCTATATAAGGACTTTCGCTCCCAAATTTGTGCCTTCATGGATGTATGTTATAGTTTTCCCTATAGAACTTATAAGCAACTGGATAGCAAAGCCGCTTTCACTGTTTGTGAGGCTTACTGCAAATATGCTCGCCGGACATATAATAATAATAGTTCTTGAAAGCATGATAATTTACTTTAAGAATTATCTGATAGCCGTTCCTGTTGTACCATTTGTCACAATCATGATGGCCTTTGAGATCTTTGTCTCAGCCATTCAGGCATATATTTTTGCTGTTCTTTCAGCAATGTATATCGGTAATGCAGAAAACCCGATGCACTAGAAGCATCGCATTAATTATTATTTTAAAAACATAGACAGGTAAAAATAAATTTATTAAAAAGCCTGACGTTTTAGACTTGCAAGGCAGAAAGAGAGTAAGAACATTTACAAAAACCTTGTGCATGATTTAAGAAAAAAAGTTTTATTGTCCGGTATTTAAGGCATTAACAGTTTAAAAGAAATAATATAGTTAGAATAAAGCAATACTTTAGAATAAATAATATTACAGGAGGAACATAAATGGACCCAAAAGCGATGGCAGCACTTGCAGCAGGCCTTTGTATGGGAATCGGATCAATAGGACCCGGTATAGCAATAGGTAATCTGGTGGGTAAAGCTCTTGAAGGAATAGCAAGACAGCCTGAGGCAGCAGGAAAAATACAGACAGCCATGTTTATTGGAATTGCTTTTGCGGAAGCTATTTCTCTGTATGCTCTTGTAGTCGCATTCCTGCTTATATTTGTAGCATAGTATTAATACAGCGCTTTAAAAGAGAAAGGTAAGTTTAAGGGTGGAAGAATTATCAAAAATATTAAACCCGATGACAAGCACCATATTCTGGGCTATTATCTGCTTTCTTATATTATTTTTTGTTTTATGGAAATTTGTTTTTAAGCCTGTAAACAAAATGATAAGTGCCAGGCAGGATGAGATAAGAAAAAATCTTGACGAAGCAGACAGACAAAGGGATGAAGCCATAAAATACCTTGATGAGCAGAAGGCATTGCTTGAGCAGTCAAAGAAGGAAGCCAGAGAAATAGTTGAATCAGGTCGTCAGGCGTCCCGAAAAGCTCAGGAAGAAATGCTGGAGGCGTCTCATGAAAAATCAAGACAGATGCTTGATTCGGCCCTTGAGGAAATAAAAAGGGAAAAAGAAAAATCTTTAAATGAAGTTAAAAGCAGAATTATTGATATAGCAATGCTGACAACAGAAAAAATAATTTCCAAAAGCCTGTCAGAGGAAGAACACAAAAAATTAATTGAAGAAAGTTTGCAAGAGGTAGGAAAAGCAGTTGAACAGTAAAAACGATTCCTTGATAATTAACGGCGAGTCAAGAGAAGTTAAAAATAAAACTGATTATTATGCAGCGTGTTTTCTTGATATTGCGGAAGCAGAAAATGTCCTGGATGGTTTTGAGGAAGAATTCAGACAGCTAAAAAATGCTGTCGTAAACGATCTTGATCTCAAAAAATATCTGACCGAGCCTTCAATTGAAACATCTGATAAAATCAAAACTGCCTTTAAGATTTTTAGCGAGAGCAGCTCAAATGCAATAAGGGCAGCCATGGCAGCCATGATAACTCTTGGCATTATTGAGTCAGTTGAGGGTATCTACAATAAGTTTGTCCTGCTTGTAAATAAGATGAGAACACAAATTCTTGTTGAAGTTGTAAGCGCAATAAGGCTCGACGACAAACTAATGGAAGAAATAAAGAAAAGCATTGATGAAAAAACAAATCTTGACGTCAGGCTTAAAAATGTGGTCGATAAAAATATTATCGGCGGGCTTCTAATTAAGATAGGCGACAGAATAATAGATGTAAGTGTTAAAAGCAAAATAGATGATTTAAAACTAAAGCTGCACTCATTGGAACTTGGGGGTGAAGAATTTGTCAGCAGCAATAAGGACTGATAAGATAGCAGAGTTAATAAGCTCTGAAATAAACAAATACAAAAAAGAGGCAAGATTTGAAGAAATTGGAACCGTAATTGATGCAGGAGACGGTATAGCAAGAATCAGAGGGCTTTCAAAAGCTCTTTCAGGTGAAATGCTTGAATTTGAAGGCGGAATTTATGGTCAGGCATTAAATCTTGATAAAAGCGAGATCGGCGCAATAATACTTGGCGAGTCCAACGAGATAGAAGAGGGAACTACAGTAAGATGCACAGGAAGAATACTTGAAGTTCCTGTCGGGGAAGCCCTGCTCGGAAGGATTATTGATCCTCTTGGAAAACCTCTTGATAATAAAGGCAGTATAAAAACAGATGAATTCAGACCAATCGAATTTAATGCTCCAAGTGTTATAAACAGGCAGCCGGTAAAGGAGCCTCTTCAGACCGGAATAAAAGCAATAGACAGCATGATACCCATCGGCAAAGGCCAGAGGGAGCTTGTAATAGGGGACAGAAGTACAGGTAAAACATCTATTCTTGTTGATACGATAATCAACCAGAAAGGCAAGAATGTTTTTTGTATATATGTCGCCATAGGCCAGAAAACTTCCAATATTGCCCGTCTTGCGGAAAAATTAACCGAAGTCGGCGCTATGGAATATACAGTTATAGTTAACGCTCCTGCCAATGCACAGGCATCCATCCAATATCTTGCGCCATATACAGGCTGCGCTATTGGAGAATACTTCATGTATAAGGGTCAGGATGCACTTGTAATTTACGATGATCTTTCAAAACACGCAGTTGCCTACAGGCAGATATCTCTTCTATTAAGGCGTCCGCCTGGAAGAGAAGCTTACCCAGGTGACATATTTTATCTGCACTCAAGGCTTCTTGAGCGTTCGGCAAAACTTTCTGATGAAATGGGCGGCGGATCACTGACGGCAATACCGGTTGTTGAGATTTTAGCCGGGGATATTTCATCATATATACCCACAAACGTTATTTCCATAACAGACGGACAGATATACCTTGAAAGTGATCTTTTTAATGCAGGAGTAAGGCCCGCAATAAATGCCGGAATTTCAGTATCAAGAGTCGGCGGCAATGCTCAGACCAAAGCAATGAAAAAGGTATCAGGCATGCTTCGTCTCGGACTGGCTCAGTTTAGAGAGCTTGAAACTTTTGCCAAGTTTGGTACAGAGCTTGACAAGGAAACCAGAAAGCAGCTGGCAAGAGGGGAAAGAACTGTTGAAGTATTAAAGCAGGAGCTTTACCAGCCTATTCCCGTAGAAGAGCAGGTTATTGTTATATTTGCGCTTACCAGAGGATATCTTGATGATGTCGCCATGAAAGATGTAAAGAATTTTGAAAAAGAGCTTGTTTCATATATAAAAAGCACTAAAACTGAGCTCATGGCAAGCCTTTACGAGACAAAAGATATAACAGTAGAGTTTGAAAAGCAGCTGTGTGAAGCAATAGAAACTTTCAAAAATAATTTTGTCAGTTAATTTAATATTTTTTACACTTTTAATTAAATGCAATGCAGGATACCAAAGAGCTAAGAAACAGAATTAAAAGCGTTTCCGGAATGGGCAAAATAATAAAAGCCATGGAAATGGTTGCTTCGTCCAAGATAAGAAAAGCACAGAACAGGATATTTGAGGCAAGGCCTTTTTATGAGAAGCTGGAGGACTTCATAGAAGAGCTCTCCCATTTTCCGGGAGTTATGGACAACCCTCTCATTAGAGAGCACGACAATTTTGAGAGTGTTCTGATTCTCGGCATTACTGCAGACAGAGGTCTTTGCGGAGGCTATAATACAGGCATAATAAAGCTTATGAACTTAAAAATACAGGAGTATGAGCTTGCCGGCAAAAAAGTAAAGGTTTCAATTATTGGGACAAAAGGTAAAAATCATTTTAAATATACAGGCAGGCAGCTGACAAAGGTATATGAAAACCTTTCTGATTATCCAAAATTTCTGGATGGCCGGGAAATAGCAAATGACCTTATAGCCAGTTATTTAAGTGACGGGGTAGACAGAGTTGAGTTATTTTACACAAGATTTAAAAATGCGGCGGAGCAGCAGCCGCTTTTAAAGCAGATTCTTCCAATACCTCTCTCCGATTTTAAAGAAAAAATAAGTATACGCATAGACGGAGACAAAGCTGTTGAGAGCATAACTGATTTTATTTTTGAGCCATCTGCCTCAGAGGTTCTGTCATCTCTTATCCCGGAATATATATACACAGTTATTTATGATGCTCTTCTTGAGTCAACAGCCAGTGAAACGGGCTCCAGAATGACAGCAATGAGAAGTGCCAGCGATTCATCTGATGAAATGGTTAAAGATCTTACCAGAAAGTATCAGAGAGCAAGGCAGCAGCAGATAACAACCGAGATTGCAGAGATAGTATCAGGTGCCGAGGCACTAAAATAAAAACGAGAAGTGGAGTAATTTTATGGCTTTTGAAAATAAAAATAATGATGAGATATCAGGTAAAAGCAGTGTGGGAAGAATTGTAAGCATCAGGGGCCCTGTTCTTGATATAGAATTTCCTCCCGGAAATCTTCCTTTTATATATAATGCATTAATAATTAAAAGGCCGGATACCCAGATGTCTGGATTTAAGGAAAATGTCGTTGCAGAAGTTCAGCAGTCCATCGGCGGGAATCAGGTAAGAGCGGTTGCAATGTCAGCAACAACGGGACTCAGGCGAGGCATGGAAGTAATAGACACCGGAGCGCCGATAGAAGTTCCAGTAGGCAAAGAAACACTTGGAAGAATATTTAACGTTCTTGGAGAAGCAATTGATAATAAAGGCGAAGTTAATGCCAAAAGGAAACTCCCTATTCACAGACAGGCACCGGGAATTGATGAGCTCGAGCCAAGAACAGAATTATTTGAAACCGGAGTAAAAGTTATTGATCTTCTCTGCCCGTTTGTAAGAGGCGGCAAGATAGGAATGTTTGGAGGAGCAGGAGTAGGTAAAACAGTTATTATTATGGAATTAATTCATAATATAGCAATCGAGCATGGCGGATTTTCAGTTTTTGCCGGAGTCGGGGAAAGAACCCGTGAAGGAAATGACTTATGGATAGAAATGAAGCAGTCCGGCGTAATAGACAAGACAGCACTGGTGTTCGGGCAGATGAACGAACCGCCCGGGGCAAGGCTAAGAGTTGCACTTGCAGGCCTTACAATGGCTGAATATTTCAGGGAGTATGAAGGAAGAGACCTGCTTTTCTTTATAGATAATATTTTCAGGTTTGTGCAGGCAGGCCAGGAAGTCTCAACCCTCCTTGGAAGAATGCCATCCTCTGTAGGATACCAGCCAACACTTTCCACTGAAATGGGAGAGCTGCAGGAAAGAATAACTTCTACCAAAAAAGGTTCCATTACTTCAGTTCAGGCAATTTATGTTCCGGCTGATGACTTGACTGATCCCGCACCCGCGACAACTTTTACTCATCTTGATTCAACAGTAGTTCTCTCAAGGGCCATATCTGAAAAAGGAATTTATCCTGCAGTTGATCCTCTTGACTCATCATCAAGAATACTTGACCCACAGTATGTCGGTCAGGAACATTATGATGTTGCAAGAAGCGTTCAGGAAATACTTCAAAGAAACAAAGAGCTTCAGGATATTATAGCAATCCTTGGTATAGATGAATTAACAGAAGAGGACAAGCTTACTGTCCAAAGAGCAAGGAAAGTCGAAAGATTCCTGTCACAGCCTTTCTTTGTAGCAGAGCAGTTTACAGGCAGAAAAGGCAAATACGTTAAATTAGAAGACACAATTAGAGGTTTCAAGGAAATAGTTGAAGGGAAATGCGACAGCTTCCCCGAGCAGGCCTTTTATATGAGCGGCACACTTGAAGAGGTAACAGAAAAAGCCGCCAAAATGTAGCCCCATGTCACGGGGACGCACAGTTTGACATAAAAGTTGTCACGGGGACGCACAGTTTGACATAAAAGTATGAGTCAAAGCAATATTTCAGATAAAGGAGTCAACTTTATAGTGCTCCGGTTCTGCAGAGACAATAATAACAAAGGCATGCATCGTTTGACAAAAGGATTATTGACAGAGAGACAAAGATTTGGCAGTCAGAAGAATATAAAAGTAATGCCAAACTATACGTCTCCCTGACATAATGGTTTGGCAAACAGAGACAATCAGATTTATAAAATGGATAATAAAAAAATAAAAGTCAGCATTGTAACACCAGAGCTGAAAGTTTATGAAGGCGAAGCCTCCTATGTCGGAATCCCTTCAGTAGGGGGAGGACTTGGTATACTGCCTGGCCATCTTCCCATCATGTGCTTTCTTGATATAGGCATAGTTAAAATAATGAATGAAAAAGAAACCGTACTGATTGCGGTATGCAGAGGCTATTTTCAATTCGTAAGAGACAGTGCAAATATTATTACTGAGTCTGCCCTGGTTACCAGCGAGGAAAAGAAATCAGAAGCGCTTGAAGAACTTGGGAAAAAGCATAATATCAGCCAGGAAATTACAGAAGAAACAAAAAAAATAGCAAGGGCAACAGCTGCTTTAAAAAACCTCGGCACTTTTTAAAACCACAACCCTCTTGTTTTTATTAAAATTTGCTGTTAACTTAACTGTTATTTGTTTGAATTTATGCGGAGCAGGATTTTAATAAAGTATTTTATAGATTTTTTATTATAGAAAAAACAGAATGAATATGGATAAATAATGGCAAAATTTATTATTAGAGGCGGCAGCAGTTTAAACGGAAAAGTAAAAATTAGCGGCGCAAAAAATTCAGCACTTAAAATAATGGCAGCATCAATAATGGCACAGGGAAAAACAACCCTTAAAAATATTCCTATAATTGATGATGTTCTGACAATGGCAGAGGTTTTAAGCCAGCTTGGTGCTCAGATAAATATTGACAGCACTAAAAATATTATTGAAATAAATCCCGATAATATTAAATCCTTCGAAGCTCCATATGAGCTTGTGAGAAAAATGAGAGCCTCAATTCTTGTTGCTGGCCCGCTACTTGCAAGATTTGGAGAAGTAAAGGTAGCAATACCGGGAGGATGCAATATAGGCTCACGCCAGATTGACCTTCACCTAAAGGGATTTGAACAGATGGGTGCACAAAATTTAATAGAACACGGTTATGTTTATTCTAAAATTACTGCCGGTGTTATAAAAAACTCCAAAAAACAGCTTAAAGGTGCGGAAATCAACCTTGAATTTCCATCCAGAGGGGCGACAGAAAATATTATGATGGCTGCCTGCCTTTCAGCTGGGAAAACAACTATAAATAATGCAGCAAAGGAACCAGAAATAAATGACCTTGCAAACTTTTTAAATAAATGCGGAGCATTAATATCAGGCATAGGGACAGACAGCATTTCAATTGAGGGATCAGATTTGCTCAAAGGCTGCGAGTACGAGATTATGCCAGACAGTATTGAAGCCGGAACATTCATAATAGCAGGCGCATTGTGCGGCAAAAAAGTGGAAATAGAAGACGCAGTATGGGACAATATGGGAATTTTTTGCCAGAAGTTAAAGGGCATAGGCGTAAATATTGAAAACAAGGAAAATAATACAATTATCATTAAAAAATCAAAATCCATTTTAAAATCCACATACATTTCAACACTCCCTTATCCGGGTTTTCCAACAGATCTTCAGCCGATACTAGCAGTGCTTTTATGCACAATACCCGGGATATCCATAATTACTGAGAATGTATTTGAAAACAGGTTTATGTATGCCGATGAATTAAACAGAATGGGTGCAAATATAAAAATTGACGGTCATCATGCAGTAATAACAGGAGTAAGCAAGTTATCAGGAGCACCTGTAAGCGCAACAGATCTGAGAGCCGGAGCCGCACTTGTGCTGGCAGGCCTTATTGCCGACGGTACAACAGAAGTCAATGAGATAAATCATATTTTAAGAGGTTATGAAAATTTTGACAAAAAATTAAGAAATCTTGGTGCAGATATTATCAGAGTCAGCTAGGAGCCTGCAGTGGGACAAAATCCAGGGTTTTTACATGCTCGTGAACCACAGAGGCCTAATGATAAATACAGTACAGACTGACTCTAATTTGAAAGATTTGGTTTTAATGTATGCTCTCTTAAAGTTTAAAATACGGGCAAAAAGTGACCGCAGGATTTGTTTAAGCACCAAAAATATATTTTTAATTTGCCAAGTTTAAAAAAGCATATTAAAAAGATATTAAAAATATTATATAATTAGTATTTTATGTTCATTAATTTTAATAAATAATTAAAAATTTAAGCTTTTTCTCAAATAAAAGCTTAAATTAAGACAAGTTGTATACGGTCAGGACGTAAATATAAATATAATTTTAAAAGTAACTGCTCAGGAAATAAACAATACATGTGGTTTATGAAAGGTAGTTTATTGTCAGGGCTTAATTTAGTCAGGGTGTCCTAAAATGGCAAGGATCATGGCTTGACCGTTACTTTAAAAAGTTAATATAAAACTAAATACAGCCAATAAATAAAATTAACAGCCTGTTCGTTTTATAGGCAAAATTTAACAGATAAACAAGCAGTTGTATAGTGAAAACAAATAACTACGATAAAGATAAATCAGGTGAAAACAGAGAATTTGAAGGGAACACATCCGGTAAGGCAGACAATTTGGATAATAAGTCCCTGGAATCCTCCGGCCTTGATGGTCTTGAATCAATAAAAGTATCAGAAAGTATTATTCAAAAGCTTAATAAGGGTGTTCCCGGCAGAAAGAAGAGCTTTAAAAAACTTCCTCTTTATGCCCGTATTCTTATAATATTTCTTGCTGCGCTTCTTGGCATAGCTGCTATCGGAGCAGGTGTGTTCTATTGGTACATAATAAAGGCAAATTCCAGCATGAACTCCATGACAAGTTCCGAGATAGAAAATATACTGACCCCCGTTCAGTCAATTGAAGAACCGGTATCCATATTATTGCTTGGAAGAGATTCAAGAGATACAACAGTTGATCAGGGCAGGGCAGACACCATCATGCTTTTATACCTTAATCCCGGACAAAAAACTGCAACACTTTTATCTATTCCACGTGATACTCTTGTTGATATAGAGGGGTATGGCAAAGATAAAATAAATGCTGCTTATTCTTTTGGCGGCGAAGAGCTTATGATAAAGACAGTCTCGAGTTTTCTTAATGCAAAGATAAATCACTTTGTGACCATTGATTTTGACGGATTTGTAAAGCTCATAGATGCTCTTGGCGGGGTTGATATTACAGTCGAGAGGCCACTAATAGATACAAAATCAGGAGCAAATTTCTCAGCCGGCGAGCATCATCTTACCGGCGAGCAGGCTCTGGCGTATTCAAGAAGCCGCTCAACTGAACTAGCTGATATTGGAAGAATACAAAGACAGCAGTATCTATTTACCAAACTTCTGGAGCAAAAATTAAACGCTCAGTATCTTGGTAAAATTCCTGATTATTTCAATATACTTGTTGAAAACACAAAAACAGATCTTGATCTCCTTACCATACTTCGTTATGCAAAAGCCGGCCTGTCCTTTGGTGTCAGTAATTTTACGACTGCAATAGTGCCTACTCA
>Ga0194044_10002060_pt1 | contig 10108 bp, 7 predicted proteins | sample JunL4417m_MetaG_FD_155460 | JGI IMG/M metagenome (GOLD analysis project Ga0194044, IMG submission 155460) | Anoxic zone freshwater microbial communities from boreal shield lake in IISD Experimental Lakes Area, Ontario, Canada - Jun2016-L442-17m | ecosystem: Environmental > Aquatic > Freshwater >...
TGTAACTATAATATATATATAATGCAAATTCAAATAATTATTGCAAGATATAATGAAAATTTAGAGTGGTTAAAAGAAGAACCATTCAATAAATTTAAATACATTGTTTATAATAAAGGGGTAAATGAGGATTTTGAAAAAAGTAATGTACTAAATATTATAAATTTACCTAATGTTGGAAGGTGTGACCATACGTATTTATATCATATTGTTAATAATTATAATAATTTAGCTGTAATAAATGTGTTTTTACCCGGTTCTTTGAATATTGAATATAAAAAGGTAAACGCAAAAAAAATGTTATACAACATTCTAAAATACGAAACAGCTATATTTTTAGGAACTGTATCGAATAATATAAAACAACAATTTAACACATTTACATTGGACAAATGGTGTTGTACTGAGCCATCAAATATTAACATAAATAACGAAACACTATTATTGCCAGCAATAATTAGACCATATGGTAAATGGTTTAATTATCATTTTGGTAATATAATAGTAAATTATTGGTGTTATCATGGTATTTTTTCAATACACAAGAACGATATAATTAACCATAATATTCAACGTTATCAAAACTTATTGTCAGGGGTAGAACGACATTCTAATCCTGAAGTAGGACATTATATTGAACGCAGCTGGGCTGCAATATTTCATCCATTATTGTTTACAAAGGTTATTTAATTTAAGTTTAACAAATTAATATATTTTTTAACTTTATATGATATATAATGTTAACAAATATTCCAAACGCCGTTTATTTATTTACAAATGCAAGAGACGAACCAAATATTGCAGAATGGATAGCACATCATTTATTATTAGGATTTGACAAAATATTTGTAATCGACCATTTATCAAAAGTACCAATACGCACAATGTTAAAAACAAATTTTGATGATAAAGTAAATATAATAAGAATTGACGATGATACAATTGGTTTAAAACTTAAATTCATGAAACAAGCGGTAAATATAGCAAAAACTCATAATGCCAGTTGGATGTTATATTTAGACGCCGATGAATTTTTAAACTTAAACAATCATACAAACGTAAAAGATTATTTATTAAATTTTTCTCAGGCAGATTCGATTGGAGTAAATTGGTTAATGTTTGGAAGTTCTGGATATATTGAACAGCCAACAGGACTAATTACAGAAAATTTTATTAGGTCTGAATTAAGATTAAACCAACATGTAAAATCATTAGTTAGACCAAGTCAGGTAATAAATATTGTTAGCCCGCATTGGTTTATAATAAAAAATAAACATAATTATTATACAGGAAATAAAACAAAAATGAATAAGGGTCCATTTAATCAACAACCGTTACCATTTATGAATTCATTGGCATATATTGCGCATTATTCTTGCCAATCAATAAATGAATATAACAGAAGAAAATGCAGACAAATGGATGATGGTACAGGCATACGCTCACCAGCTGTTCCGATAGACGCAAATAAATTACATAATAATATAACAAATAAACAACTTCAATATAAATATTCTCAAAGAACCAAAGATTTTTTAAAACAATACAATATTGTTCTTTAAGTTAATAATTAGTAATATATTAATATTTATGGTAACTTAAAGAACCCAAAAATTAACGCCTGTGTTTACGACTGCGACCGTGACTACGACTGTGGTCGCGCTTTCCAAACGTTTGTTGAACCGCTAACAACACGCCTGGGACGGCTGCTTGGCCTATGATTGCTTCCCAAGCCCCACCGCGTTTAGCACGACTATGTGCCCGTCTGCGGTGCTTACCTCCTGCCTGGGGAATATCGCCCTTTAAATCTGTTCCAATCATTCCTTGTGCATTATTAGCATTAATACTACCAACAGGAACAAGCACATTGCTTTGTACTGTTCCCATATTTGCTCCCGGCTGAAGAGTTAATGAATTCATAAATTGGGACCAGCCGTTTCCTGCAGTTCCTAAACCCCAACCCCAAGAGGAAGGCGGATTACCTGCTAAGTCACCTCCACGTTGGGCGCGACGCATTGTTCTTGGTTTTGAATGAGAGTTTCTTCGATGACTACGATGTTTTGCCATTATATAATTAAATAAGAAAAAATACTAAAGAAAAGTATTTATCACATTTTTATTACGCAATAATGTTATTAATATAATTAGTATTGCTAAAATTAAAACAAAAATTAAAAAAACTAAAAAAATAATTACATAAATATAGGGATAAATTTCATACATTATTAAATCTGTAACCGGAGAAAATAAAACTTTAATTTCATTTCTAACATCTTCTGTTTTCAATATGTCTAAACATTGTTTGATAAGTGAATTCTTCATACTACTATATGAATAATTAATAAAAATATAGTAATAACACTACTTATAAATATACATGTCCTGAATAAAAGTATAAAGTAGTTTGCGTGTTTTCGTGTTTTCGTGGTTGCGTGTTTTCGTGTTTGCGTGTTTTCGTGGTTGCGTGTTTTCGTGGTTGCGTGTTTTCGTGTTTGCGTGTTAAAATGATTTAAATTTTCTTTATTATCAATAAATAATGAATAATATTATTGAACCAACTATGGATTATGATTTTTCAACACTATATTTAGGAACGCCAACAACTTTAGCAGGAGGGGCATATTTTACTAAACTAATGTATGATTCTAACAAACGCCTACTTTGCCAAACTCCTAAAAGTTTAACAAAACAAGGGTTTATAAAAAGTGGTAAAAAGATATATACCGATTTAATGTTTGATAATAACGATACTGTATTTATAAATTGGATTGAAAATTTAGAAACAAAATGTCAAGAACTTATATTTACTAAAGGCCAATCATGGTTTGACACCAAATTAGAGAAGGATGATATTGAGAGTGCATTTACATCTGCTTTTAAAATATTTAAATCAGGTAAATATTATGTATTAAGAGTTAATGTTAATAATAACATTAAAATTTATGATGAAAACGACCAAATAATAAATAGTGAATTGATAACAAGCGATAATCATATTATATCTATTTTAGAAATTCAGGGTATAAAATTTTCTTCAAGAAATTTTCAAATAGAAATAGAACTTAAGCAAACAATGATTGTTAGTTCTGATCCGTTTTTAGACGAATGTTTTATTAAGAAACCTCTTAAAGGCCGACCAAAACAAGAACCGGAACCTTCAATCCAAGAACAGGTCCTAGTCAACTTAATACAAGAACCAAAACAAGAACCAAAACAAGAACCAAAACAAGAACCAAAACAAGAACCAAAACAAGAACCAAAACAAGAACCAAAACAAGAACCAAAACAAGAACTAGAACCAGTTATACAAAAACTAAAACAAGAACCAAAACCAAAAGAAATATCAACTTTAGATGACTTTATAAATAAGTCGGCGATGGATTTAGCAATAAATATAAATACTTTAGAAGGTAAAAAAATAAATAATATCCCAATTGATTTAGAAGTTTCATTTGAAACCCCAAAAGTTAACAAAAAGGTTGTTACAAATACAAATATTTTTGATGAATTAGAAGAAGCAAACATAGTTTTTGATATTGAAGAACCTCCTTTAGAAGAGAAAATAGAAAAAGAAGACCCAAATATATTAAAGGAATTCGATGTATCTTTTACTTTAGAGAATAATTTAGAAACTATAAAACTTACAAAACCGAAACAAGTATATTATGAAATTTATCAAAAAGCCAGAGAAAAATCCAAGGAAGCAAAAAAAAATGCAACAATAGCATATCTTGAAATGAAAAACATTAAGAAAACTTACATGTTGGACGATATAAATGATAGTGACAGTGATTCGGATGATTGTGATAGTAAAAATAGTGATTCGGATGTCGATAGTTTAGAAGATACATTTTAATAATATATTTAACCTATTAACTTTAATTAATTAATATTTTTAAAAAAATATATTATCACTAATTTTATATAATGAGTAGTTCTTTAAAAAAGCTATGGAATGATTATGGAGTTGGCGGTGTTCTAATTGCTATAATTGTATTATACGGTCGTCTATATATGTTATATAAATATTTAAAATCTAAGGGGGCTTATGGTAGCGAAACGATGACTCAAGAACGTAAAAAGGCTTACGGTAACGGTTCGCCGTCAGGCCCTCAGCCCGCTCAAGAATCCGGTAATGAAGTTTATTCGTCTGTAGGAGGTTCAGCTCAGCCTTCTGGTATGGGGCTCCCATCTTCTTGTAATAAAGGCAATATCCAAAATCCAGCAGACCTTTTACCCAAGGATACTAACAGCCAGTGGGCCCAATTGAACCCTGCTGGAAAAGGCGACCTTGCTAATATTAATCTTTTGAAAGCAGGTTACCATATTGGCATTGATACTATCGGACAAACTTTACGCAATTCTAACTTGCAAATTCGTTCTGAACCACCTAACCCACAAGTAAACGTGGGTCCATGGAATTTGAGCACAATTGAACCTGATTTTATGCGAAGTCCTTTGGAAATCGGTCAAGGGGGGCAATAATCATTTTTAGTCACAAAATATTGTCATTAATCTTTTTATTTTTTATTATATAATTTGTTAAAATTTTATTATACAATTTTAACAATTTATTTACAATCCTCCGCGAAGTCGAAGAACCAAATGAATAGTGCTTTCTTTCTGAATACTATAGTCGTATAATGTTCTACCATCTTCTAATTGTTTGCCGGCAAAAATAAGTCGTTGTTGGTCAATTTGTATTCCTTCTTTATCTTGAATTTGTTGTTTAACATTTGTAATGGTGTCGCATGGGTCTACCTCAATGGTTATCGTCTTGCCTGTTAGTGTTTTAATAAATATTTGCATTATAATATATAACATCATATTATGTTTTTAAGCTGTTTATAATTATATCCTGTTATAAATTTATTAAATATATATAATATATGATTGATTTAGATAAACATAGTATTTTTATCTATATAATAATAGTATTTGTTATAATTGTATGTTTAAAAGTGTATAGTGAATCAGACGCATATAATTTAAAATGTATAATATCAGATGTAGATGGCGAACGATATTGTGTAAGAGAACGAACTAAAATGGAACTCGCTGCAAACTTATTGGCAAAAGTTACCCAAAAATGTAAGGATTTAGTAACGTATTGTGGTAAACAACATCCCAATGACGAGAAGGTTCAACGGTTAGTTCAAAAATTTAATCCAACAAAAATATCAGAAACTTTACCTACTAGCGAATACACTGCTTATAGTGAAAACAAGGGAGAAAAATTGGCGTTTTGTCTTAATAAAAAAAAAGATGGAACCGAATTAATAGATATTAATACTCTAACGTTTGTAGCAATTCATGAATTAGCACATATAATGACTACAACGGAAGGACATAAGCAAGAGTTTTGGCAAAACTTTAAATTTTTATTAGAACAAGCCAAAATATCAAATATATATAAGCCAATAGATTATAAAAAGAGCCCAGAACCATATTGTGGGATGGATATTTCAGACAACCCATATTATGATTTAAAATAAATAAGTATTAAAAATAGGTATTAATTATAAATATTTTTAATTTGTTTGGGAATAAAAAATAATTAAATAATAGATACTTTATATATATATATATGTCACCACTGTTTCAAATATATAAAGTAAACAAACTAACAAATAAAAATATTACAGAAGCAATTTATGTATTTTTCGGGTCTCGCTTTAGAGATGATGCGAATGAGTTATTTAAAAATAACCTTAAAAATGGCCTAAACGATCCAGCTTTTCATGATATTTTTACTGATGATGAAATTAAACTCATAAAAGCTAACCCAAAAATTAATGTAATTTTTGTTAATGAAACCATTCATTATGATGATAGTATTGGTGTAATAAAACTTAAAATTTTTAAGGCTATTTCAAAGGAGGCGTCAATGGGCGAACTTTACTTGTATTGCTTAATAAATGAAAAACTTAATCCTATTAATGTTTATCACAATTTAACACAAAATGATAAGCTACCATTAACACAAATTCGTATGGACCAACTATTGTTAAATATTTATAACGAAAACGGAACCCTTATGGATTTTAAAGATAAAATTAAAGTTCAAAAGCGGTATGCATTTGATGACATTTTAAATTTAAGGTTAAATGAAACCGAATATTTTGTTAGTAAACCACTCGGGCAAACAAATATATTTTTAAATGAATATCCATTTATTGCTGACCCGTTTATTGTGCCAAAATATGATTCTATATTAGAAAATTCAAGAAGAGAATTATCAACTCTTAGTTCTAATTTGCTGTTAGAAATGGGGCCAATATTTCAAAATACCATTTATTTATGTTTGGCAAAGGATGTTTTAACAAAAACTAATACTTATTTATCATCTGAATATACATCTAAAATATATTACCCATTTTTATACCATGACGGTATTAAATCTATTGATAAATTGGAGAAAAATCAATCGAAATTAATAAAAGCAACAGATGAAAAACTAACGGTAAACACTGAAATAAATTTTAAAAAAATAGATATGTTCAATAACATATTTCTATATGATAATCCGTTAAAAGAATTTATTCCGTCAAAAAAATTTGTAAAAAACAAAGATTTTACAGGAATTAAATCATTGAAGGTAATTATCTATCCAAACTTTAATATAAAAACGCCAATTGATGTTATTTTTAAATTAATACATGCAACAAATGAATATCCGTTAATAAAATTTAACCCTAATACTAAACAAGAAAACTTATATCGACTTTTTGCTCCAAGCAAAACAGTTGATGGAAGAAAAATACCTTATTTATCAAAATTAGATATATTTAAATTAATGAAATTAATAGGGAAAAATACAGGTGTCTCAGTTTACACAAAAACTAACTATAAAGACACACTCATTGATATGGTTTGCGAGTTTGAGCAAAACGGTAATATAACAGTTTATCCGTGTGTTGAATTTATTAAACCCATATTGTTGTCTGACGGATTTCAAGAAATTAATGAACTAATATCCAAAACTGCAAATCCTTTAATTAACCTAATAAGGCCGTTTTTTGAACAAAGTGGGTTAAATATTCCATTATTTGAGTCAATCCAATCAGTTAATGTTGAGGTAATAGATTTAACATTTCAGACAGTATATAACATAACTGAACCTATCGACATTAAACAAAAAAGTGGATGTATTTCCAGTATTTTTACTATTGAATCGGCAAATTTCAACAATGGAATACAAATGCGTTACAAACGTGTTTCTAATTTTAATAAACGTAATAGTCAAGAAGCGTTTTTTATTGAAAAAATAAATCAAGGGCTCACCTTAGATGAAGTTAAAACAGAATTATTACAACAATTTGGTGAATTAGATGAAGATAAGGTAAATCAGTTAATAACAGATATACAAACGGAGTTTGAAACAGCTAGAGGAACAAATAAACGTATAAAATCAATGATTAACATTAATCCTGGGTTTCGTACTGTAATATATAATAGTACAAATATTAATGACAGCGCCGATATCGATGACGACACACCGCCAATACCAATAACTGTAATTGTTAGTGGTATTAATAACATAAATTATTTAGATACTATTCCCGTTTATATTGATACTATTATTCGAATTTCACAGGATATTAAAAGTTGTGGAGATTCTTCTATTATTTCACCATCAATAATTAACCAGCTTTGTTCTGGTAACGAAGTAGAAGATATTGAGTTATATAAAGATATTGTATCTCAGTCTGAACCGAGTTTAGATGACAGTGTTTTACCTATTATTTCAGATAAATCTCTAATTTCTTCACAGCCAAAAGAAACCGTTTTACCTATTATTACAGATAAATCCTCAATTTATTCACAACCAGAAGAAAATGCAGTAGATTTATTGTTAGACATGTATGATGACAATTCTGATTATAATGGCGGTAATATTGGTAATTCCTCAGAAGAAGAAGAAGAAGAAGAAGACGAGGACGAAGAAGACGAGGAAGAGGAAGAGGAAGAAGACGAAGAAGAAGAAGAAGAAGACGAAGACGAGGAAGAAGAAGAAGAAGACTCATCCCAAAGTGTTAGCAACAAAGTATCAAAGCATACACCAGACACAATAAACAAAGTACCAGAAAAGCGTAATACATTAAATAAAAAGGATATACAACAGACAACCAAACAATTAGAACATAGAGCTCAAACTATTACTGGTATGAAACTGCAATATCCAAATCCAATTTCAAAACGTTTAGAGGATCGTATGCCACAACTATTTGATAAATCGAAAGATGAAAAGCTTAGTCTATATTCAAGAATGTGTCCGTTTAGTTTAAACGATAGAAGGCAACCAGTGATTTTAACAGAGAAAGAAAAAGACAAAATCATAAAAAACCATCCAATAGAAGCGGAAATTAATGAATTACCAAAAAATTTAACAAAAACAGAAAAAGAAAAAGAGGCGCAAGTGGAAGAAATTAAGGCGAAAAGAGCAGCTGAATTTATTGAATATGGAATAGACCCAAAGGATAGTTCAAAAAAGTATTATTTTACATGTCCTCGCTATTGGTGTCTTTTAACAAACACTGTGGTTACAAAAAAGGATATATTAGATGGTAAATGCACTATTGGGCCAAAATATATTGCCAACGCAAAAACACCAACAGAAATTCAAAAAAAGGAAGACGAATATGTAAAAAATTTAATAATTCCAAAGAATGCGAAAACCATCCCAAAAGGAAAATACGTTTATCAATTATATGGTGACGATACTTCTATAAAATATCCAGGGTTTCATAAAAAAAAAACTCAATCTGGATTATGCATGCCATGTTGTTATAATTATTTTAATACTCCTGCGATTATAAATCGTAAAAATGTTTGTCAAGGAAAAAATGACGAAAATAAAACAGAAAAGGAAAAAAAAATTACAGATAGATTAAAAAACGATACATTAAAAAATGATACATTAGAAAACGACACATTAACTGAATATAAATCTAAAAAATATACTACAGAAAACGGTTATGTAAAAGGTTCTGATAAATTTGGAGAAGAATTAGGGGATAATCGTTGGGGATGGTTACCAATTTCGATTCAAAAATTTTTACATCACCCAAGCGACGAATGTCAAATTAGTACAATAGATACGAGTTTAAAACCAGAACATACGTGTTTATTAAGACGTGGTGTGGAGTGGAGTTCAACTCAATCATTTATAGCGTGTATAGCCAGCGCCATGTTTTATTCACAAGAAAATGACAACGGGGAACCGTTACTACGTACATATTTGCCAAACGCGAAGCATTCTATTCCAACAATAAAAGAAATGAAGAATATTATTATAAAGTCATTAAATTTAGATAATTTTATGAAATATCAAAACGGTGACTTAATAACTAGTTTTGCAAATCCAGATTTAAAAGTAGACATAGAACCCTATAAAAATACGCAATTATATAAAAAAATGGTAAATGAAACATCTGATAAATCTGATAAATCTGTTAAATCTGATAAAAAATTTAAGCAAATTGTAATAAACATCGTGCAATCATTTGAAAATTTTATAAACTATTTAAATGACGATACCATAATTATTGATTATACATATTTATGGGATTTAGTTTGTATGCCAAACCCTGGCTTATTTAAAGAAGGAATAAATCTGATTATTTTGAAGATACCCGATGATGATTCACCTAACAATTTAGAATTCGTTTGTCCGACCAATCATTATTCAGAACACCTTTATGATGCGAGAAAAAGAGGGTTAATTCTAATAAAACGAAAATCATCTTTTGAACCAATATATGCGAGATATGAAAATACTAATAAAAATACTAATAAAAATAGAGTTCGCATAACAACAACATTTAGTGAATATGACTATATATACCTTACACCAACATTACGCTCGGTTTTTGATAAAATTATAAAGCCAATTCTTAATACAAAATGTAGATTTATCAGTAATAGATCAAACGAATATAAATTTAATCATCCAATTGTTTTGGACGTGTTAATTAAGATGTTATTAAAACGCGGGTATATTATAAGTAAACAAGTATTAAATTTTCAAGGGAAGGTTATTGGCGTATTAGCAACAAATAAAAAAGGCATACCAGGGTTTATACCTTGTTATCCGTCGGCTCTAACA
>Ga0194044_10002063_pt1 | contig 10101 bp, 8 predicted proteins | sample JunL4417m_MetaG_FD_155460 | JGI IMG/M metagenome (GOLD analysis project Ga0194044, IMG submission 155460) | Anoxic zone freshwater microbial communities from boreal shield lake in IISD Experimental Lakes Area, Ontario, Canada - Jun2016-L442-17m | ecosystem: Environmental > Aquatic > Freshwater >...
TTCTGCTGTTCCGGATTGCATATATTTTGAAAGGGTCAGTGAAAAGATAAACCGCGCTCCCTGTCCGGGAGTACTTACCACATGAATTTTTCCTTCCATGCGTTCAATGAGCCGTTTGCTGATCGCCAGTCCAAGTCCGGTGCCCCCGTATTGCCGGGTGGTGGAAGTTTCAGCCTGAACAAAATTCTCGAAAATAATGGCTTGTTTTTCAACCGGAATGCCAATACCCGTGTCCTGAATCTCAAATTGCAACCTGCTGAAAGATTGGTTTTCGGATAGAGGAGTAACCTCAATTTTGATAAAACCGTGAGGGGTAAATTTAATGGCATTGCCGACAAGGTTCATTAAAATCTGTCGGATTCGGATGGAGTCTCCGGATAAAAAAGGCGCAACTTCCGGCGCTATCCTGCAGACCAGTTCCAGACCCTGTTTATGGGCCCGGTGCGAAAGGATATTTAGAACGTCTTCGACAATATCCCGGATATCCAAAGGAGTACTTTCCAGCGTCAACTGGCCCGCTTCGATTTTGGAAAGATCCAGAATATCGTTGATCAGAGCCAGCAACAATTCTCCCGAGTTCCGCAGAGTCTGAAGATAGTCTTTCTGTTCGTCCGTAAGGGAAGTTCCCGACAACAACTCTCCCATGCCAAGGATAGCATTCATGGGGGTTCGGATTTCATGACTCATGCGGGCCAGAAAATCGCTTTTTAATTGGTTGGCCACATCCGAGCGCTCCTTTGCGGCTTTCAGAAACCTGGTTTTTGCCAGAGTGCTCGCCAGTGACAAACGAAAAAACACCAACCAATCCTGAGTCTGGCGGAGTTTGAGAAGACCGAGAACCGCCAACTGGCTTAAAATAAGGCCAGATGGAAGGAGCGGTGAAGCATACATACCAAATCTGAAAAACGTCCAGAAAGCGCCTGCCCACCATGTTAGAGATAATACTGCGCAGGTGGTCAGAATCATCGAAGCTCCGGTATGTGCAATCATAATGGTCACAAAGAGTCCTGAACCGACAATAAGCAGGAGCTCCAGGCCCGGCATCCAGCCAGGCCGCATGAGGTACGAGGATTGAAGAATATTGTCCACGATGTTTGCATGAACCGCAACTCCCGGAACAAGAGGTTCCATCGGAGTGGTTACGGAATCCTTCAGCCCGGCAGCCAGTATGCCCACAAAAACAACTCGGCCGTTTAACTGCTCTTCCAGGATAAGGTTGTTCAACAGGTCCGCTGCTGGAATATAGCCAGTAGTATTCCATCGCCGGAAAAATTTCACCATCAGTTGACCGTTGGCATCCACCGGAACAACATACTTGCCAATCTGCAAGCTTTCGATTCCGGAGCTGTTCATTCGAATAACCGCTGACTGCCCGGATTTATCCAGGTTGAGGGCCGTCATCAGGGTAGTCAAAGCCAGGCTAGTGTAAATGTTGTCCTGATATCGGATCAGCAGGGGAACCCGGCGCACCACGCCATCCGGGTCGCCAACGGCATTGATGAATCCGGAGCTTGAAACTGCTTCGGCCAGAAGCGGCAGAATGCATTCCGCAGTACTCGCCTTCGGAAGACAGTCTATCAATGCTGGATGGTCCGGATGTGTTCTAATAGCCGGATATAGCGGATGCAGACGGCATTTGGCTCCTGGCGGATTTGTCGTATTTTCAAATGAGAACGGATAGCCGAACACATAGGTACCTGCGGCCAGACTGTCGGCCAGTAACCGATCATTATCCAGAAGTTGAGCCGGAAGACCCTGAAAATGGACTTGAACCTGATAATCCTGTTCAAGGTCTTGTTGCAAACGAAGCGGCGAAGTTCGGTCCGGCTCGGAAAAAAGAATATCCACCCCGATGCTTAAAGGATGTCGCTGCTGAATTTTTTCCAGAAGTTGAGCCACTCTATAACGCGGCCAGGGCCATTGGCCAAATTCCTTGAGGCTGCGGTCGTCTATCGCCACAATGACGGGAGTTTCGGAGGGAGTCTGTCCGCCAGCGGCACGTGAAAAACTATCATACAATTTGAGGTCGATAAGGTTTGAAAAAGAGGGCTTAAAAATCTGAAGCAGGGCGAATAACAATGTCAAAATCAGTCCCGCCGCCGGTATCAGGGAAAGACCGCGACCAGGTAGTATCCACCAGGACTTAAATCGTTTTGACAGAAGAAAAGCGATATGAACCTCTTGAGTAACTACCGTATAACGGCTTCCACGCGTCGGTTGCGTGGCTCCGCAACGCCGTCAGAAGTTGGAATCAGTGGAACTTTTTCACCGTAGAAATGGACATTCAGATGTTCGTCCGGAATGCCTGCATCTGTCAACAACCGGCGGACAGACTCAGCGCGCTCCAGTGACAGATTAAGGTTAAAGGATTCTGAGCCAACACGGTCAGCATGGCCCACAACACTGATGTCCGAAGATTGACGCTGCTTGATAACCGAGACTATTTTTGCGATCATCGCAGTTGATTCCGGAACTAAAACAGAAGATGCTTCATTGAAATATAGGATAATATGCGCTGCAGAGTCGGGCAGGGCGGAAAGAGCAGCTCCAAACACCCGTTGTACCGTTTCAAGCGACATTTCAGACGGAGGGCTGGGAGCTGCATCCGGCGAGGTGATCTCTGTCGCCAGATAAGCGCGGTCTATTGTTTGAGACCCGCCTGAAGTTCGGACGGTCATAAGGCCTGTCTGGCCTTCAGCGTTCGGTAAAAGCACCATCTTGTGTTGGGGGCGGCTTCGAACCGGGTCTCGTATCAGGCGAATGATTACTTCCGGCGTGTCCCTGGCTTTTGACAGGGACGTTTCCTTACGCGGGGAAAGGCTGCAGCCCGAGGCTTGTATCAGCAATAAAAAGACAACCATTGCTTTTTGCCAGGGATGAATTGTGGGCATGTTATTATTCGCCCCCTTCCGCCTGCACGGCAAAATGGGTTCCCCTGACTCCTATCGTTGCGATAGGAGTTTGAACCTGCATGGCTTCCGGCGCCAGTTTGGCAATCTGTCCGGAAACAAAGGCGGCAGTTCCTTGAATCAACTGGCAGAGAAACGAGAATCCGCCCTGGTCCGGCTGAAACAAGAAGGCATCAATTTTCACCTGACTGTTGGGGCCGAGCGATACGAGGGCATCATCCCGGAAAATCACCCCTATAGCCCCGGTTTGATCGGTCTGCAATACATCCCCGGTGTAAACCATGGCGCCGGTTTGAGCGGGGATGGGGTTTCCGTCTCGTAGAATACTGGCTTTATTCTGGAAGGTCTTGATGCAGCCGATTGGGGATTCCGAGGCTGATGTTTGGGTAATACCGAAATTAAGACCCGCAAACAACAGGACTGCTATTCCCACAATAAAGAATCGTTTTATCACTGCCAGTATCTCCATCTGAATGGATGTTGGATGCGGTTGGTTCAGTGCTAAACATGATGATCTTCTTTGGTGGATCCCGGCCCTACCAGGGGTTTAAAGCATTTTTTGCCAGCCCCGCAGATCGGACATTTCCAGTCATCATGCAGGTCTTCAAAATGGGTGCCCTTTGGGATCTTTCCTTTTTTGTCGCCCTTGTCCGGATTGTAGATATAGCCGCAGTTTACGGTTTGACACTGCCATAAGTCTTCAGGATTCGCCATTGGTTCTTCTCCTTGTCTGTTTATCTGTTTGACCCGATAGCAGTACCCATACCTGACATTTCGCATATCTTCAATAAATTTTTTCCATCAACAGGGTTCCTCTTGCAAAAATTCGATTCTTATCAAGACATAGGTATAATCCTCACGGCACGATGCTTGCCCGCAATAATGCTTTTGAAGCAATCCGGCAACTGAACTCGAAGCTTTCCGGCAGTCATCTGGAAACACCTTCTCACGTCTTGCCACCTTCTTGACTGGGTCCATATACTCCAAATCAGTCATAATGATCTGGATGGAACGACGATCAAGGCCGCCAAAATATATAAAACTGGTGGCCTGGAAATAAAGGATACACTCGGAAAGTGTCAACAAGAAAATGAAGGATGCCAATATTTCGTACTGGACAAAATAATCTTGACAGCGATCTTAATAATTGTTACCTGATTGGCTAACTGAACAAAGGAGATTGTCGATGAGAAACACTCTGTCCCTGTTTAAGGCCCTTTCGGACCAAAACCGCCTGCGGGTGGTGGCCGCGCTTCTTTCCACCCACGAACTCTGCGCCTGTCAGATCAAGGAACTTTTGAAAATTACCGGCGCCACTGTATCCCGCCATCTGGCCTTACTGATACATATCGGGCTGGTTGATAGCCGAAAAAAGAGCAGACGGGTGTATTACCGGCTTCGAAAAGATCGGCCTGATTTCAAGGCATTGATCCTGTGGCTGGAACAAACAATTGGCAACGCCGCTGTTGTCAAAGCGGACCTGGCTATGCTGGATGATATTGGTTCCTGCGATATGATTGAAAGGTGCAGAAAACAGCGCCAATCCGGTTCCAAGCCCTGATACACTGCGAACGGGCATAATCTTAACTTTTGAACCCCCACCCCAGCCCTCCCCCGCTGGGAGAGGGAGCATAAGGAAAGTACAGATTATGCCCTTTCGCAGTATACATCTCACTCTCACTCTCACGATTTTTCGATTCGCGATTTACCATACAAGTTTCATATACTCATCACCACTCACATCAGAGAAAGGAGTATGATATGGCAAGAATCTTACCCAGCGAAGATCTGCTGATCCTGATGCAACGAGATATGAGACGCTCGCTTGCAGCAGACAGATATTCCATCAAGTGGTCCATGATCATTGACTTGGCAAAGTGTGCGGGATGCCCCCGCTGGCTTGTTATTTTACGGCGCCAATGGCGCTTTTTTCGCCATTCTGCGAAACCGTCCGATCTGGAACAGCGCCATGACACCGCTGCTGTTTATTCTGGCTGCCCTGCTTTCGGGCGGCGCGCTGATCACCTTCCTGATTTCTGTGTTTCATTCCGATGACGAAATGATAGGAAACGCTTATACCCATCATCTGCCGGAAAATCAGATTTTTTCCGCCTGCCAGCAGTGCAACACCCAATGCGGCATCAAGGTAAAAATCAAGGATGGCCTGGTTAAAAAAATTGATGGAAATCCCTATAGTCCCTGGTGCATGACACCCCAGATTCCCTATACCACCCCCATCACGGAGGCCGCCACAATCGACGGGTCGCTTTGTCCCAAAGGCCAAGCCGGTATTCAGGCTCTTTATGATCCGTACCGGCTGGTAAAGGTTTTAAAGCGTGCTGGAAAACGCGGAGAAAACAAATGGCAGATCGTTTCCTTCGAGCAGGCCATATCCGAAGTTACGGCAGGCGGCAATCTCTTTGGAGAAGGTACTGTTGAAGGATTCAAGGACATCTGCACGCTAAAATATCCGGACATTGCCAAGGCGCTTAATGACGATGCTGCAGCGGTTGCAGCCCAAAAGATGACATTGGATGAATTCAAAATAAAACATACTGCGAATCTAACCTATCTGATCGACCCGGATCATCCGGATATGGGGCCGAAGAACAACCAGCTCTGTTTCGCATGGGGCCGCCTGAAAGACGGACGGGGCGATATCCTGAAGGATTTTTTCGGAAAATCCCTGGGAACGGTCAACACCCACGGCCATACCACCGTATGTCAGGGGTCACTATATTTCACCGGAAAAGCCATGAGCGATCAGTTTGTGGAAGGCAAATGGGACGGTGGAGACAAATTCTACTGGCAGGGAGACACCGGCAATGCTGAATTCGCCATTTTTGTGGGATCAAACCCCTATGAAGCCAATTATGGTCCGCCGCTTCGCATTCAGATAATCACGGAAGGCCTGGTGGATGGACGCATGAAAATCGCTGTCGTGGATCCAAGATGCTCCAAAACCGCATCGCGCGTCTGGAAATGGGGCTTCGGTGGGTCCCATCAATGGTGTCACTGGCGTAGCCATGGGCATGATTCAATGGATACTTGAAAACAACCGTTTTGATGCCCACTATCTTAAAAACGCCAACTACATCTTCCCGGACACAACATACCTGGAGCGGTGGGAATTTGTGGGATCCCATCCATCCGTAACTCCAAAGGTCTTTCCGATTCGCCAGCCAGTCGTGGTGCCGCTGACGGAAACCGTCCGAGTATATGGAGAGGATGTTCCCCTGAATGTGGAGGCCTTTGTTCTGGGGGTTGCCGAGAAACTGAATCTGCCCGGTTTCGGAAAAGATGTGTTTGGACCAGGGCAGCATGTAACCCGCGAGGAAGATATCTATACTGCGAACTGGCATAATATATGGCCAATACCTCCTGGTGGCGACAACTGGATGATTAGGATAATTACCGTTGAAAAGCCGTTGACCGTTCAGCGTCAGCGGTCAACTGTTTTTTTAAAATAAAAGGTGATAATCATGAAAATAAAGAAGAAAAATGAAGCAGAATCAGACCCAGATGTTTCAAATGACAAACCTTCGTCTTTCACAAATGAGACCGATATAAATTAACGAGCTGAAACGGGCCGTTGCCTACAATCTCTTTTACAACCAGGGAACTGCGCCGATCACAGCCACCTTGAATGATTATTACATGGCAGTGGCTCATACCGTCCGGGACCGCATGCAACACCTATTTGTCAACTCCGTGGAAAACCTCAGGAAGAAGAAGCATGCCAAGATCGTCAGCTATCTGTCCGCCGAGTTTCTCATGGGGCCGCAATTAGCCAATAACCTCATCAATCTTGGTCTCTATGATCTGATGAACAGGGCGTTGCAGGAGACGGGCCTGGATCTTGAGGAAATCATCAATCATGAGGTTGAACCCGGTCTGGGAAACGGCGGCTTGGGCCGCCTGGCCGCCTGTTATCTGGACTCCCTGGCAACTCTTCAGGTGCCGGCTATCGGCTACGGCATCCGCTACGAGTACGGTATGTTCAACCAGGAAATCATAGACGGCTGGCAACGGGAATCCAGTGACCGGTGGCTGCACCAGGGAAATCCCTGGGAGATCAAGAAACCGGATGTTACCTACCATGTGAAATTCGGCGGTCATACCGAGTTTTACACGGATGAACAAGGCCATGTTCGGGTGCGGTGGATTCCGGGACGGGTTGTCAATGGCGTGGCCTACGACACGCCGGTGCCTGGATACCGGGTGAACACCGTTAATTTTCTGCGGCTATGGAGTGCCGTGGCTCCTCAGTCCTTTGACTTTGAAGACTTCAACAGAGGGGATTATTTCGGCGCCGTAGAGGACAAGGTTCGCGACGAAAACATTACCAAGGTCCTTTATCCCAATGATGAGCAGTTCCATGGCAAGGAGCTGCGCTTGAAACAGCAGTATTTTTTCGTCTCGTGTTCCCTGCAGAATATGATTGGGATATATTTGATAGAAAACGACAGCTTAGATAACTTCCATGAGGATGGTTTTTCGGTTCAGCTCAATGACACCCATCCGTCCATCTCTGTTGCGGAACTGATGCGCATTTTGGTGGATGAGCATTTTATGGATTGGGACCGAGCCTGGGATATTACCACCCGGACCCTCGCATATACAAACCACACCCTTTTGCCAGAAGCCATGGAAAAATGGCCCTTGAATCTCTTCAGCGCATTGCTGCCAAGACATCTTGAAATCATTTACGAGATCAACTATCGTTTTATGGACGCGGTTCGCGCCCGGTTTCCCGGCGATGAAAATCGGGCAAGACGGCTGTCGATCATTGATGAAAGCGGTGAAAAATATGTGCGCATGGCCAACCTTGCATGCGTCGGCAGTCACGCTATCAATGGGGTGGCTCAGTTGCACACGGAATTGCTCAAAGCGCATACGCTTGGTGATTTTAACCTTATGTGGCCAGGTAAAATCAGCAACAAGACCAACGGGGTCACCCCTCGCCGCTGGATGATGCTCAGCAATCCAGGGCTGTCTCAGTTGTTGACGGATGCCATTGGCGAGGGGTGGGTCACTCGTCTGGAGGAATTGAAAAAACTCGAAAAGCTGGCCGATGATGCCGGGTTTAGAGATGCATGGCAAAAAGTCAAAGCCGACAACAAGCGTGCAGTGTCCAATTATGCACACAAAATGTACGGCACGGCGGTGGATCCGGCCTCCATGTTTGATGTCCAGGTCGTACTTATGGAACGTATTCGTGAGGCTATTGAGCTTTGTTTGGAAGTTCAGGGTGAAATACCTGAACCCCTCGATTTTGTGGGTATTCAACGAATTTCCGTTGCAGCATGACATCCTTTTCAAGTGTGACGGGCAAGGACTTGCTACTTGCATTGAAGAAAGCAGGCTTTTTGCTTGTTCGAGTTAAAGGGAGCCACCATTTTGTACAACAAGCTGATGGACGCTCAACGGTTGTACCCGTTCACGCGGGTGAAACAATTAATAAGCAAAATACTTCGAGACTGTGAATTAAGCCGTGAGCAATTGCAACGGCTCTTATGAGTACCCAAATTTGCAACTTAAAGCCCCCCCCTTTGAAAAGCTTTAAAAAGGAGGGGGGGGACTTTTTCTTATATTTTTAAACCATAAAATCCGTTAGAACGAGAGATAATCAAATAAAAATAAAGGATATATAATGAGTGCAGAATATACCGCAATTATAACAAAGGAGGAAGATTGGTGGATAGGCTGGATTGTGGAAATACCTGGCGCAAATGCTCAGGAAAGAAGGAAAGAAGAACTGCTAATAAGCTTAAAAGAAGCAGCAAGAGATATTATTGATCTTCGTCGTCAGCAATATAGAAGCGAAATCAAAAGTGATTATGAAGAAGTCTTGTTAGCAATATGAAAAGAAGCGAATTGATACGCCACCTTTCAAAGAATAATTGTGAGTTATTACGTGAAGGTTCTCGACACTCAATATGGAGAAATATCAGGTTTGGCAATATGACAACTGTTCCACGTCATAATGAAATAAAAGAATTTTTGGTACGAAAGATTTGCAATGATCTTGATATAGAAAAACCTTAACGCCAATGAAGGAATTGTTTTTGCGAGCTACAACCCAACCCCATAACACTCTGGAGATTTTTAATGGAAAATACTAAACATTTCAGGCCCTGCGATTTCATGATATTCGGGGCTCTTGGCGACCTGGCCAAGCGCAAATTGATTCCGTCTCTGTATCAGTTGGAAAAGGCGGGATTGCTGGAACCGGCAACCCGGATTGTGGGCGTTGCGCGTCATGAATTGACACAGGAAGGGTTTCTGGCAAAGGTACGGGAAAGCCTGGATACCTTTGTCAAAGAACCGCTGAACGGCGTGGCAGTTGACGCGCTTCTGGCCAGATGCCGGTATGTCAATGTGGACATGACCGATGGCGCTCAATACAGCCGGCTGCAGGAGGTCGTCGATCAGAATGAGCGGGTGATGGTCAATTATCTGGCTGTGTCACCCTCATTGTACGGAAACATCTGCCAGGGTCTGAATCAGGCAGGATTAGTCACCCCCGAAACACGAGTAGTCCTGGAAAAACCTATCGGTGTCAACCTGGAATCCTCTATGGAAATCAACGATGCCGTGGCCCAGGTGTTTCAGGAAAACCAGGTGTATCGCATCGACCATTACCTGGGTAAAGAAACCGTTCTAAACCTGGTTGTGCTCCGGTTTGCCAATTCCCTATTTACCACAAACTGGGACCACAACACCATCGACCACATCCAGATCACAGTAGCCGAGTCGGTGGGCATTGAGGGGCGCTGGGGGTATTTCGATAAGTCCGGTCAACTCCGGGATATGGTGCAGAACCACCTGATGCAGATATTGACATTGGTGGCCATGGAACCGCCAGCCAGCCTTGATGCGGACAGCATCCGAGGCGAAAAGCTCAAAGTCCTGAAAGCGCTTCGCCCCATCACCCAAGACAATGTGGCGGAAAAGGCCGTCCGAGGCCAATATGGATCGGGTTTCATTGAAGGCCGTGCAGTCCCAGGCTATCTGGATGAGGAAGGCGGAAATCCGCACTCCTCAACGGAAAGCTTCGTAGCCATTCGGGCGGATATCGACAACTGGCGATGGGCCGGTGTCCCGTTTTATCTGCGTACCGGAAAGCGGATGGCAGCCAAACGCTCCGAAGTACTCATCTATTTCAAGCAGCAGCCCCACAACATTTTCC
>Ga0194044_10002068_pt1 | contig 10091 bp, 8 predicted proteins | sample JunL4417m_MetaG_FD_155460 | JGI IMG/M metagenome (GOLD analysis project Ga0194044, IMG submission 155460) | Anoxic zone freshwater microbial communities from boreal shield lake in IISD Experimental Lakes Area, Ontario, Canada - Jun2016-L442-17m | ecosystem: Environmental > Aquatic > Freshwater >...
AGACCCCCTACCTCATCACCAAGGACATGCTCCCCAACATGAAGCGCGGTTCAGTAGTCGTCGACGTCTCTGTGGACCAGGGCGGTTGTATCGAGACCACCCACGCGACCACCCACGCCGACCCCACCTACTTTGTCGATGGCGTTCTGCACTACGGCGTCGCCAACATGCCCGGTGCCGTGCCCAATACCTCGACGCTCGCGCTCACCAACGCGACGCTGCGCTACGGTCTCGCCATCGCCGACAAGGGATGGAAGCAGGCTGTCCTCGATGACGCCGCCTTGGCCAAGGGCGTCAACGTGATGGAAGGCAAGCTCACGTACGCGCACGTCGCCGAGGCGCTAGGCCTTGACTACACCCCGCTGGAGTCGCTCATCGCGTAGCGAATCCACGGGCCGTCACCAGCAGGAATTCGAGTGGCCGTCCCAGCAGGGGCGGCCACTTCTGTCTGCCGGAGCGCATTGCGCTCGCACCCCGTCAGCACTAACGTGGCAGGTACCGAGGATTCTCGGCCGCGGGAGGGAGAGAACCGTGTTTGTTTTGATTGGACTGGTTGTTCAGATAGTCGCGGTGATCATCGGCATTGTCGTGCTTCTGTGGGTCGTGGGCTTCCGCGTCATCCGCAGTGACAAGGTGGCCGTGGTCGAGAAATGGTGGAGCCTCAAGGGTTCGATCAAGGACGCCATCATCTCGCTGCACGGGGAGGCGGGGTATCAGCCCAACGTTCTGCGAGGTGGTATTCACTTCCGTTCGCCGCTCATGTATCGCGTTCACGTTATGCCGCTCGTCACGATCTCGCAGGGCAAGATCGGCTACGTCTTCGCGCGCGACGGTGTGCCGCTTCCTCCGGGGCAGACCCTGGGCAAGGTCATCTCGGGCAACACGTTTGAGGATGTCCGCGCCTACATCGACGGCGGCGGTCAGAGGGGCCCTCAGCGCCAGATACTGCGAGAGGGCACCTACGCCTTTAACCTCGCGCAGTTCATCATCATCACCGAGGCGCAGATCTACTATCTGCCCATGGGCTCGGCGGCGGACCAAGGCTCGATCCAGATGATGGCGCAGCACCTCAACTCGGTGGATGGGTTCAATCCCATCGTCATCAAGGGCGCCGACGATATGACTGGCATCATGACCGTCAACGACGGCCCCTCGCTGCCGATGGGCGACATCATTGCCCCCAACGTCGGCGACAAGCAGGACGATGCCAACTACCACAACAACTTTCAGGATCCAGAAGCGTTCCTTGCAGGCGGAGGTTTCCGCGGGCGGCAGTATCAGGTCCTCACCGAGGGCACGTACTTCGTCAACCGGCTCTTTGCGACGGTCGAGCTCATCAACAAGACTGTCGTGCCCGTGGGCTATGCCGGGGTCGTAGTCTCCTACTACGGTCCCAAGGGCGCCGATACGTCGGGCGAGGAGTACCGACATGGTGAGCTGGTCACCATGGGCAACCGCGGTGTGTGGAGTGAGCCGCTCATGCCGGGCAAGTACGCCTTCAACACCTACGCCGGCTCCATCAGCATGGTGCCCACCACCAACATCATCCTCAAATGGATTGCGGGTCAATCCGGGGATCACAACTTCGACGAGAATCTCGCCGAGGTGAGCCTGATCACCAAGGACGCATTCGAGCCCCTCCTGCCGTTGTCCGTGGTCATCCACATCGACTACAAGAAGGCGCCGCTCGTCATCCAGCGGTTTGGCGACATCAAGATGCTGGTCAACCAGACGCTCGATCCGATGGTCTCGGCGTATTTCAAGAACGTGGGGCAGATTAGGACACTCATCGAGTTGCTCCAGCAGCGCTCCGAGATCCAGGCGAAGTCCAGCGTCGAGATGATGGAGCGGTTCGCGCACTACAACCTCGAGCTCGAAGAGGTTCTCATCGGCACGCCACATTCGGTGCCGGGCGACGACAAGATCGAGCAGATTCTCATGCAGCTGCGTGACCGGCAGGTCGCCGTCGAGAAGCTCGAGACGTACGAGAAGCAGCGCATCGCCGCCGACAAGGAGCGCGAGCTGCGGCAGGCTAACGCAATCGCGCAACAGCAAACGGTGCTCACCGAGTCCGAGATCAACATCAGCATCCAAGAGAACGCCGGCCGCGCCGAACTGCAGCGTGCGACACAGGACGCCGAGCGCGTGAAGACACTGGCCGGCGCCGACGCCGAGCGCGTCAAGCTCCTCGCGGGCGGAGAGGCCGAGCGTATCAAGCTCGTCGCCGCCGCGGATGCCGACAAGGAAGCTCGTGTCGGTGTCGGCCGCGCCATCGCGATCGAGGAGCAAGTCCGAGCGTACGGTGGTCCGCAGCTCCAGCTCATCCAGGAGGTCATGAACCGACTGTCACAGGCTATCGAGACGGCGGGGATTCCGATCGTTCCCCACACCTACGTCCAGACCGGGAGCGGCGGCCCGGGCGAAGGGGAGGGCGGCGGAGCCAACGCCTTCGGCCTGCTCATGACCCTCTTGGCTACCGAGAAGCTCCAGACCACCGGCGAGCTGGCCCCGGCCGATCCCGCCCAGACCGAGGCGGCCCGCGCGATTCGAGCGAGCATCCGCGACCAGATTGTCGAAAGTCCCCCGGCCCCAAAGACCGCGCATCGGAGCGCGCCCACGACGACCGCGAAGCCGAAGATTGCTCCCGCGGGCGCCGTACCCGAGGAGCCTCTAACTCCGGCCGCTGAGCCAGAGGCCGACAAGCCTGTAGAGAAGAAGAGCGACGAGGTGAAATAGCGCCCCGGACAAAGTTGTTCGCGAGTTGTGATGCTCCGCCTCCGGGCGGGGCATCACGTGTCTCTGGAGCAGGGGCCAGCGGCCTATACTGGTGTCGTGAATTCCTACGTCACCGAGTACTTGGGCTATCTCTCCGTCGAGCGAGGGTATTCTCGGCATACCATCGCTGCGTACGGTCGCGACCTGCGCGACTACGTTGCATTCCTCACCGGGCGCGGAGTCGCCGATCTCACTGCCGTCACTCGCGAAGATGTCACCGCATTTATCGGCGCCCTCTGGGAACGCGGCCTTGCTCCCAGTACGGTCGAGCGCCGGGTTGCGGCAGTCAAGGGTCTTCACAAGTTCCTCGTGAGAGAAGGAATCACCGACAACCATCCCACTGCCCGTTTGCCGCTCCCCAAGGTTCCCGAGCGTCTTCCGGAAGTGATCTCGATTCAGGATGTCGACCGGTTTCTCGGTCAGCCGTTTCCTGACTCGCCCGCCGGGCTTCGCGACCGCGCCATGCTTGAGACGCTCTACGGCTGTGGGCTTCGAGTGAGCGAGCTGACCGGACTCGAACTAGCTGGCATGGATCTGTCGGCTGGCTACGTCAGAGTCTCGGGGAAGGGGAGCAAGGAGCGGGTTGTGCCGATTGCCGGGATGGCCGTTCATGCTCTCGATGCCTACCTCAGGAATGGGCGCCCGTACCTGCGCCCCAAGAGCTCGCTGCGTGGCGTGGACACCTCGGCGGTGTTCGTCAACGCGAGGGGGGGACGACTGTCTCGGCAAGGGGTGTTCGGAATCGTGCGAGCGTATGGGGAGCGAGTCGGACTCAAGATGCATCCGCACACGCTGAGGCACTCGTTCGCCACCCACTTGCTCGAGGGTGGAGCCGATCTGCGGGCCTTGCAGGAGATGCTGGGACACGCCGACATCACCACGACGCAGGTGTACACGCACGTGGATCGGCGCCACATCCGCGAAGAATACCTGTCGACGCACCCTCGCGCGCGCCTACGCTGAGGCGCGGACGAGGGCCACAAGCACCATCACGACGGCGACCATCACCAGAATCAGCGCGTCCGTTGGCAGCTGACATACAGGGCCGCGACGATTACTGGGACTGCCAGGAGTGGGAGTCTGATTCGTGGTCGGGGAAGCACGTCGGCGTCTCTTCTCTGGGAGGGTCTACTGGGTGGGGCCGGGAGCTGATGAATCCGCGACGGCGGGGGCATCGACAGCGGAATCGGTCTCAGCAGCGGCGCGGGCCGCAAGGCGGCGACGCCGACGGGAGCGCCAAATGACTACGATCACGATGACGACCAGCAAGACCGGCGACAGTGCGATGGTCAGGGTGATGAGGGTTCGGAGCACCGCTGCCGCGGCCTGAACACCGGTGGTCACAGCCGTCGAGAACCCCCAAGTCCCACCGGCTGGCTGGACAAGAGCGCCCGGCGCCGAGAACGAGAGCGTCAGAGTCGCCATTGCAGCTTGCTGCTCGAGGTAGGCGATTTGGGCTTGCATGGCTTCGATATCTCCGCGCACTCGTGAGAGTTCGCGTTCGATCTCAAGCATCTCGCTCACTTTGGTCGCCTTGTCGAGGAATCCACGCAGACGGACCTCCTCGGCTTGGAGGTTCTTGAGCCGCGCAGAGAGGTCGACGTACTGCTGCGTGACATCACTTTCGCCGGCTGACTGGGTGAGTACTTTGCCGAGCTTTGCCGCCTGCTCCTCTACCGAGGTGAGTTTTGCAGCCGGTACGCGGAGAGTGACCTGCGCGCTACCCGACTGCGAGCTCGAACTTGCCGATTCGGTACCGAGTGGCACAACCCCACCACTGCCATCCCCAGCCTGTACGGACAGCTGTGTGATCTGGGAACCTGAGGCCGCAGCGAGTGCGCGTACGGCGGCCAGCGTCTTATCGACGTCGTCAACCTGGATACTCATGGATGCTGTGCTGACGATCATGCGGTCGGCCGGAGCACTCTCCGCCGCCTTGGAGACGTTAGGAGCGGCGGAAGGCTGGCCGCCGGCGTCCGTAGGTGCAACTGGAGAGACACTGCTCGCCGTGAGCGCCCCCGTGCCGCCCCCCTGCGAGACCGCATTTCGTGACGAGCCTGCTAGGGCACACCCTCCCGACATCGCGAGAAGTGCCACGATTGCCACAACAATTCCGATGCGCCGCACTAGATGAAGCTGAGCGTTCATAGCTGGGCCTCCTGTCGTTTCGTCTCGGCAAGAACGACAAACGCCCTCGCCGCCATCAAGAAGCGGGAGAGCGCCTGGCAGGTGCACAGAAGTTCGAAAGAGGCTAGGTGGTACTGCGAGAGCCCCAGCTCTCTACCTCGGGCTCTACCCCGGACCCTACCTCTTTCGCGTTCTCGAGCTTCTTCAGGGTGGTCGCTGCGTAGGCACCAATACCGATACCCACCAATACCACTACGAAGAACGCGAGAATCAGTACGTTTACAACAGCCGAAGCCCAGTTTGCGGTCATGTGACCGATCCCTCCGTGTAGGCGATATGAATCAACCTGATTCTACCCGCACGGTAGCCATAACGGCAAACAGCTTCTGTCCAAACGCCCTGACCGTACCTTCCGATACCGCCGTCGGTGCTCTTCTCGCCCGTACACCCGTTGAGACGAGCGGGATGAGGTTCTGGTTCACGCGAGGGGCAGCGTGTCATGAATTCCCATCAAAGTATTGTCTTGTGGGATGAAGTGGGATACAGTCCTATCTGTTGGGCGGGAGGACTCATTGGTGGGTGTTCCTGGGGACGAGAGTGTGAGAGGGGGCACGGCCATGTTTCTCGGCGAGTACCAGCACACGCTGGATGCCAAGGGTCGTGTATCCCTGCCAGCCAAGTTCCGCGCCGAGATGACGGGAAGCCTGGTCGTCTCGAAGGGTCTCGACAAGTGCCTCTATGTGTACTCGAACGAGGAGTACGAGCGCTTCAAGGAGAGCATGACTTCCGGAAGCGACTTCGATTCTCGCAAGCGCCGCCTCCGCAGGATCTTCTTTGCGGGGGCGCAAAACGTCGAGCTGGACTCGGCGGGGCGCATATCTCTGCCGTCGGCGTTGCGTGAGCACGCCGGCCTGAAGAAGGAGATCGCCGTCACGGGCAACGGTAACCGGATCGAGATCTGGGACGCCGACGCTTGGGCGACCTACAACGGCGAGGGTGAGGGTTCGCTCGAAGACCTCGCCGAGGAGCTGGCCGAAGCCGGCCTGCTCTAGGCCTTGAAAATGGAATACCGGCACACCCCAGTTTTGCTGGCCGAGGTCACGCAGCAACTTATGCCGCAACCCGGTTCGATCATCGTCGACTGCACCTTAGGCGGGGCAGGACACGCGAAACGGCTTCTAGACCTCATGGTACCTACGGGAATTCTCGTGGGAATCGACCAAGACGACGCAGCACTTATCGCAGCAGCATCCACACTCTGCCTCGGCCAGCAAATATCTAGCGAAAGCACCATCTTGCTCAAGGGGAACTTCGGGGATCTCGACGAGCTACTTTCCGGCGCGAGCATCCCCTACGTCGATGGATTCCTGTTCGACCTCGGCGTGAGTTCCCCACAACTCGACGTCCCCGGACGCGGGTTCTCCTACATGGAGGATGCGCCCCTGGACATGCGGATGGATCCGGGTCATCAGACTCTCACCGCAGCTGAGGTTATCGCAGCCTATTCCGAAGCCGACCTCGCCCGGATTATCCGCTCCTTCGGTGAGGACCGGTGGGCTAAGCGCATCGCAGCATTCATAGTAGCCGCGCGAGCCCACCGCCCCATCGAGACCACCCACCAGCTGGTGGACGTCATCAAGGCAGCTGTTCCTGCTGCAGCCAGACGCGAAGGTCCTCATCCGGCGCGACGCACGTTCCAGGCGCTGCGCATCGAGGTCAACCAGGAGCTCGAAGTCCTCAAGCTGGCCCTCGCGGCCGCCACTCGGTGGCTTCGTCCCGGCGGACGCATCGCGGTCATCAGCTATCACTCGCTGGAAGATCGCATCGTGAAGCTCTTCTTCGCCGAGCAGTCCCAGACCTGCGTCTGCCCGCCTGAGCTGCCCGTATGCACCTGCTCAACCGTGCCGGTACTCCGAGTCCTCACCCGCAAGGCCATTGTGCCAAGCGCCGAGGAGATCGAGGCAAACCCGCGTGCTCGCAGCGCAAAGCTGCGGGTCGCAGAGAAATTGTAGAGCGACTATTCCCCGGGCAAGCCCGGTTTGTCGGATGAGGAGGTGTGTGACCGTGGGACTAGCAGCGTTACGTCATGAGTCCCGCGCCGTCGTCGCCCGTCCCCATCTGCGAGTCGTGCGCCCAGCGCCCAAGCCTTCTCCGTCAAAGCGCAGGCGCGTTTCCCACGCAACGGCGTACCAGACCTTCGTGTTCTTCGCAGTTGCGGTGCTCGTCGTCGCAACTCTGGGCGTGAGCCGGGTGTGGCTCTCGGTACAGGCGACGCAAGCGTCCATCGATTCCACGAAGCTGCGGCAGGACATCAAGAACGAGCGCTATCGGGGCGATTTGCTCGAGGTCCAGCAGAGCGCTCTGGCCACGCCTTCGCGAATTCTCGCGATCGCATGCGACACTCTGGGGATGGCGCCGGCTACCTCGGTGACCTACCTTCGGCGAACCGAGGAAGTCGCGGTTTCGCCGGCGCCTGTGAGCGACGTCTCCATCACACAGCCGAGTGTCGGAATCTGGGAGCGAGCAATGGACATTGCTGCCGGCGAGGCACAGGTTCTACTCGTGGGCGATGTCGGTCTTGCGTCCTCGCGATAGAGGCCCAACAGGCGGCAGCGTGACGCCAAAACGCAGACGGTCGCCGGGGGGCGGCCGCTTCACGTTCATCCTCCTATTGTGCGCGTCGCTCCTTCTGGGCATCGTCATTCGGCTTGTGTGGGTCCAAATCGTTGCAGCCCCGGAGTACGCAGCGAAGGCAACCCAGCAGCGACAGCGAGATATCGTGCTCCCTGCACGGCGGGGGACCATCTATGACCGTGAGGGCGAGCCACTTGCTGTCAGCGTGGACGCCAAAACTGTGTGGGCCTCACCCAATACGATCAAAGACAAGCCTGCGACTGCGGCCGCGATTGCGTCTGTACTCGGCGGTTCGCTAAAGGACTACGAGGCTGAGTTGGCCAAGGACACAGGATTCGTCTACATCGCTCGGGGACTGGATGTGGACGTGGCCAAGAGGCTCGAGGCTCTCGGCATCAAAGGCATCGGCTTTCTTGATGACTCGCGTCGCATGTACCCATCAGGAGAGCTTGCCTGCCAGACTCTGGGCTTTGTGGGCAATGAGGGTCATGGCCTCGCTGGAATCGAGAAGCGCTACGACGATGTCTTAGGCGGCAGCCCCGGGCTGCTAGTGGGTGAGCGCGATCCCTACGGTCGTCCGATTCCAGGCGGAGTGCAGAAGAGCTTCGACCCAGTTGACGGGCATGACATCGTCTTGACCATCGACAAGGACATTCAGTATCACGCTCAAACCGGGCTCTCCGAAGCGGTCAAGAAGTGGGGCGCTAAAGGCGGATCGGTCGTTGTGATGAACCCACGTAACGGTGAGATCTATGCGATGGCGTCGACCCCCGGCTTCAATCCCAATGACTACAAGAAGGCTGATCCTGAAGGCTTCAGAAACCGTCCGCTGGCCGATGCATACGAACCCGGGTCCACGATCAAGTCTGTCACCGCGGCAGCCGTCATCGACAAGGGGCTTTTCACTCCCAAGTCGATGTTTGAGCTTCCCTCGACCTTGACCATCGCGGGGCGCACCATTCATGAATCGCATGATCGCGGGACGGTACACTGGTCCCTGAGCGACATCGTGACCAAGTCATCAAACATCGGCGCGGTCAAACTGGGGCTGAAACTGGGAAAGCAGGGCCTCTTCGACTACTTCAAGGCATTTGGTTTGACCGAGGTGACCGGTGTCGACTATCCGGGAGAGGCTCGCGGATGGCTTCCCAAGCCGTCGCTGTGGTCGGCGAGTTCAATTGCCAACATCCCCTTTGGGCAGGGTCTTTCGGCGACCCCGCTGCAGTTGTGTAGGGCAGTCGGGGCTTTGGCCAACGACGGGGAACTCGTGACGCCCCACTTCCTGCTGAAGGTGCCGCAAGACTCCTCGATGGAGCTGTCCTGGCCAAAACGCCGAGCTGTCTCAGCCGAGACCGCCAAGACGACCACCCAGATGCTCAAGAACGTGGTGATTGAGGGGACGGGTAAGGAAGCTGCTGTTCCTGGTTACGAGGTAGCGGGCAAGACGGGCACCGCCCAGGTAGCGCTCAAAAATGGGCTTGGATACGCCGAAGATACCTACATCGCATCATTCATCGGCTATCTTCCGGCGGACGACCCGCAGGTGCTCATTTCGGTCAAGATCGATGAGCCGACCAATGCGATATTCGGTGGGACCGTGGCGGCGCCGCTGTTTTCGGTGCTGGGGCAGTTCTCGGTCGAGCACTTGAAGATTCCGCCTTCGACTGCCAAGAGCGAGGCCACGAGCGGTTCGCCAAAGCCAGCGCTGACACCGAGCTCGGGGCAGTGAGTCGCATGGTAAAATCGGCGGCTGACGAGCGGAAGAACAGATGACTGAAGCCAATATGACGAGCCTCCTGTGCGACGTAGCAGCGACGCCGCTGCGTGCGTCGGATGCTGTGGTCGCCGGAATCGCGTATCGCTCGGACGCTGTGTCGCCAGGCGACGTCTTCTTCTGCGTTCGAGGGTTTTCGCGTGATGGTCACGACTTCGCTCAAGACGCCATTGACCGTGGCGCAGCGGCGCTGGTGGTCGAGCGCGAGCTTCCAGGCGTTGAGGTGCCCCAGTTTCTTGTTTCGGACTCACGGGTGGCGCTCGCGCTCGCGGCTGCAGAGTTCAACGGCAATCCGAGTCGCAGCTTGGACTTGGTGGGAATCACCGGGACCAACGGCAAGACCACGACTACGTATCTACTGGACTCAATCTGGCGAGCGGCTGGCCGCACCACCGGAATGGTGGGCACCGTGGAAACACGCGTCGCCGGTGAGCGCGTCCCGGCAAGCCGGACGACGCCGGAGTCAAGCGATCTCGAGGCGCTCTTGGCCCGGATGCGTGCGGTCGGAGTGTCGGCAGTGGCGCTGGAGGTCTCGAGCCATGCGATTGATCTGCATCGTATTGACGGTTTGACCTTCGCGGTTGCCGCATTCACCAATCTGACTCAGGACCATCTCGACTATCACAGCACGCTGGAGAAGTACTTCTCGGTGAAGCGTCGGCTCTTCACGGATTTTGATGTCGCGGCTCGTGTGATCAACATCGACGACCCTCTCGGTGCTTCGCTGGCTTCCGAGCTGTCCGAGCCGATCACGGTTGGGATGGACGCCTCGGCTGATGTG
>Ga0194044_10002069_pt1 | contig 10090 bp, 11 predicted proteins | sample JunL4417m_MetaG_FD_155460 | JGI IMG/M metagenome (GOLD analysis project Ga0194044, IMG submission 155460) | Anoxic zone freshwater microbial communities from boreal shield lake in IISD Experimental Lakes Area, Ontario, Canada - Jun2016-L442-17m | ecosystem: Environmental > Aquatic > Freshwater...
TTAAGGTTATTGGGGCAGGAGTCCCTTCAGCGATATTTTCAAGGTATGTGAGGGGGCTCCTTTATTTTCCCTCACCTATCTTGCAAATTTTACGCCATTTTTCCATCATTTATTTTGATCATTCTCACAGATCGGGAGTTTTACCCTGAAGCGAGGGGAAATGAACCAGTTCGGGCAGAACGGATGGATCAGACGGTGTGTGGTTATTTTCCATTCCGCATGATTCGGCAGACAGCGTCTGCCGATTTCCATCTTCCGGAAGGCCGGACACAAGCTGATTTTCCGGGAGGCATCCCGATTTGCCAGACAGTGTCTGGTGAATATCCTGCTCCAAAACGCCAGACAGTGTCTGGTGAATCGGCAACCTTGGCCAGGAAAGGGCTACTTGCCTGAAATTTCTCAGGTTGGATAAGGAAAGTCCCGTGAAACCCTTTCTCCTGAAACGACTTGCCAGGGTTTCCATGACTTTTCCACCGTACTCGGCCCGGTCCTCACCGCCCTGTTCGAATTCGACAATGTAGGCGCCGATCAGCCAATTGCGCCAGTTCAGCACCTGATTGACGGCAAGTCCGGCACGGGCTTGGGCGTTGGTGTGAATCCGGCCTATGGCCTGGGCAAGAAGGTCAAGGTTCATGGGGCATCCTCCTGCGTGTTCAGGGCATCCAGTGCGTTGTAAAGCCCGTCGATATCCGGAAAAAGAGGCGGCTCACCGGCAATGTCCATGCCCTTGCGGGTCAGGCGGCTCAAAATCTCCCGGTCCGCCGACATATCTCCTTTCTCCAACATCTTTTGTGCGGCTATCAGATCCGATTCGGTTGCTTGGCCTTCGATGAGGGCTTCAACAAGTAATCCTGCTTTCCCTGACATAATCCAGAAACAACTGATGGTGTTTCTGGATTCCCAACTGGTGCCGGTAAATGAGATATACCTGGCGCACAATTCGCCAACCCTGAATCGGAATTTCAATGATAATTCCCTGCTCAATCTCCCGTTTTACAGCGTGAAGCGAAAGCACCGATATGCCCAAACCTGCGATAACCGCTTCCTTGACAGCCTCCGAACTCCCCATTTCTGCAACGATATTGAGCTGGTTCAGGTCTATCCCTGCATGTTCCAAGAGGTATTCCCCGAGAATTTCGCGTGTGGCGGAGCCTTTTTCCCGCATCACAAAAGGCGCTTCGAGAAGGTCTTTAACGGAAACCTCAGCAGCACCGGTCCAGTGATGACCCGCAGGAACCGCCAGCATCAACCTGTCCTGCCACAAAGGTTCGCTGTGCAGTTTTTTGCTGTGTGGGTTTTTGCCGATAAATCCAATTTCCGACTGCTGGTTCAGAACCATGTCAATAACGTCTTCACTATTGGCGGACTGAACGAATGTCTGAATCTGAGGGTATGATTTCTGGAATCGGCTCAATATGTAGGGCAGAATATAGGTTGCAGGCAAGGTGCTGGCGCTGATACGAATGCTGCCGGAGGACCTGTCCTGGAGCTTGACCATTCTCTCTTTGACATCTTCCCGCAGATAGAGGACTTTTCGGGCGAATTCAAACAAGAGCTTGCCTTCTGGCGTGAGCGAAATTCCGGTACCCTCACGATTGACGAGCCTTGTGCCGGCAGCATCCTCAAGGTTTTTGATGTGCTTGCTGAGAGAAGGCTGTGTCAACACCATTTTTTTGGCGGCCCGGCTGAAATTTCTTTCCGCCACCAGATGAACGAGGGATTCGAGCTGCTGAATCGTAATATTTCTGAAGGTATCGTATGCCATATTTACCGCGAAAATACTTTTAAACCACGAAACACACGAAAGACACGAAACAAGTAAGGACGACCGGCCGGTCGCCCCTACCGCCTTTGCGTGAGAAACGCTCTTGTAGCCGACACAAGAGCGTCGGCTACCAGTTTTATATATTTGGGTCATTCATGGGGACCGCATAGACCATGCCATGGACGTTTATATGTTTTGAGTTACATGAAATTCTTGGCGGATTTTTCTTCAAACCGCCTGATCAAAATCTCTTCTATAGTTCTAAGTTCCAGAAAAACGGTCTTCACTGATGCGCTGAAGTACGCCCAAGGTTTTTGTCATCGGAAGCTCCTGAAACAGACCGGATGCCTTTGCAATCCGGTAAACCTGATAGGGAGCCTGTCCTCCGTCCTTTGGGTCCTGAAAAATATCATGAATCAGTAGATATCCTCGTGGAACAACATGCCCAGCCCAGTTCCCATAATCCTTCAGGACGGTTTCAAATGCATGACCGCCGTCAATAAAGACCAGTCCCAGCGGCGTTTTCCAGGCCCTGGCCGCGATTTCAGATCGACAGACCAGAGGCACAACCGTGGACTCAAGTCCTGCCAGGTTAAGTGTCTTTCGAAACTCATGAAAGGTATCTATCTGATAGGAGCGTCCATCAAAGAGTTCCGGATCAAAGTATTCTTCACCCGGTTGCTGCTCCTCGGACCCCCGGTGATGATCTATGGAAAACAAGATCGTATTGAAAATTTTGCAGGCAGTTCCCAGATAAATGGCCGACTTTCCGCAGTAACTTCCTATTTCGAGACTGGGGCCGAGCAGTGAGGCTTTCAGCGCTGTGTCAAAAAGTCTCATTCCTTCATCGGGGTCCAAAAACCCCTTGATCCGCCCCGCAATCTGATTGATAAGTTGGATGTTCAGTTGCATTTTAATCCTCATTACATGTCATCATATCCGTGTGCAAATACTTCGCGAGCCTTGACGCCATCGGACGGGCCTATGATTCCTTCCTTTTCCATGGTCTCAATGATGCGAGCCGCACGGTTATAGCCGATGCGAAGGTGGCGCTGAACCATAGAAATGGAAGCCTGGCGGGTTTTGGTCACCAGTGCTACAGCGGCGGCGTAACGCTCGTCATGGTCTTCGGCGGAAGATTCGTTTTCATCCTCGATAGTTGCTTCTGTGATTGTGGTATTGTATTCAGGTGGTTTCTGCGCTTTCAAGAACTCAATAATCCGGGTCAGCTCTTCTTCAGAAATATAAGCCCCGTGAATGCGCTGAAGCTTGGCGGTTCCAGGCGGCAGGAGCAGCATGTCCCCATTTCCCAAAAGGCTTTCAGCTCCATTGGAATCAATGATGGTCCGTGAATCGACTTTTGAGGATACCTGAAACGACAGGCGGGTCGGGAAGTTGGCCTTGATGATACCGGTAAGCACATCTACCGAAGGCCGCTGAGTGGCCAGAATCAGATGTATCCCGGAAGCCCTGGCCATCTGCGCCAGCCGCGTTAGGGCGACTTCCACATCACGGGACGCCACCATCATCAAATCCGCCAGCTCGTCAATGATGATGACAATAAGCGGAAGCTTTTCAGGTTTTACGCCGTTCGGGCCGAGTTTTGCGTTTTCCATTTTCTGGTTGAACTGGGTGATGTTTCTGGCCTTGTGTTCAGATAGGAGCTTATAGCGCCGTTCCATTTCCCGAACCGCCCAGAATAGGGCATTGGTGGCCTTTTTGACATCTGTAACCACCGGCGTAATCAGATGGGAAATACCATCATACAGGGAAAGTTCGATGCGTTTGGGATCAATCATGATCAGCTTGACCTGATCCGGCGTTGACTTGTACAGCAGACTACAGATCATGGCATTCAGGCCCACGCTTTTTCCGGTTCCGGTTGCTCCGGCAATCAGAAGATGGGGCATTCGATCCAGTTCCGCCACAACGGGATTTCCCACAATATCTTTTCCCATACACAGGGTCAGGAAGGATCGGGAATTTTCAAAGGCGGGAGAGACAACAATCTCCTTGAACCGGACAACCTGACGGTCAATATTGGGAATTTCAATACCGATCACCGCCTTTCCCGGAATCGGCGCAACGATTCTAATACTAATGGCTCTCAGCGCCAGGGACAGCTCGTCGGAGAGGTTAACGATTTTATTGATTTTTACTCCCGGAGCCGGTTCATATTCAAATGTCGTGATTACCGGCCCTGGCGATATGGCGGTGACTATTCCCCTGACATTGAAATCTTCAAGTGTCTTTTCAAGTAGCCTGGCCTGGGACTCAAGGTGTTCCCAGTCAAACTGGGAGCCGCTGGTTTCAGGATCATCCAGAAACGAAATGGAGGGCAGTTTAAATCTGTTTGTATTTTCTGAAGATTCAACATGCAGGAAAATCTCTTCCTGAACATCCTCAACTGCTTGTTGTGGCGAAGCAATCGCCAGAGGCTGCTGATTGGAGGTTTTTTCCTTGGCAGGCAGTGAACGTTTTTTGACCGGATCTTTTTTCGGAGATTCTCTGGACAGGCTTTCTGGTTTGCTTTGAATATGTTTTCTGGAGAACACGAAAAGGACGGCCATCCAGAAACGTTTTGCAAACCCGACCAGAGAAAAACCGGTTGTCAGTATCAGTCCGATGATCCATAGCAGAAAAAGGATCACCAGTGATCCCGAGATATTGGTGTAAGCGATCAGAAAACGGTGAAAGAAAAGTCCGACCTGCCCGCCCGAAGAAAACGAGCTTCCCCAGATCATGGCATAATGATCCCGGAACGATACCAGTCCGCCGGTGGTAATGGCCAAAATCAGGCCGCCGGTGATTGTGACGGCAATGGTGGTTCCAGGTCTGGCATTAAAAAAATGGATGCTGGAGATAAGAAAAAAAATTGGTATCCAGTAAGATCCCAACCCGAACAAGCTGATAAAAAAACCCGAAACAGTGGCTCCAGCGTAGCCGAAAAAATTGTGAATCTGGGTGTTGACACCTGAATGATGGAAAAAAGTATCTTTAGGATCAAAGGAAAACAGGCTGAACAAGGTAAAAATCACCAGAAAAAAAAGCATTATGCCGATAAGTTCTTTGCGCATGAGGTCCTGAAAAATAAGCCAGAAAATAATAAAAACAAGACATGTTTACAATGTACCCGTATTCACCAGTTCTACCCGTCGATTCGCCGCCCGCCCGGCTTCTGTGTCATTGGAATCAACCGGCCGGCTTTTGCCATAACCTACGGTTTGCAGTCGTTTGGGGTCAATTCCAAAGCGGGTAGAAAGAAATTGTTTGATGCTTGCTGATCGTCTTTCAGACAGACTTTGATTGTGTGCATCACTGCCAGTAGCGTCAGCATGGCCTTCAATAGAGATGGCGCATGTTTTGAGTGTATCTGAACGTAAGGCTTTGCCGATCTCCTCCATTTGTGCAAAAGAGGCTTTGGAAATTTCTGCTTTGTTAAATTCGAAATTAATCGACAACGCAATTTTGGGACGTGTTTTGGGCTTATACTGAATACCACGAGTCAGTTCCGTAGGTTCATCTTTCAGTTGAGACTCAATCACATCCGAGCTGACCACTTTCAGGCTTCGGCTTGCTACCGTAAAATTGGCCTGACATTTCGCAAACCGTTCTTTGATTCGGGGAATATCCAATTTCAAATCTGAATATTTATCCTGGACAGCGGGGGATTTATACAACAACAGGGCTTCATTGTACATGGCTGCTGATAGATTGTACTGCTTTTGCTGAAAATAAATGTCTCCCAGTCCGATGTATGGATAGGGAAACTGCTGATCCGTATAAATGGCTCTGCGATAAAGCTCGGCTGCATCTTTTAGCTTGCCCTGCTCCTCTAAAATAACGGCAAGGTTGTTCATACCTTTTGAGTAATCAGGGCAACGTTGAAGCAACTGCACAATCTTGTCGATTTGCACCGATGGCGTTGAAGCAGACATAGCAGCCCCGAGTTCTGTATCAGCATCGTCGCAGCTCTGACCAAAGGCTGAAAATGGTAAAATCAGCATTAACAACACTCCGAAATTCATCACATATTTCATAATGTCCTCCTGTCTAATAAAAAAGTCATTGCACACAATGCTTCGTCGCCCGCAAATGAAAATGACTACCTGCCTTTTATTTGATATCGAATCCGTTTTTGGGAAATATTCAATTGTTGCGCCATCTGAACGCGACTACTTACTTTGTTTAATACATCACTACTGTTTGAAAGCTCAATAAAAGGCTGATGGCTGAAATCTGTTGGGAACAGCTCAAATGGCTGATCTGAAATAAAGGCGATCACCTCTTCCTGGCCAGCAGGCCCGGCGACTTCCAATGCCATTTCAGCGCTATCATCAACAATAACATAAGTTTGGCCTGCAGAAACCAATGGTGTAGTCTGATAGCGATTGGGAAATAATTGAACCACTTTTCTATCTGTAGTCACACCAATGATAACAACATGACAGGCCTTGTCAGCCTTGAAGTAATAGTGGATTCGATCGCCAATGAGAAACTGGTTTTGGTCCGTCCACAGAGTCAGATCGGCTGGTGTTGAATTCAGACCCAATGCGGTCAGCATGGATACTACTTTGTCATAGTTTCCTGCTGTTTCCACCTTTTTTATTGCAGGAGGCCCCGCTGCCGCCAAGGGGATCGTCTTTTTTTGAATGGCGGCGGATGGAATATATTGGGCGCCCTGGGCTGCAGCCGCTACGGGTTTTTCTGGCATGGTGGCTTCCGATAATACGGCCTGATTTGAAGATTTCTGCGGTTCCTCCCTGATTGTCAAGTAGCGATTTGAATCTAATGGAACAGAGATATACAGGCTAAGGTAGGTATCAAAATCAGCAGATGCCTGGGCGCCCACTTTTCGTAATGCAGCCTGAGTTTGTTCATCAATTTGACCCGTTATCATCACATCATGGCCATGAAGATAAAGCAGGCGTTGTATCGCCGCAATTCGCTGTTGCGCATTCATGAGAGCGAAATCGGTTTGAACCGAATCCAGAACCGTTTGATCGGGTTTTCCCTCTGGCAGCAATCGCCAATAGGGCAATTTCAGATATTTGCCAACAATCTGAAGCGTACTCAGATGCGTCAATAGACGGACAGCAGCATGTCTTCCCTGATATTTCGCGATGGAACCTTTAACGCCAAACGTCGGTCCAAAAAGCGTGATTCCCAGCGATTTTTCATTCTCACCCTTATAAACCTTGATGGTGTTGACTGTTTGCATTCTGGACAGACCGGACAGGGTCTGAAAATCAATCAGATTGAAATCCACTGTGATGCTGGCCGTGCTAATTTTTTGCCCCTGATCATAACCAAGACTGGCAGTATCTCCGGGAAGCCAGCCAGTATTGAGAAACGTGACATCTACCCCCGCATTCGTGTTTTTGCCTCGGGTTTCAAGTGCTCTGTCATATTCGGTGATACCGCCACTGACCATGATATCCGGAATGAGTTTCTTTTCAAATTTTGAATACCCCGTTATTCTTGAATTTTCCAGGAATGACGGATCATAAGGGATATATGTCACCCTGCCCCCGATCGAATTTAGCGAGCTTTTCAGCATTTCAGTGATGCTCTGTGGCAGCTCGCCCCCCACTGAAGACGTAGCAGTTCCTGTAAGATCGGAAATCTGCTGGCACTGAATTCGGAGCGGTCCGGAATTATAAATCTCAGTCATTCGGCCCAACGTCGTCAGCGCATCATCAAGTACTGTGATCTTGGCTGTTGGATAATCTTCCTGAAGATCAAGCTGAACATTACGGGGATCCAGGGCTGCACACGAAACCCACAAAAGCATGGATACCATACCGCACGCCACCAGCAACTTTTTTAATGTGGTTGAAAGAGAATGATTGATGAACATTGTAATTCCTCCTAATGGTTGCTGGCAGACTGCGACATAAACATTCAACAGTTATCGATAATAATTGAAATTATTAATGTGGCCTTTCAAAAAGGCATGTATGTCACTAACGACCCACTACGTTCGTTTTATCTCCCTTTGATTGGTCAATGATATTGATGGTGGCGTTATGTAAGTCGGCGCCAGGAGCGACAATCACACTGTTGATGTTGCCGTCTTGATCCCTTGAAACGTCCACTCCGTCGGGCATGCCTTTCTGTCTGGATTGCGCCTTTGCTTTCATGATAATGTACTGGGTATTGACATCCAGATCGACCTTATCACGTTCGTAAAGGGATTCACCACTTATCGACATGCCATCGTCAGGGCCCTTTCCGTAGCACACACAGGCTAACAATATCATGGTAATCGTCAGTACCGAAATGTATGTTTTAGTATGCATTATTTTACCAGTATGCCTCCTATGAAGGGTTTGCTGTCTTCCCCAGTGCTTTCGTCTTTTGCCATTTCTAACATATCCATTTATCTACCTGGAAAACTTTGACTGCCCAGTCAGGGTTCGATAGCCCGAATCCACTGATCCGGGCTATTGTCACGTTGTCAGAGTTTATTTCACTTCATTTTAACGGAACCCATGTTTGCTTCACTTCCTGTTCCGGATGCTGTATTGGTAAGATTTTGTCCTTCAATTTTGTTTGTAACTGAGCCACCGACCTTGGAGTTCTCCATTTTAACGGCTCCCAGATTGGCTTCACTTTGGGTGCCAGTAGCCGTATTGGTGATTGCTTTCCCAGATACCTTGTTAGTGATAGATCCGCCGACTTTTGAGTCCTCCATGACCACAGACCCGAGATTTGCTTTACTTTCTGTTCCGGTTGCAGAGTTGGTGATGTTGTCACCTTTGACTTCGTTTGTCACTGATCCACCCACTGTTGAATCTGCAAGTGCTACCGATACGCTGATCAAACAAAACAGTGCTGATAAAATGATGCTTTTTTTCATGGTGTTCTCCTTCCTGTAGTTAATGGTCGTAAATGGTTTTGCGTAAATGATGGCTTGTCAATAATGAACTGTTCTTATTGGAATCCCTCCTTTTCGCCTTTGATTGTTACAGATGAAAAATATATTTAATTTGTTCCCATGCGTCAGATTTTCAGAATTTATTTCACTTTATTTTAACGGTGCCAATATTTGCTTCACTTCCTGTTCCGATTGCCATATTGGTAATGTTTTTTCCTTCAATATTGCTTACAACTGAGCCGCCGACCCTGGAATTCTGTATTTTAACAACTCCCAGATTGGCCTCACTTTGGGTGCCCGTAGCCGTATTGGTGATCGTTTTTCCAACGACCCTGTTCGTGACAGACCCGCCGACTTTTGAGTCCTCCATGATAACGGCCCCAAGATTTGCTTTACTTTCTGTTCCGGTTGCCGAATTGGTGATGTTATCACCTTGTATCTCGTTTGTAACGGACCCTCCCACTGTGGAATCTGCAAGGGCTACTGATACGCTGATCATACAAAACAGCGCCGATAAAATGATGCCTTTTTTCATGGCGTTCTCCTTCCTGCAAATAACGGTGAATAAACGGTGAATCCTGCTTTGATGGAATCTTTCATTTCGTATTTGATTGCTGAAGATGAAAAATTTATATTAAAAAATAATAGTGCTTGAATAATATATTTCAAATTATTTTTCCAAATAGCGTGTTAAAACCCTCCAAATCCGTTATAATCAGATTTTTCCTGTTTAACTCTTCGTGTATTTTGTGTATTTTGTGAACGAATAATACTTTCCAGATACCGAGGACCTACGCATGTATCACGATAATGGGCCTGCCGGAGAGGGTCTGATTTGAAAAAATGAGGCTCAACTTGACTGGCTGTGTACGGCCATGCACTTTATCTCGACGCAGCCGCCTTTGGGAAGAGCGCTGACCTCGACAACGGCGCGAGCCGGCCGGTGGTCTGAAAAAAACTGTTGATAAATACCGTTAAAAATGGAAAAGTTTCCCATATCGGTCAGATAGACATCAACGGATACGATGTGGTTCAGGTCAGAGCCGGATGCCAAAAGAAAATGGCGCAGGTTTTCGATGGCTTGGGTGGCCTGAGTGGTAATAATGTCCGGGCCTGCCAGGTCTCCTGTAGCGGGGATTAGTCCGAGCTGGCCGCTTACAAAGACAAATGGTTCTGAAACTATGGCCTGGGAATACGGCCCGATGGCAGCCGGGGCATGACTGGTTTGGACAGATGTGATCGGCAAGGGTGAACCTCCTTTGTATGGTGTATTGAACATGTATTTCACTTCTTTTGCACTTTTTGGGCATCCTTCATGTTACCTCAAAAGTAGTTGACACTTTTGTATGATCAGAAAATGTCAGTTGTTCACTGCATGGCCGTCAGGTTAGTGTGAAATAATTGTGCCTGTGCCCCAAAGGGGCTGCGTAATTCAGCCCAGGGTT
>Ga0194044_10002073_pt1 | contig 10083 bp, 9 predicted proteins | sample JunL4417m_MetaG_FD_155460 | JGI IMG/M metagenome (GOLD analysis project Ga0194044, IMG submission 155460) | Anoxic zone freshwater microbial communities from boreal shield lake in IISD Experimental Lakes Area, Ontario, Canada - Jun2016-L442-17m | ecosystem: Environmental > Aquatic > Freshwater >...
ATTGGATATGATGCGCGTCTTTTTTGCCGAGGCTGGCAACAACCTTGAAATGGCAGGCCGAGAAGCCATCAATTCCATGGCCGAAGGTGACGAACATCGCATGATGATGTTGGGATTAAAGCGCTTTACAAAGACCAACCCCTTCAATTCTAAGGAGGCAAGGAGGCGTATTGCAAAACAACTTTCCGAAGCTGGCAAGTATCCCTTCTAAAACCATCTTTTTCTTACCATTTCCATCATGATATCACCCCTTACGGGGATGAAATTATTATGGAATGAATCATTCGTGAACATCCATGTAACGAAAAGCAACCACCGTGTCATTAAAAACAGCGATACTGTATATATATGCAGCATCATTGAAAATAAAACCAACAAAGCTGAAAAACATGACCCAAGTCATAGGAATAATTGATTCATCTCCATATTTTTGCTGCGTCCAAATGACATAAATGTTCGGATGATGGTCGTGGAGGGTCTCTGAAACGACATCGACAACAGGATTAAAGGCTAACACTGACAGCTTACTAAATCAAGCGAGAGGGATAGAGAGTTTTGTGGCTGCGATGATGTAAACATAGTTCAAGTCTTTAACGATAAAATAAAAAATAGCATGGCAAGAAAAGGAATTTCCTCCGCTTTTAGGGCACAAACGACCCAGTACGACAAATTTAAGGTATATGTAGACGCCCTCCCTGTGGGGCATTGGCTGCTCGTGTTCCTAGACAACAACAGCATTGTGGTGGATGACGACATTGCCTTAGGAGTAGAGGCAATTGCGTTCGACGATGCCAAAAATCTCGACAAGGCCATCGCCATGAACGCCATAGAAAGGCGAAATGCTTTGGCAAATCCCATTTTTTCGAGCATGAAAGAGGGCTTCCAGGTAATCAAGGCCGGCACTCCTGGCGTTTACGACAACGTTCGTCTGTTCAGCGGCGTAATTACTGACAATGGCCGATTCATTTACCCTACCTCTTTCCCCGATCTGTCTCTTTTATGGGGAAAATATTACCATAAAAACGGTACCTATGCCGCAGGTCTTAGCCCCGCCTACCCATATTATCACGAAAATGACATCAATATCACCCTTCAAAACGACGATGTCATTTTAGCGATGATAGCAGACAACAATGCTGATATAAATACCACCAATTCTGAAGACAATACCGAACAAAGAAACGAAACATGGTCGGGGCCGTTAGAAAATTTGGTGAAGATATACAATTTCTGCAAGGCAGTGTTGATAAAAACCCCAAGAAAGTTAGGCCTCATGGGTTTTGAAATCATTGAAACCCCTCCAGGACATAAATTGCAGAAGAGCACAGCTTTGCAAGAGGAGCATCGCCTCATACATGGCGCCATTATCGGCAGCATCATCACCAACCTCAATGATTTCGAAATCCTTATTTATCCAGGCCCCGACATGCTCAAGGTACCCCATATTTTAAAGGCCGGAGAAGTCATGGCAGTAAAGAAAGGAATGAGCGAATTCATTCTCTATAACCCCAATCCTTTAGAACTGGCAAAAATAAGCGTTACTGTCCGAAAGGCATAGTAAACAAGAGCCAAATCAATTAAGTTTTTAAGAATCATCCCTATATCATACCACCGAAAAGGTGCAATGATATATCGATGAGATTCATCATGAATGATCGATGATGAATCGATGATGATCCATCTTGAATGGAACAAAAACATCATTGAAAAAGATGCATTTATGCTTGAAAAAAGCATGATCTTTCATGACATTAATGTAAGGATATCTGACACAAAAATGAGCGTTCATGCAATGAAAGCCATATTTATGGAAACTTATGTAAAAATACCTGAAAATATTCTGAAAATTGTTGAATAAAAAGTCATTATTTTTGTATCAAAATTGATTATTTTGCGTGAAATAATGGCTTTTGATACAAAAATAATGACCTGTATTGATGCATTATTTACATCAAATTCATGAATAATAATGAACGATTCATCAATGATAGCAAGGGTTTCAGCTATGCTTGAGGCCTTTTCAGGAGGCATCGAAATTCAGCCAAAATTTCATTAACAATCATAAAGATCATTTTTGATGATTTCAAGATGGTTCGGTAGGGGATAAAAAAGGGGCGATTTCAGGTCAATTTCGTTCCTTATGAATTCATCATATTTTTATAATAATTCCCGCCTCGGCGGCATCATGATAAAAATATTCAGATAAAAATAAAAAAACTAATCCTTCATGGGCAAATTCAGGAACTCATTGAAGGGATGTATCACCTTGAAGGTCTTGGCGGCCACCTTTATGAAGTCATCGGCCAGCATCAGGTCATCGTCCACGCTTTTCATGGTCAAATATTCCTTCATCTGCAAATATTCCAGCATCGGATTTTCCCTTTCGTAGCCCTTCGGCACGGTCTTCAATCTGTCGCCTACAATTCCGCCGAAGTTCGTCTTGAAAGTCTTGTTATTGATGATTTTCAGGAAGTCTTTTGCGTTATAATCAATCTCTTGGCGCATACCTCTAAGTCGGTCAGGGTCAGGATGATAGACGCCCCCTCCAAGGAGGTTGTTTCCGGGCTCTATGTGGAGGTAATATCCGGCCGAACCCATCTTTTTTTCGGCAGATGTGATGTGAATTCCGGCATGAGTCTTGTATGGTGTCTTGTCATTCGAGAAGCGCGTGTCACGATAGATGCGATACATGCAATCCTTAGGCGAGAGTAAGGCTACAGGCTTGTCGAAGGCCGCAATCAGTTGGAGGAGTTCGGTGGTAAATTCGATGATGTTTGCATTCGCCTTCTCATAAAGATGCTTATTCTTCTTGAACCATTCACGGTCGTTGTTTTTCTTGATGAGTTTGAAGAAATCGAGGGTCTCCTTGTTGATTTTAGCAGCCATAAATTTGATGATTATGGAGGCAAATATACTAATTATTTCAGCTTAGAACTTGAAATATACAAACAGCCGCCCATGATTCTTGCTGTCGTTCTCTATCCGGTGGTAAAGCGGCTTTATGTGGGGCAATTGCAGGAAGCGGTGGACCTTTTTTCGGAGCTGTCCGCTGCCTTTGCCGGGAATGATTTCAATTTCGCGGATTTTCTTTTCAATGGCCTCCTCGAAGGCTTCAAGAAGGGCCTTGTCGATGGATTTCGAGTCGTTGTATATGTCGTGAAGATCGAGTTTTATGCGTGCCATATGGTCAATGATTTCAATGATTTACAAATCAAACATATTGAACTGTCCATTTTTATCAGGACGCCGGAAAGCATTGACATTATAGGCAAAGGCGGGTTGGTCCTTGATGTATTTCTTGACCGACATCTTGAAGAGCTGGTGTATGGACTCGGCGATTTTTCCCTCTCCCTTCATCCTCGTGCCAAAGCGGCTGTCGTTCACGTCACCGCCGTGGCATTCGCTGATTTGATTCCAGACTTTTTCGGCCCTATCGGGGAAGTTTTTCTCCAACCAATCGCGAAAAAGTTCAGCAATGGCGCCATTCAGCCTGACTAGGGTCATTCCTGCGGTACGAGCGCCATTGAGCGCTGCAAGTTCGATGATATCGGGCATGGAATTGCTCGTGAGTCCGGGGATTATCGGGGCCACCATCACCCCCACAGGGATGCCTGCTGCACTAAGTTCGTTTATTACTTTGAGACGCTGCTTTGCTGTGGCAGTTCGGGGCTCCATCACCTGCCTTAGGTCCTCGTTCAGGGTAGTTATCGAGACCATCACGTGGACAAGATTCAGTTTTGAGAGCTCTTTCAGGAGATCAATATCACGAAGGATCAAACTATTTTTGGTAATGATGCCAACGGGGTTTCGGAAGTTCAAAAGAGTCTCCAAAAGGCTGCGGGTAATCTTGAGTTTTCGCTCTATCGGCTGGTAGCAGTCGGTGTTTCCTGACAGCATGATGGTTTTCGGCACCCAGTTCTTGCCACGCAGTTCAGCTTCGAGCAATTTGGCCGCATTTTCCTTGACTATTATCTTCTTTTCGAAGTCGATGCCTGCACTATAACCCCAGTATTCGTGGGAATTTCGAGCATAACAGTATATACAGCCGTGTTCGCAGCCCTGATAGGGGTTCATGGAGTAGTCGGAGGGGATATCCGGGCTGGTAACCTTGTTTAAAATGGTCTTGGGATGGGCGTAAATGACCTCTGTGCCGGCATTCAAGTCCCATTGCTCGTCGACGCCGTCAATGCCGTTGTTAAGATACTTGAGTTTGGAGAATTTATTGTCGGTATTGATCTGTGATCCCCTGCCTTTTATGTATTCCGGTTCCATGTGGTTGCTTACTATGACAAATTTGTTCCTTCTAAAATCAGAATTTCAAAAGAAAAGATAAAAATACCTCCATCAGCAGCGTTGATCGCAGTCGCCATGTTCAATGGAACGCTCTATCTGGATGGTAGAATGCGCCACTTTGTAGTCATTGAACAAGGTTTGTTTGATATTTATCAAGAAATTGTCAGTGGTGACCTTTTCGGGGATGACAAGATGGACGGTGAGGGCAGTTTCGGTGGTGCTCATGGCCCAAATGTGCAAATCGTGCACCTCCACCACGCCTTCGAGGCCATATAGGTACTTTAAGATTGTATTTGACTCGATGCCCATGGGCACACCATCGAGGGAAAGGCGTAAGGAGTCCTTCAACAATCCCCAAGTGCTGAAAATGATGACAACGATGATGAAGATGCTGATGACGGCATCCAACCAAAACCAACTTGTGTAGAACATAATGATGCCCGCAATGACAACTCCTGCAGAGACGACCGCATCTGACGCCATATGAAGGTAAGCCCCGCGCACATTGATGTCTTTGTCCTTGTCTTTGAGGAAGAGTAGGGCAGTGGCTGTGTTTATAATGATGCCAATGCCGGCAATGATGGATATGATGTTGCCTTTTACTGGCTCGGGCACCATGATTCGGTGGATGGCTTCGTAACCTATGGCACCAACGGCAATCAACAGCAACACGGCGTTGGAAAGCGCCACAAGAATGGTGGTTTTTTGATAACCATAGGTGTAGTTTTCGTTGGATTTCTTCTTTGCCAGATTGGAGGCGAACAAAACCAGGCCAAGACTGGCCACATCGCTTAGGTTATGGCCGGCATCCGTCAACAAGGCGAGCGAATGAATGACAAAACCGGTGATGGCTTCGGCAAAAACAAAAATCATGTTTAGGATAATGCCGATGATGAAGGCACGGGTGATCTTCTGCGATGACATAATGCCATGATGATGGTGGTGATGGTCATGTCCATGGTCATGATGGTGGTCGTCGCTATGGATATGGTTGTGGTGATTGTGATTCATTCTTGATTTAAAGTAGGTTCTTAACTAATTTTTCTCCCATTTGTTGCCGCAATTATAACAAATATATCGTCCTTTGATGAATAATGCCGGTATTCCCAACAAAATGATCGTTAAAAACAATTCTCCAGTTGAAAACCGTTCAAAATACACGTCTTCTGACTTGCATTCTGGGCAATACAACCGGTTATGGTCCAAGTTTGTTTCATCTATGGCCGCTTCTGATTTATAAACCACGTGTAGGTTGGCATTATTCGATTCATTGATTACCTCCCTAGCCTTTTCGGCTTCATCCTGGTGCACCTGCAGCTTGATTCCACCGATGGCATTGGAATAAAACGGCTGAACGGAAATGAGAATCTCATCCAAAAGAACACATTCTATCCCTTCCGACAACAGTTTAGACCGCATCAGGTTGGCCTCCATCGGTTCGGGGTAGGAGGCTATCGTTATAAATCCATCATTCGAGTTCACGGCGTAAATTTCGGTAATTCTTGGTAAATCATGAAATGGTTATTTAACGATATGCACAATTTAAATCATCGTTTTTTAATTGCTTGGCACCGTTGTAGTTTGTGGTTCAGACCAAGACCCTTCTCCAGTAGCACCAATGGCTGCCATAATGAAATATAGCCGGGCACCTTTTTCCAAATCGGTCAGTAATATCCTTGAATTTCCAACAACCGACTTCCAGGTGCTTTTGTCATATTCTCCAACGCCATAATATACTATATACATCTTGGCATAAGGTATTTTTCCCATTACCAATAACTTTATGGTTCCCGGACCTTTTTTCGTATCCATTTTAAAATATGGTGCAGCCAACCTATTTTTGTTCTTGGTGCTCTTTCTTTTTTGTGCAACACCAGTCAAGGTAAACATTGGCAGGCTTCCATTCGACAAGGTGACGCAGGAATTTATGGTAACGGCAAAATTGGTGCTTAACTGCTCTTCATATTGTTTCATGTTCGTCTTCTGTTCGAAGTTCATGTCATACACATTCATGTTTGCCAAGGGCAGCAATAATTCGTAAAGAGCCTCTATGGTGGCAATGCTTGGAATACATGTTGCAAAGCCTGATACAGCATTTATCCTTGGAATTTTATCAGCAATATAAGAACATAATTCCTTGCGGCTCATCTTATGCAGTTTCATGGCTGGCTGCAATTTGGTGTATGGGGCAGGAGGAAGTGATATTACCACCGAGTATTCCTTCTTTGTTTCGGTGGTGATAAGTTTGATGGCACTCTTCGTCAATTTTACCGACAATTTATCCACCGGTTCTTCCTTCAGCGTTTCATCCTCGTTTACATCTTTGTTCATCATGGCCAATGCATAAATGCGAATGGCAGTTTTATCATTTGATATGCAAGATACCTGTTTTGATAAGTTTTTTATAACTGAATAATCCATAATTGAATATTTATTTTCGATGTATTCTTTTATGAATTTTGATCCATCATTCTTGGAATCTGATGCCTGAAAGTTTTTCTTTTTAGTTTTCATATGGTTAAAGGTTTTATTTATTGGCATGCAAAACTAGCAACATTAATATTCTTTGTTGTTTTGATGATGCTTTATAAATAAATGTTCCAATGTCACTCGTCATTAAATGCGATACTTCGCCTTCAAAATATTCCAAGTTACATTGTTCATTGGTTCACGTTGTTTTATTCTTAAGTTTAATCATTGATATTCTTAAACGATATTTTTAATTTCATAACTGATTCTTTATAGATAATTGAGGTATTATAAATGATATAAGCAGTGTTACTTATAAAACAAGTAGTAATACTTATGTTCTAAGTAGTGTTACTTATAATTTATGCAGTGTTACTTATATCCTAAGTAGTGTTGCTTATATCCTATGTAGTGTTACATATAATCCAAGCAGTGCTATTTATAATCTATGTAGTGTTACTTATAATCCAAGTAGTGCTACTTATAATCTATGTAGTGTTACATATGACCTAAGTAGTGCTACTTATAACCTATGTAGTGCTACTTAAATCATAAGTAGTGTTACTTAGGTCATAAGTAACACTACATAATTGCTTATAAAAAGGCATTTAAGTATAAAACGGCCTCTTGAGAGATAAATGAGAGATAATGTTTTGTCTATAACATTAATTTCAAAAACATGACGAATGTCATTGCTATAAATGATTTGAATTAGTTGTTTTGAAAGGCAAATACATAAAAACACTGATATAAATCATATTGTATGGGACAGCCGATGCCCAAACCAAGTAGGCGCAAACAAATAACACACTATATGAAACATTTAAAACAAACCATTAAAAAAACAATTCTTGTTGTTACGTTCTTATTCGGAGTAATGAATGCAAATGCGCAAAATGTATACATCCCAGATGCTAATTTTAAAGCAGCACTGGTATCCAATCAATACATAAACACGAATGGTGATGGCGAAATTCAAGTGTCAGAAGCACTAGCTTGGCATTATGGGCTAGATGTTTACAATCGTGGTATTTCTGATTTGACTGGAATTGAAGCCTTCCACAACATTCCTGAATTGCGTTGTGGAAATAATAATTTATACAGCATTGATGTAAGTCATAATACTTCATTGACTCTTTTATTTTGCTATAGCAATCATTTGAGCTATATCGACCTAAGCCAAAATATCCTTCTTCAATCTTTTTGTTGTAATGATAATCCTATTAGCAGTCTGGATTTGAGTCACAATCCACTCCAGAATTTACAATGTATTAATAACAATTTAAGCAGTCTAGATGTTAGTTTAAATACTTCACTTTCAGTTTTGTATTGCGGAAATAATCCATTAGGTAGTTTGAATGTGAGTCATAATTTTGCCTTGACAGATTTGGATTGCAGATATGATAATCTAAGTAGTTTGGATCTTAGCAATAACATCTATCTACAATCATTATGCTGTTATCACAATAATTTGACTTGCTTGGATTTAAGCCATAATTCTTCCCTTGAAGCACTCCTATGTTCAAGTAACCTTCTATCTATAATTGATGTTAGTTCAAATCCATTGTTAGGCTTATTGTATTGCGATGACAATCAACCCTTAAATAGATTAAACTTGGCTAATGGAAATAATCATAATATGAATTCTAACGCCCTCCAAGCATTTGATAATTTTAACCTTACCTGTATACAAGTTGATGATGTAAACTATTCAAATGCAAATTGGAGCAACGATAAAGATTATGTTGCTTCTTTTAGCTTAGATTGTCGCTGCACATGGACTCCTGCGACTCCTGTAATCACTGCAAACGGCCCAACCACCTTTTGCACTGGAGGTTCTGTAAGTTTGGGCGCGAGCAATTATTCCGCCTATAGCTGGAGCACAGGTGGAACAATAGAATCCATAACAACATTTACAACAGGAACTTATTGTGTTACTGCAACTGATTTCAATGGTTGTAGTGGTGTTGGGTGTATTGATATCATTGTCAATACTCCACCAGTTCCGAATATTATGTCTGAATTTTCGACAACTTTTTGTGAAGGAGGATACGATATAATTTTTATTGATACACTGTTTTATCAACATTCTACTTTATGGTCTACAGGTGATGCTGGAGATTATTTATATGTTTATACATCCGGCAATTATTGTGCAACTGTCACGGATGTTAATGGTTGCACAGGAGTTTCTTGCATAGACATTAATGTGTATCCTACACCAGTACCTCAAATTACAAGTGATGGACCAACTACTTTCTGCCCTGGTAGTTCTGTAAATTTAGATGCTGGTCAGTGGAGTTCATATTATTGGAATACAGGAGCAACCACGGAAACAATCAATGTAAATTGGTTTGGAAGTTACTGTGTCATAGTATCAAATGATTATGGCTGTACCAGCAATTTGACATGTGACACAATTAATGTCTATGCACCACCAACCCCATCAATAACATATAGTGCACCTACTGCATTTTGCGATGGTTCCGTTACATTGAATGCAGGGACATGGGTTAGTTACTATTGGAATAATGGAGATTTAACAGAATCAATAACTGTATCCAACCCTGATGTTTATTGTGTAACTATAACTGATGTCAATGGTTGCAACGCAAGTACTTGTTTGGATGTCAACAGTCAAGTTCTTTCTTCACCTATCATTACAGTAAATGGCCCAACAACATTTTGTGAAGGAGGTTCTGTAATGCTGGATGCAGGAAACTATTTTTCATTTGCATGGAGTACAGGTGAAACAACAGAGACAATTTCAGTGTTGGAATCAGGTACTTATTGTGTTACAGCAACAGATGCAAGTGGATGCACCGGAGTAAATTGTATAGATATTAATGTTATTCCTCCACCTACTCCAGTTATAATATCTGGCTATGGAACCACTTTTTGCAATTATGGCTATGCCTATTTGTATCTGAACAATTACTATTGGAATTATCAATGGAGCGATGGTTATAACACTTGGTATGGTAATTATATTTGGGACAATATATATTCTAATACGTCATTTACTGTCACTGTTACAGATAATAATGGTTGTACCGGCACGGGTTCAATTGACCTTATTGTCAATCCTTCACCAGTGCCAACCATTACAGCTTCGGCTAATAATGTTTGTGATGGCAACCCAGTTACACTTGATGGTGGGTCAGGTTACTCGTCCTACAATTGGTACTGTTCAGTATATGGCTATTCCGAAACAATTTTAGCATATTCCGAAGGAGATTATTGCCTTCAAGTAACCGATGCAAATGGTTGTAATGGATCAAATAGCATACATATCTATGGACAACCATCTGTAATTATTGA
>Ga0194044_10002074_pt1 | contig 10079 bp, 7 predicted proteins | sample JunL4417m_MetaG_FD_155460 | JGI IMG/M metagenome (GOLD analysis project Ga0194044, IMG submission 155460) | Anoxic zone freshwater microbial communities from boreal shield lake in IISD Experimental Lakes Area, Ontario, Canada - Jun2016-L442-17m | ecosystem: Environmental > Aquatic > Freshwater >...
ATAGTACCCGAAGCGCGACTGTAAACGGAGATGGGGCCTGCGACGCGCTCCGCGTCAGGCCCCGATAAGAGGCGGCCCATTATTCATGGCGGGCATCGAGATGGGATACAAGGGAATGGGTTACATGAGATCACGCCAGGCGGCATCCAGCACAGCCGGCGCCTTTGAGCATGATCGCGCCGGTAGGACACACCTCGGCGGCGCGGCGGGCGGATTTCCGGAGGGCCTCAGCCATGGGTTTGTTGAAGGGCGTGGCTACGCTTACCTGAAATCCACGACCGATAAACGATAAACCCAGATCCTCGCCTGCTTGTGCCGCCACTTGCACGCAAGCGCCGCACATGATGCACTTGCCCGGCTCGAAGATAATGTCCGGGTGGGATGAGTCGCGGGCGAAGTAACGTCGTTCGCCGAAAAACCGCCCCGGGTCCACGCCGTATTCGGTCGCAAACTGGCGCAACCGGCAAGGGATCGACTTGCCGCAGCCGCAGCCGAGGCAGCGCCGAGACTCGCGTCTTGCAGCCTCCGGTGAAAACCCCAGCTCCACTTCGTCGAAGGTCGTCCGTCGCATCTCGATCGCCAGTTGCGGCATGGGGGCGCGCGGGGCCTGCTCGATCCCGCGCAGGAAAACCGCCAGCTCGTCTTCGCTGAGTTTCCCCATAAGGACGTTCACCGACTCGGGCGCGCCGATCACCTTCTTCCCATTCAGGTATTGGTCGAGAGCCGCTGCCGCAAGCTTGCCGGCGGCCACAGCTCGCACGGCAAGATCCGGGCCGGTCACCCCATCGCCACCGGCAAAAACACCGGGAAGGTTGGTCGCTAGGGTCTTTGGGTCGGCCGCAATACCCCATTTAGACAAAGAAAGTCCGGCCGCATTCAGGCAGCTCAATTCCACATTCTGCCCAATGGCCGAAATCACCGAGGTGGCCTGCACTTCGAACTCCGAGCCGGGCATGGGCACCGGTCGGGCCCGCCCGCTTTCATCAGGCGGCCCGAGTTCCATTCGCTGGCAAGTCAGGCTCAACTTGCCCTCCTTTCGCTCCAGCCGCACGGGGGCGACGAGGAACTCAATCTTGACACCCTCGGCTTCCGCGGCTTCCACTTCCTCCATGAGACAAGGCATCTCCTGGCGGGTGCGACGGTAAAGCACCCGCACCGACTTTGCTCCCAACCGTACAGCGCAACGGCTGGCATCCATCGCGGTGTTGCCGCCGCCGACAACGATGGCATCGCTGCCCACGATTGGCGCCGGTCCGTCGGTGAGCTTTTCGAGAAACTCGAGTGCCGGGGTGGCCAGTTCTTCGCCACGGCAACCCAGACCGCGAGAACCCTGGGCTCCAATCGCCAGAAACACTCCGTCGAAGTCCCGCCGCAGTTCGTCCAGCGTGATGTCCCGGCCCAGCTTCTTCCCAAGGTGAAATTTGGCCCCCAACTCGCGTATCATCCCGATCTCCGCATCGAGCACCTGGCGCGGCAACCGAAACGCAGGTATCCCATAGCGCAACATCCCACCCGGCTGCGGGTGCGCGTCAAATAGCACTGCGCCATGGCCTCGCCGAAGCAGGTGATGGGCTGCGGCAAGCCCCGCCGGACCGGCCCCAACTATGGCTACCCGCTTGCCGGTCGCCGGAGTGAGTGGGACAGGCGTCCCGCCTGTCGCGTCGGGCGTCTCGCCCGCGTTAACATGCCCGATGGCGAGATGCCCTGGTGGCGGGAGGGACGCCCGCCCCACTACCTCGGGGCGCGCACGTTGATAATCGGCCACGAACCGATGCAGGTTGCGAATCGAGAGCGATTCCTCCACATCACATTGCCGGCAGCGCTCCTCGCAGAGCCTCGGACAGACTCGTCCCAGCGACGCTGGCAGCGTGAGATCGTCTGTCACGATGTCAGCGGATTTGCGGTGGTCGCCAGCGGCAATCTGTGCGATGAAGTTGGGGATATCCAGCCGGGCCGGGCAACCGGTTCGGCACGGCCCGACGCAGTCGCCCGCGTGGTCCGAGAGCAGGAGTTCCAGCGAGGTCTTGCGCGCCGCGCGAACCTCCTCCGAGTCATTAATCACGACCATCCCATCGGCTGCAGGCGTGGCGCAGGACGGCCATAAATTCGGCCGCCCCTCAATCTTAACTGCGCACAAAAAACACGAGGCGGACGGTTCAAAACCCTCGACGTGACAGAGCGTGGGGATGGAGATTCCCAGCTTGCGCGCAGCGCGGAGGATCGTGGTGCCGGCTGGGACTTCGATTGGACGGCTGTCGATGGTTAGGGTCATAGGAAATCCGAAGTCTCGAAAACCGAAATCTGAAAACCGAAATCCGAAGGAAATCCGAAAACCGAAATCCGAAGCAATATTCGTGCATCAGCATCGTTATTTTCTCCAAATGCCAGAGAACGCGAGCGATCACCCTGCCAAACTGCGCCATAGGTTCTTCCAATGGCCCGTGGCAGAGTCTTGCCTGCCTCATCCCCCGACTGAAAACCGAAATCCGAAGGAAAACCGAAATCCGAAAACCGAAGCGGTATTCGCGCATCAGCATCGTTATTTTCTCCAAATGCCAGAGAACGCGAGCGATCTCCTCGCCAAACTGCCCCGTGCGTTCTTCCAATGCCCCGTGGCCAAGTCTTGCCTGCCTCATCCCCCGACTGAAAACCGAAATCCGAAGGAAATCCGAAAACCGAAATCCGAAGCAATATTCGTGCATCAGCATCGTTATTTTCTCCAAATGCCAGAGAACGCGAGCGATCTCCTCGCCAAACTGCCCCGTGCGTTCTTCCAATGCCCCGTGGCCAAGTCTTGCCTGCCTCATCCCCCCACCTCCAGAACTCGAAGCCCTCGCATGGCGTTTCCTGGCACAATGTCCATTCGGCCTTCGGATTTCGGATTTCCTTCGGTTTTCGGTTTTCGGTTTTCGGATTTAAGACGGTCATAGGAAATCCGAAGCAGTATTCGCGCATCAGCATCGTTATTTTCTCCAAATCGCGCCGAAAATGAGATTCAGCTCTTTGGCCTCGCGCCAGAGAACGCGAGCTTCGGCAGCCAGGTTTTCCTGTGCAGTAGCGACCATGCGAAGGAAGAACATGGTTTCCCGAGACTCTTTGCGGCAAGTGCCAATCCGATGCTTGAAATCTTTCCCGGAAACAGAGTTGTCTGCCTCGCAGAAATTCGCCCCCACGCTCGTTCCAGCGCCCACAAGCTGATCAATGAGTCGGTTGGTGACCGGATTCTGCGGGATCTTCTTCACAAACCGTATGATCGCCTCGCCAAACTGCGCCGTGCGTTCTTCCAAGCCCCGTGCCGGAGTCTTACCTGCCGCTCCTTCCCTCAGCGCCATCGGTTCCGTACCCACCTCATCCCCCCAGCTCCAGAACTCGAAGTCCTCGCATGACGTTTCCTGGCACATTGTCCGTTCGGCCTTCGGATTTCGGATTTCGGATTTCGGATTTAAGATAGTCATGGCAAATCCGAAGTCTCGAAAACCGAAATCCGAAGGAAATCCGAAATCCGAAATCCGAAACAGTATCCGTGCATCAGCATCGTTATTTTCTCTAAATCGCGCCGAAAATGAGCTTTAGCCCTTTGGCATCGCACCAGAGAACGCGAGCAATCTTCTCGCCAAACTGCCCCGTGCGTTCTTCCAATGCCCCGTGCCGGAGTCTTGCCTGCCGCTCCTTCCCTCAGCGCCATCAGTTCCGTGCCCACTTCATCTCCCCACCTCCAGAACTCGAAGCCCTCGCATGACATTTCCTCGCACAATGTCCGTTCGGCCTTCAGTTTTCGGATTTCCTTCGGTTTTCGGTTTTCGGATTTCGGATTTCCTCGTGCGTAACCTGCCGCTCCCTCCCTCAACGCCATCAGTTCCGTGCCTACCTCATCCCCCCACCTCCAAAATTCTAAGTCCTCACATGACATTTCCTCGCACAATGTCCGTTCGGCCTTCGGATTTCGGATTTCGGATTTCGGATTTCCGCCTTCGGTCTTCAGATTCCCTCGCGCGTAATTCATACCACCTCCACAGCATCCTGCGGACAAACCTGCCGGCACGAATCGCACCGGGTGCATTTCTCCAAGTCAATCACATGCCGCGCGTAGGGCGTCATCGGGATCGCGTTGACCGGGCAATGCTGGGCGCAAATCGTGCAGCCGGTGCAGTTCTCGCGCACGCGATACTTGATGAGCGCCGTGCATTTTCCAGCCGGGCAACAACCCTGAAGATGCGCTTCGTATTCGTCGCGGAAATATCGCAGCGTGGTGAGCACCGGGTTGGGCGCGGTCTTGCCGAGTCCGCACAAACTTCCCTGGCTCACCTGCGGCGCCAGTTGCTCCAATTCCTGCAGGTGATGGCGGGTGGCTTTGCCTTTGCAGAGACGGTTGAGCAGCTCGAGCATCCGCTTGGTGCCGATGCGGCAGAAGGTGCATTTGCCGCAGGACTGGTTCTGAGTGAATTGGAGGAAATAACGGGCGATATCGACCATGCAGGCCGTGTCGTCCAGCACCACCATGCCGCCCGAGCCCATGATCGCGCCGATGGCCCGCAGCGACTCGAAGTCCACCGGCGTGTCGGCCAGGCGCGCCGGCACACAACCGCCCGATGGCCCTCCGATCTGCACCGCCTTGAACTTTCGGCCGGCAGTCACTCCGCCACCAATCTCTTCAACGATCTGGCGGAGCGTCGTGCCCATCGGAATCTCGATCAGCCCGGCCCGGCGCACTTTGCCGGCCAGGGCGAACACCTTGGTGCCTTTGCTGGCCGCCGTACCGATGCTGGCGAATGCCTCCCCGCCGTGCCGGAGAATCCAGGGCGTCATGGCCAGGGTTTCGACGTTGTTGATCAACGTAGGCTTGCCCCACAAACCGGATTGCGCCGGGAACGGCGGACGCAAGCGCGGCATGCCGCGGCGGCCTTCCACCGACGCAATCAGCGCCGTCTCCTCTCCGCATACGAAAGCACCCGCCCCTTCCTTGATCGTGATCCGCAATGGGTAATCACTTCCCATGAGCCTTTTGCCCAGCCATCCGCGCAGCTCACACTCGGCGAGAGCGGCTCGCACACGCCACAATGCCTGCGGATATTCGTGGCGGATGTAGAAAACGGCTTCGTGCGCGCCCACCGCCACCGCGGCAATGGCCAGCCCTTCGATAACCCGATACGGGAAGGATTCGAGAATCATCCGATCCATGAACGCTCCCGGGTCGCCCTCATCGCCGTTGCAGATCACATATTTGATTGGCTCGGGCTGCTGGCGAACGATGCGCCATTTTTGTCCCGTGGGAAAGCCGGCGCCACCCCGGCCGCGCAGGCCGGATTGTTCCATAGTTTTGATGATGGCTTCGGGGGTGAACTTAGCGCAGGTTTCCAAAACTGCCGAGCCCTCCCCACTTTGAACTTCGGACTTCGCACTTCCCACTTCCAGGCAGCTCCTCAAGGCCACAAAGCCATCGTGAGCAAGGTATTCATCCAGGTCCAGAGGGTCGAGCCGCCCATAGTGCTCCATGGCGATGTGGACTTGCCGGCGGAAAAACTCGCGCTCTCCCGCAACATCCGCGCTCTGCATCCGGGTCGCGCCCGGAGTCGCCGAGGTCTCATCGTCCAGCAGCAATCCGTCCATCGCCCGTCTCCAGAGCTCTGACGCGCGCCGCACGAGGCCAACAGGGCGAAAATGCGACCGCACCAGATTGCCAACTTCGGCCAGCGCCAGCCCGGTGTAAGTCGCACTCGACTTGCCCGACGTAACAACCTCGACCATCGGCGTGAGATAGCAAGCCCCGACACAGCCGACACGCTTGACGGTAGCGTTCGCGCCGCTTGTCGCGACACTCTGCCGCAGAGCCTCGAACACGCGGTCGGTTCCTTTCGCCAAACAGCACGAGTCGAGGCAGACTTTGATCTCGGCGGCACCGGGGCTGGGAGCACGAGTGCCGGGCGGGGAATTCCAAGACGGCACGTTTGTTTCCGCACCAGACAAGTTCCGGCGGCTGGCCAGAAAGTCGCGGATCGTGGCCGGCACCTTCTCGGCGGCCGCGTAACCAACGGTTTCTTCGCCAATCCGCACCACGGGAGCGAGGGTGCAGCACCCAAGGCAAGCGACGGGTTCGATGGTGAATTGCCGATCGGCATCGGTGTCCGCGCCATCGGGAATGCGTAAATGACGGCGCAGGGCGTCTTCGACACGTTCGGCGCCTCCGACGTGGCAAGCCGTGCCATGACAGACATGCACGATATGTTCCCCCACAGGCTCGTGCCGGAACATGTCGTAGAAGGTTGAAACCCCGGCAAGGGCCGCGGGTGTGATTTGTGTCGCTGCGCAAATGCGTCGCAAGACCTCCTCCGGCAGGTAACCGTAATGATCCTGCATGGCCTGAAGAATCGGGATGACGGCATCGGGGCTGCGCCCAATCCGTTCAACCGCCTCATCCACGAATCTCAGATCAATTGCCATGACGTAAAACCCGAAACCCGAAACCCGCAACAAACTCAAAACACGCAGGCTCGAATGTTCCCGGCCTCTTGGCGCTCGCTGGTATTGAATTTCGGATTTCAGTCATTCCAGTCATTCGGATTTCCTTCGGACTTCAGGTTTCGGACTTCGGATTTCCCCAACACACCACATATTCGTCACCCCGCGCATATAGAGCTTATCTGCTGCGAACGCCGGGCTGGCGTGGAATGCATCGCCCATTTCCGTCCGGAACAGCTCTTTGAACTGCCGCGCGGCTTCGACCACAACCGCCGTTCCCTTCTGGCTGAGCAGGTAAAGCCGCTTCCCGGCCAGGATCGGCGACGCGTGGCATTCCATGTCGAAGTCATGTTCCCAGAGTTTCTTCCCGTCTTTGGCGTCGTAACACGTCAGCATGCCCGAGGTGGTGACAGAAAAAACCAGCTCGCCGTTGCTGGTTGGACTGGTTACGTCCGGAATGTTGTCTTCGTTGGTCCACGCAACATGGGTCTTGGTGACGTCGCCTTGCCCGTCCGGCCGAATCGCCAGCAACTTCTCTGACGGGCTGGCCACGAACAGCATTCCGCCGGCGAAGACCGGTGACGGAGTGATTTCACCATTGAGACAGGTCACCCGCCAAAGCTCCACGCCATTAGTGGCGGCGTAGGCGATCACCCACGGCACGGCGAGCACAACCACCTGGGCTTTGCCGGCAGCCTCGTAAACAATGGGCGAGGCCCAGGAGCTGCCCACCTTGCGCGGGCGCTCCCAGACGGTTCGACCGGTGCGCCCGTCCAGCGCGTAGAGCTTCGATTTGCCTTCATCAGGATCACCCTGGTCGAGCTGCACGATCAACCGGTCCCGCCAGGTCGCCAGCGACGTGGCGGCTCCATAGGGATTCTTTAAGACGCCAAAACTCTTTGACCAAACCGGCTTCCCATCCAGAGTGAATGCGACGCAGTCGCCATTCGCAAAAAACGCATACACCCGCCGACCATCCGTCGCCATCGTCGATGCGGCGTAACCTGTGGACTCGGGAATATCCGCTCCCTGCACTGTGCCCGGAACATTCGTCACCGCCTGCCGCCAGAGCGTTTGACCTGTCTTGGCGTCCAGACAAAAAACCTCGCGCAGGTTCGTGTTGCCGCCCGAAAAGAAGACACGGTCCCCCCAGACAATCGGCGAATTGAAACCACCGGCTGGCACGGGAACCTTCCAGGCAATCCCCACGCCAGTCTTCGTATCCCAACTCACGGGCGCATTGGTTGCGCCTGACACGCCGCCTCCGTCCACTCCGCGAAAACAAGGCCAGTTTGCTCTGAGTTCTTCAACCGAGGCAGCATCCGTGGACATCACGGAACCAGCCGAGCCTAACATCTTTTCCGCATCTGCCGGAGCTTTTGGCAAAGCCGTGCTCAGCCCAAGACTCAGAATAAAAAGAAACGTGCCGATCACCCCGCCGCTGGCCGCCACCGACCAGCGGGCCGTAGCCGCCCCGCAAGCGGTCGATTCCGCGCCATCCGGTTTGGGTCCGGGTGACGGCAGCCGCCTCCGATGACGAGCGCTCTGTGTGGCAGCCAGCACAAACACGGCAACTCCACCAAGCAACAAATAGACCCCCGATCCCATCTGCGACAATTGGCGGAAATACTGTTGGCGGAGCTGCAAATCGAGGGCCCGAATCCGCTCCTTCATCTGTTCATCCGCCGGGTTTAGCCGGAGCTTTTCTTTGTACTCTTTGAGCAACGGCGATTTGAGCGGATCCTCGGCCCGCGTGCCGAAGTGGCCAACGACCATCGCTACGCCGGCCAATAGCGAGAAGACCCCGGCAATCCACGCCGTCAGCCGCCAGGTGGAGTTGGTGTTACTCATTCAATGCCTTTGCCGGTTGAAGGTTGGCAGCGGGCATCATGCCGCGCCGCACTAATTCGTTCGGACAATACTCGAAGCATCGCGCGCAGGCGAAACAATCGCCGCGATCCGGCTCGTAATCGGTTCGCTTGCGGCGCAACGAGAGACTGATCAATTTCACGCCGATCACCAGCCCGACCCACATCCCGAAAATCGTGGCCGCCGCGACGAACCGTTCCCGAATGCGCCCCGCCTCGGTGAGAATCTCCTGCGGTGTTTGGCGGGCGCGTTCCAGCGCCAGCTCATCTGGTGACAGCGCGCCAAACTTGAGAGCGGTTCCCTGCGCCCGCACGAACTGCTCCGCAAGGCTAACCGTCGGATTGAGCTTGGATGCCACCGGGCCAAATCGCCATCCCAGCCAGCCGCCGCCGGCGATAAGCACGGGAAGCAGCGCCAGCAGCAGCGCCAGCCGCCGGCGGTCTCCGGTGAGAGCCTGCGGCGACGCCCCGCCGGTTGCGGGCTCGCGCATCGCGCCAAACGGACACGAAGCTTCGCATAACCGGCATTGCGTGCAATAATCCGGCGTTACCCGGACGCGCCATTTCGCAACCGTCGCGCCCAGTTTCAACAGCGCTCCATAAGGACAGAGAAACCGGCAGTAGGGCCGGCCTACGAAGACCCCCAGCAGGAGCAGCGCCACCCCGGACAGCACCATCAACGTCCGCCCGCTCATCCGAAAAATGGGCACGAATGGATCGTATTGGCAGATAATAAATGCGCTGCCGGTCGCCGCAAACAGCACGCCCGCGCCCAGGTAAATGTAAGGCAGCACACTCAACCCCTGCTCAAGCCACAACGGCACCTTCAACGGCTTCAATAACACCAGATCCTGCAGCGCGCCATGCGGGCAGACCCCGGCGCAAAAAGTCCGCCCGGCAAAGAGCGCAAAGACCAGGGGCAGCACGAAGAAAGCGACCACGCCAACGGGAACGGCATACTCCCGATCAAACACCGCAAGCGCGACGTTTTGCACCGAGCCAATCGCGCAGACACACCCTTTTCGCCAGAATCCGAAATACACCAGTGAAAAAATCGAAAGCGCCATCACGCCGTTGCGCGAACGCCGCTTGAATACCAGCCAGCTTGACACCCCCAGGCAGACCGCCAACACCACAACATCGAGATATTGAAAAAACAGCGCCCGCGCCGCTGGGGTCGTCGTGACCGGAAGCTGATGTCCACTCTCAAATTCCGGCGGTGGAAAACGCTGCTCTGCGATGGCAATGCTGGAAAGAAAGGCAAAAAACAACAGCGGACCGAGCATCCAGACCAACCCGCTCCACAAGCCGGCCGTCGCGCTCTGGACTTCGGACTTCGGACTTCGGACTTCGGGTCTCATGTTCCGTGGATCGTCGTCTTCAGCAAATACGGCTGATCTGCCGGCACGCGGCGGAAGGCATCTCCGGCGCAAACTTTCGAAATGGCGCATTCGTTGCAATTCACGCAGCGGTCGTGACGCACTTGCAGAAACAGCGAGCCGTTGCCGAAACGATTGCAGCCTTCGACACACTTGGCGCACCCGATGCAGAGTTGCTCGTCAATCGTGTATTCGTAATACGGATCCTCGACAAACGTGCGCTTGATCGCAGAAGTAGGGCACAGGCAATTCTCCGCGCCGGTGTTCAGGTCGTTGGGCTCCGGATCGAAGTAGCCCGTGCAAAGCTGGCAATAACCGCAGATCGCAAAGGAATGAACACACTTGACCGCGGATTGCTCGAGCACGCAATTCGTCG
>Ga0194044_10002075_pt1 | contig 10078 bp, 8 predicted proteins | sample JunL4417m_MetaG_FD_155460 | JGI IMG/M metagenome (GOLD analysis project Ga0194044, IMG submission 155460) | Anoxic zone freshwater microbial communities from boreal shield lake in IISD Experimental Lakes Area, Ontario, Canada - Jun2016-L442-17m | ecosystem: Environmental > Aquatic > Freshwater >...
CTTCTTGGTGATATCCATATCTGGAATCCCCTTTCACATTAGTGGCCAAAGAGAAAAATTGGGTTATTCACTGCCGTTGATCTGAATTAAACGCAATATTTTTCTCATTTGCCCGAAAGTCATGTATCTAAATAATTCTCATAAATATCTACTTTCTTAAATAGTCGAGACAGTTGTTCAAAAAGTTCTTCGTTGACCGATCCTACAGTAACCGTTGCACTCATTATTCCGTCTTTTTCAATACGCGAACGACCAGTACTATAGCATGGAGTTTTTACAAGTAATAAGTAAGAACGCTCCTTCATATTTTTGGGCATAATAAGGGCAACCTTCATTGGAAACTGGTTGTCAACGGTAATTTCTTTTACTTTAACACTCGGAGTAGTAGTAGAGCATGATGCAAATAAACCCATTAAAAATATGATCATGAGATATTTTCTTGTCTTCATTCTTTCTCCTCAAAAATGTTGCGATGTTCGTATGTTTCAGCATAATTTGTCAAGGCTATCGAGCAGCCACGGCAGGTATGAGGGGCAGTATCCAGCATCATAATTCACTTCAATCCGGACAATCTCCACACGGCGATTGAGCGCTTGACCATCGTGCTTGTAACCCTAAAGCCTTTAATCCTTATTTCCGTACCCGTAATGGCTATAAGCCAGGCTACTTTTACTTTCAGGTACTTACGGGAGCAACCCGTAAGTTCTCAATAACACCTAAAATGGGCACATAAAGGCGCAACTCATCGCCATTTTCCGCGTTTTCCATCCGGCTGAGCGTTGACCAGCTTAATTCATCCACGGCGACAAGCTTCTGATACAGAAAGTCGGCGACAATACTGGGAATATCCTTGCTGACATCCACGGAAAGACCGTTTTCGTTTTCATTGTAGAAAAGATAACATCCGTTGAAAGGGTCCTGGAGTTTAAGACGATCTTTATTCCCGGTAATATCGTGCGGCTGCCAGGCCCCGACGCTAAAGGAATTCAATTCCATAAGCCCTGCATAGCCATTGGCATGGTAGTTGCCGGTGTCCCAGTTGGGTTTGGGGTGCGTGTCGGGAAGCAGGGTATAGACGATGATGCGGTGCATTCGCGAGTCGGGGTACATTTCCCTGATCTGCGAAAGTACATCAATAAGGCTGCCGCTTCCGGTGCCTCCCGCCAGGCCGCTACAGATGTGAAATGTTATGGATGTGGAGCCTTTCTGCTGCAATTCCCGCACCAGATTCTGAACCTGCTGCCGGAATTCCTTGACTTTGCAAGCGAACAAAAACCTTCCCAGCCTTCGTTTCTGTCCGCCGAGAACTTCGCCCACAATGCTGTTTAGAATATCCCGCCACTGCTCTTTGCTTCCTATCCAGCTCTTGATTCCTGGAAAGTTGTTGATGCTTTCCAGTTGCGCGGAAAGATTGGCTCCCTGAATTAGAAGCTGTTGATGCTTTCCGAGTTGAACACTCTTTCCCAGGATTTTCCAACTGGGATCATCAAGGGCCATCATTTCGCTGCTGGAATCCACATAAAGGTATTCGATGTTGACCTTATCCGGTTTCTCGGTGCGAAACTCCTGGAGAATGGTCTTCTTGAATGCCCGGAGTATCTTCCCCCCTGTTCCGCCAAGTCCTATAATCAAATGATTCTGACGCATATTCGTGTCCTCTCCTACAATTTAGGTGACCACCTTTAAATCTCTGTATGCCGCCACTCCAACCAAACCAAAAGGAATTGCCTGCACAATAAAAAAAAGCAAAACAATGACGGTGCGAGAGATGGGAACAACGCGGGAAATCTGTGCATCCAGGCTCTGCCTGATGTGACTTGCGGCAAGCCTGACAGCTTTCATATTGCTATAATTTCCGTGCGGATGATCCGCAAAAAAAACAGTGATATCATCAGTGATCATTGCAGGGGAAATCCCGGGATCGGCCATCAGGATTTTGCTCAGGTAAGGATGAGTCTGGTTGAAGTGCTTAACTGCTTCCGTGGAATAAACAGTAGCCATAGCCTGACGGGAGGCCATTTTTTGAAGCGGAACAAGATGTCCGCCTTGGTCGGGATGAGGAAAGCTGGTGAAATCTTCCACACCAAGCGCCTTGATTACTTCAAATGTTTTGCGGAACGTATTCTCCTCCCAGGCAGAATCAGACAGAATCCGTATCTGCCAGCCTGCAACAAGAATCTCCGCCGCCAGCCTGGAATACTTCAAGCTTGCAAAAGTTATGGCAAACAAAAGGGTTAAGACCGCAGCGATTGCGCACAGCAGATGGTGTGTCACGGTAATGCGGTATTGCAAATTCCACAGACGGGCATACCGGCTGCATAAAATCCAGCCGGCGACAGCAAGGAAAACGCCACCTAACAAAGTGCTTAAAAAAATGGTAAGTTCCCTTTGGCTGAACGTCGCAATGCAATCAATCGGCAAGCGAAAAAGGTTATTTACAATCTCCAAAGGGATAGCCTCCACTGGAACAGCGTGTGATTTAAGGACTACTGGTGCAAGAAAGACATCTTCCAGACAAAGACATTGCTCATATCAACGTCGGATGGCTCATCGGGCGGTCGAACGGGTGCAAGCGATGTTCTTGCAGCTTCGACTTCCTGCCGGGTTCCTCCCATTCCTCGTGTTGTAGCAGCCTTTCCGGATCTTGCCGGCGGCTTGACTGAAGCAAGGGCTATCCCGTCGGTTCCTGTTTCCCTCTTACATATTTTTAAAGGATCTTTCAGTTCCCCTTTCTGGGCGATCACCACGATGCGCTCTTTGCCTTTGCTGTCGTCAAGAAAAAGCCATCTGCCGAAGCCGGGAATCCGGTAAAGCCTGCCAGGTTCAACAGAGTTGGTGCTTTGAGAAAATTCCGGATTCGGAAAGAGCGTTGTCACCGTCCCCATGGTGTCCACCTGGTAAATATATACATGGGCCGAAGTCTTTGGCGTAAATTCCACCGCGTAATTGTCCCGCTGGGTAAGGGTTTCTCCTTCGAGCAGCGCTCTTTCTTCCTTGGCCCTTGCGTATTTGACATTTACGACAATATCGGGCCGTTCAACAGTGCGGGCATCGAAAAGCTTGAGGGTATTGACGATAACCACACGGCGATTCTGGCCTCTGCCTTCCTCGGTGTCGTTGGAAGCAATGGGTGTTTTTTTGCCAAAACCCTGCACGTCAAATTGCTGTCTTTCCAAGCCGAAGGTTTTGACCATATAATCCGTGACTGAAAGCGCCCTTTTGCGGGACAGCTCCAGGTTGTAAGCATCGGTTCCCACGTTATCGGTATGGCCCTCGACCTTATAAAAGTAACCCCTCAATTCCGGGTCTTGTAACGCTGTACCAAGGGCATCCAGATATTTCACCGTTTGCGGTGTCAATTCATCGCTATTGAATCTGAATTCCAGATGCATCGTAAGGCTTGGCTTGGATGTTCCCTCAACGTTTCGTTCGGATTCCGATATGGTGCCCTTGATGCCACGCAGCCCTTTTTGGGTTAAAGGGGGTGATTTTTGAAATGACTGAGGGCTGAGAGCTTGTTTGTACTGTTCGGCAAGTTCGGCTTCTTGCGCAAAAAGGCCATTGGCATAAATCAGGAAAAGCGCGGTAAGACTCATCAGAAGAATTCTGTTTCTCATGACGTTGTTTCTCCTTTGGGTGATTATTTTGCAAGTACTCTGATTATAATGTCATTCAACAGCCCTGTTTATGCGCGAAAAATTATCATGAATCATGGGTTATATTTTATCCGGGTGGTTCGAACAGCGCAAAGAATAAAAAATCATTTAAACAACCAGGATTGAAAAGATGTTTCCGGTTAGCACCAATCTGTTTCAAATGCAATATCTCTAAATGGTGAGAATGCCAGCAGGTCAATAACCGATCGAGATTCCCACCCGAGGATCATCTTTTTTTCGATCCCGGTGAAATCATCGCTGTAGAACGTCAGCCTGGTGCATCAGAATTTCGACGATTGGACGGGATGAAACTGAAGGAATGGTTGGATGACTTCGCTATATGGCTCAATCCCATGCCAGGGTTCGCCCGAACCCGCCGCATACCCAAGAATCATGCGACGCAGACCAAACAACTAGGTATTTTGTTACAGACCGGCAGGAAGCCCAAACCATATCCGCTGCTCTGCGCTCAGTCCCCAGCGAATACCGGAGTCATCAATCCACTGCCGCAGTCTGGGCAGATCCGCCTCCGGCCGGTCATAACTGCAAAGTAGTCCCATATAGTCGCATCCCTGCTTGCCCCATGCAGCCAGAAGCGGATTGACGTGCTGGTGCAAAAGCACCTGATTCAGATTTTCTGGTGTATGCGCCTTTCGCGGATGTATGGCGCGCTCGATTCGCAGCAGGTCTCTGTCTTCAATGATATCCGCCCAGTAATGTCGGCAGGGATTGTGAACGAATACATGCCGGCAGCTCAATATCCACTGCAGCGCTAATACCGCACCCGTCATTTTCCGCAAGAGCCAGCTTTAGCCACTGGGCCATGCCATTGCTCTGGACAAGAAACAAATCGTTTTCCAGCGGCTTCAGCGGCCTGCGCCGGATACACTGCACCACCCGCCGCAGGTCTTCGACATGATTGCATGAATCATCGAAAGACCGGGGGTTAAGACATCATCACTATTTTCTGCCCGAATGTCCAAGGATATCTCCTGTGAAAATCGACCACATGTTTCTTAGGTTTTTAGGTAGTTTTTGGGGTAATCACTGTGTTTTTTCCTATAGTCACAAAATTCAGTTGGATTCTGCTAATTGCAAGATATCTGGGTTCGAGTTTGCATCTGAATTGCTCTACATCATGACGTATGCTGGACATAGCCTTGGTTGTTCCTTCGTCATTGATGCCATTGCTGCCACCAACCGGTGCAATTCGCATTGCAATGCGTAGACGATCAAAGATTTCGCATCGCCAGAGTTCGTGACCCGGGAAGTTGCCTATACTGGTTACACAGATTGCAGCCTTGAAGAAAATGTCGAAATGATAAATTGACAGTTGAAGCGTGGGGGTGTTATGTACGATGAAACTGCACAGATCGCCAATATCGTACCAAAGGAAAACGCCAGAGATGTTACAGAAGAAGAAAAGTAGGGCAGGGGAGACATCATGATCAAGTCGCGCATCCTGAATAATGATATTTCCTCATCCTACTTCATCTTTTCCGTGTGTGAATCTGTGTAAGAATTTTTTTTCGGGTAGTATGACCTACATCAGCAGGGTGTAGCAACTATGGATTGAAATTTATTGCTCAATATACCATGTCTTTCATGTATCTATCCTATGTTGGGAACCCTATCGCTTTGGGCGGATTTTGTTTATGAGTTCAATACGACTTCAATATTTTTTAAATTGACAAAATTAGGTGCGCTTTTTAAATTGGCGAAATCAGGTGTCAGCCTCTAAAGTTAATCTCATTGGCTGTTTTTTTCTTTTGATTGTTCTGGTGTCAATTTCCCATGTCGTTCCAGCACATCCTTCTAAGCCCATATCATTAAAGCATTAGCAATTGAGTGATTAAAAGTCCTACTGTTTATGTGCGGATGCGTTCTGGGTGACAGTTCAGAGAAAGCATTCTTCATTGGACTTGTGTCTGCTCAAATAGTCAATAGGGAGAATTAGTGTGAAACTGACAGTGGTAATGGTTGGCGGAATCAACCGCTCGACCCGGATGATATCGGTTCCGACCGGTGTGATTATTGCTTTGGGGGCATGGCTCTGCCTTTCAGTAATAGCGGGTTTTTTTTGTTATTTTTCATTTGAAGGCGGGCGAAATCTGTCGATAACCCAAAAAAAACTGGAAGCCCAATGTACGGTTCAGGAAAACGAACTGTCGGCCAAAATTGCTGAAATATACGCTCAAAAAGATCGCATTGAAGAACTGGACAGTGGACTGAAAAAAATAAAGTCGAAATTAGACAGAATATTTCAGATGGATGCGCGAATTCGGCAATATCTGGGGCTGGATGCGCGGGAATTCAATACCCCTGATGGTTCGCATCAGGGTGGTATTCCGCCGCAGTTAGGAGATGCAGTCACTGAAACACAGGTAAAATGGGAACTGCATTATCCAGATATCCGGTCGGGTGATGTTCTGATGGCCTATGCCATTTTTATTCAGGAATCGACATTCGAACTGATGAATTTTGTTGAAAAACGGGATGAAAAAGTTCGGCGGATTCCATCCATATTGCCGGTACGGGGAAATGGTATCTGGCTGTCCTCGTTTTTTGGATATCGAAAAGATCCGTTCACGGGTCAAAAAGCTCTTCATAATGGACTGGATATCGCTGGTCAGTATGATATAGAAATTATTGCACCGGCAGACGGAACCGTAGAAGATGATGAACGTGATCGATTTCTGGGGAATGTTATAAAACTGGACCATGGTGAAGGTGTTAAAACGATTTTTGGTCATTTATCTAGAATCACTGTAAAAAAGAAAGATAAAATCAAAAGAGGCCAGGTTATTGGTTACATGGGCAACTCTGGCAGAAGCACCGGAACCCATCTACATTATTCAATCACCAGGAGTGAAATGCACTTTGACCCTATGGATTATATCTGGGATTACAGCTTTGAAAATAATCGGCTCAATCCCTATATGGTGGCAACAGATCAATAGACTGGCTTTAGGATATACCCGAGATGCAGAAATTATTTTCAAAATTTAAAGATACGGGACCAGATATTTCCAGGGTGGATACGATTATCGGACCGGACAGTATGTTTCAGGGAGTCCTATTTCTGAAAAACACCGTTTGTGTGGAAGGAAATTTCAAGGGCAGAATCGAGAGTAAAAACGCTGTGATCATTGGAAAGTCAGGCATGGTTGAGGGGGACATCACCGCGAATTATATCATTGTAAACGGCGATGTCACTGGTACCATTTCAGCCTATCAGCAGTTTGAACTGGGGGCCACCGGAAAAGTGATTGGAAATGTGGAGGCCAAAGCCATCGTGATTGAAAAGGGCGGTGTTTTGCAGGGATTCTGCCGTATGCTCACAAGCAGTGATGAAGAAACCCAAAACAGCCGGATGCAGCTCAGACAGTTGAACTCACTGGACACATCACCAGAGCATCTGGAAGCCGGAGAAATGGTGGATTGTGAAAAAGAAACATAAAATCTTGCTGTTTTTTGTAATAGTGGAGTCTTATGTTCAGGCCGGATTTCATGTTCTGGATCATCCCCGAGTTGCCTTGAGTCATTCAGCCTGGTTTCAAAAATAGCAAAATTCAAAGCGGATCAATGATTTCCGTCTCCTCTGACAAGAGACACCAGTTCAACGACGAACGCTTTCATCTGTTCCGCTATGGATATTTCAATATTTGACATTTTCTATTGATGCAGGAGTGATGCGATGATCAACGGACATGGCGGAAATATCTTCGATAAAGCCAGAGATATGGGCTGCGAGCCCATGGATATTCTGGACATGAGTAGCAATGTGAATCCGCTGGGTCCCATGCCCGGCCTGATGAGCCATCTTCATGAACATCTTGAGCGAATCATTGTGCTTCCGGAAGCCGGTGCCAGAAGCATCATTGAGGCGTTTTCTATCCATTACAATATCGACTCGAAAAAAGTTTTGGCAGGCAACGGCACAACGCAGTTGATATACACACTCCCTGTTGCTCTGAAAATCAGACAGGCGCTGATCTTTGGACCGACATATTCGGATTATGCCGATGCCTGCCGCATGCACGGAGTTGACTTTAGGTTTGCACTTTCGTGCGAAAGCGTATCCTTCCGCCATACCCTGGAAGCAATAGATATCAAACCCTGCGACGCGGTCTTTATATGCAACCCGAATAACCCGACCGGAACGCTAATTCCTTCTGAAACAATTGAGTCCTTGTGCCGAAGATATCCGAATATTCGCTTCATCATTGACGAATCGTATCTGCCTTTTGTTCCGGAAGGTGAGGCAAAGAGCCTGATCCGGTCCACATTGCCCAACATCATCGTACTGAATTCCATGTCCAAGATATTTCGCATTCCCGGTCTCAGGATCGGATTTGTTGTGGCGCATCCTGACATCATTAAAAAGATCAGCCCTTACATGCTGCCCTGGAGTGTCAACACCCTGGCTCAGGCGGCAGTGAATTACCTGATGACTCATAAACAGGATGTCTTAGAATTTATCGAAAAAACACGGACTTATCTTGCAGGAGAAAGACAATTTGTCATGATGGGCCTTGAAACTGCTCCTGGAATCAAACTTTTTCCCAGCACAACCTCATTTATTCTGGCAAAACTGGATAGGCTTAAGGCAGAAGCCGTCTCCAGTCATCTTTTGAGTTACCGGATACTGATCAGAGACTGCGGCAATTTTCAGGGGCTGTCCAATCAATTCATTCGAATTTCGCTGAAAACCCACGATGTGAATCAAATACTGACAAACAGGCTGCGCGAGTGCTGTGAAAATGCGTTTTAAGGTGTCCGGCCCTTTTATTCCTGGCAGGTTCCCTCTTTACCGTGAAAATACTTTTAAACCACGAAACACACGAAGGGTAACCGTTCACTCAATTTTGTTTTGCGGATTTTCAACGAATTGCCTACCGCAGTTTTTACAAAGATATTTTTGTTTGCAGTTGTGGATGGACATGTTTTTATGTGGGGCGGTAATGCCATGACGCTACCGACGCGTTCTTTATGGTCATTTCCGTCTCCTCTTACAAGAGATGCCAGTTCAATGACAAACGATTTCATCTGTTCCGCCTGGGCGTTCATTTCTTCAGATGCAGAAGCCGACTCTTCAGCCGTGGCGGCATTATGCTGGATCACTTTGTCCATTTCGGATACAGCCCTGCTGATCTGATCAATTCCTATGGCCTGCTCACTGGATGCGCCCGTCATCCCATCGACCAGCTCGCCTGCTTTCTTGGCGCCTTCAGCTACCCTTTCAAAAGCCTGGCTGGCCTTTAAGACAATTTCCGATCCGATCCTCACTTTTTTGATGGTTCCTTCAATTAGATTAGCCGTATTTTTGGCCGATTCCGCCGAACGCAGTGCAAGATTTCTTACCTCATCAGCAACCACTGCAAACCCAGCTCCTGCCTCGCCGGCCCTAGCCGCCTCCACTGCCGCATTCAGCGCCAGCAGATTCGTTTGGAAGGCGATCTCGTCGATAGTTTTTATGATCTTCTGAGTCTCTTCACTCGCACTTGATATCTCATGCATGGAAACAGTGAGCTCTCTCATCGAAACCAGGGCTTCCTTAACCACCATAGATGTTTCCGTCATGGTGGCATTTGCATGATTGGAGTTCTGTGCATTCTGCTTGGTCATGGAGGACATCTCCTCAAGCGATGCAGATGTCTCTTCGATGGCTGCAGCCTGCTGTGATGCGCCTTCAGCCAGATACTGGCTAGCGGATGAAACCTGTTCTGAGGCGGCTGCCACCTGTTCGGCACCCTCTGAAAGCCCTTCAATGATAGAGTTAATGGGCCTGGTTATGGAAATACTTAAAATGATGCCAAGCGATAAAGCTACCAAAAAGCCAAGCCCCATTCCAATCATGGAAATAACCCTTGCGTGACTTACGGATGCTTCTGCATTTTTCTTGATTTCTTCAACTTCCTTTTCATTTTGTTCAATGAGCTTCTGGAGTACTGGCATGGCTTCTATCTGTGTAGCGTAGGATTTAATCATTGCCTGTTCATTCATCTGTTCGTAAATTCGACTGGCTTTAGCGGCCTCTTCTTTAAGTATGCTAAAACGCGCCATAACTTGCTCTGATTGTAAAATTAATTCGTTAACATAAACAGCCAATGCCGCTTCGATATCTCCTTTTTTGATCATGTCTTTAACTCTTTTGACGGTATGGTGAAAAGCATCATGAACTGGAATCAGCGCCTGCAGGGCATCACGAAACTGCGGATTTTCGATTTTACAGGCGACCAGCCACTTTCCAAAAGCGCACTGAGTTGGATCTTCTCCCCCATCAAAATCGGTCTTGGCAAGGGCCGCCATTGAAACGTTTGAAACCAGCTTGTAGTGATCCCCTCTGAACTTTTCCAGATACTTTATCAACTCTTCAGGATTTGCTATACCGGTTTTTTCCAAATCCGTGGCAAGTTAGA
>Ga0194044_10002077_pt1 | contig 10075 bp, 7 predicted proteins | sample JunL4417m_MetaG_FD_155460 | JGI IMG/M metagenome (GOLD analysis project Ga0194044, IMG submission 155460) | Anoxic zone freshwater microbial communities from boreal shield lake in IISD Experimental Lakes Area, Ontario, Canada - Jun2016-L442-17m | ecosystem: Environmental > Aquatic > Freshwater >...
CTCCTTATGTGAGCCAATGTCACTGTTCCAGGAAAACCTAAATTCTATGCCCGCTACTGAATTCTTCGTCGTTTTGTTCATGTCATTCATCCTTCCAGATTCTTGTCCGGTTTTTTGCGTGCAAATTTTTCGTCCTTAGATCGGCGTGTCCTTCTTCTCTCTCGCAGTCTGTTTCGATGCAGGATTGATCACATGAATTCTTCATAATCACACATCCTGTGTATCATTCTTAAATTTCATTGAATGCTCTTGTGCCCGCTAATCACAACTAAAATCGAAAAGATTCCCCCCCTTTGAAAAAGGGGGGCCAGGGGGGATTTCGGAGGCTATCCACCTGAAAAATCCCCCTCGATCCCCCTTTTCCAAAGGGGGAAGTATCATTTTCATATATGGGGAGATCGAATTTAAGAAAGATACCATCCTGTCTTATATTTTTGTTGTTTCTGTTTGAAATCTAAATTAAGAATGAAATATAAATGTGCAATAAGAGAAAATATTAAGTCTATCAGTAGGTAAAAACTACTGTTATAGCAGGATGGAATGAATGCAGTTTGGAATTCCCGGAAGAGACGATTCCGAATCAATATTTTCTCCGATTGAGTCATTTGACCGGAGGATTATCGATTCCCTGTCCGCCCAGATTGCGATCCTGAACAAAAGAGGTATCATCCTGGAGACCAACCAGAGGACACTCAGGGGTATCATCGAATCCATCTGCAAGACGTGATATCCCCTTTTCTGCAAACAGTCCATTAGCAAATCGCGCCAGCGCCTGTTTCAAAAAGAAAATACCACGGTTGGATGTTACTCAATCAAGTATTGAAAGCAAGAGGATTTCCCTGTGGACCCAATATGGTTCTATCATGTCCTTCACAGCGGGCTTGGTATCGCCACGCTGCTGATTGCGCTGGCTACCCTTACCGTAGGTGGCGTCTTCGCGGACTGCTTCAGTGGAAGCGCTCATTAAAGCATGAATTCAAGGAATTAAAGGATGAGCTTCATTTCGCCGGGCCTTGTCGGCAACAGGCGATTCAGGTTGTGTTGGATCGCTGCAAGGGAATCTGGCAGGCGGGGTTTCCGGAAATCAATGAACTTTCCGGGTTTGCTGAATATCTGCGGAATATTGCTGCTGCATTTCACCCGGATCAGGAAAAACCGGAGCTTTGTGTGACCTCAGGAAGCCTGATCCGCGCATCTCACAGCGCTGTCGAGCGGCTTCAGAACATTCTGCGTAGGCCAGGATTTTCACGGTTCCGAAATATTCGCATCCGACATATTCGGAAGGCCTGGAATTGGTATGACAGAATCAGCAGGTATCGGGTAGTTCAGGCATATATCCGCTACCGCAGATGGATCAACCGCGCCAATATACTGAGGCTTATCCTGCTGCAGGAAATGGATACGGTCTATCGTTTGTCTCAGGAATCTTATGACAGAAGACAGACGGAATATGAGAAAAGCAGAAAATCAGAAGAAAGGGGTCAGAAACTTCTGACCCCTGCCCCCTGATTCCTGATCCCTAATTTCTTATTCTACAGACTTGCACACCGCCTGCGGATCGGCTATCTGCTTCAAGGTTTCAAACCGCTGAAGGACTTCCTTCTCGATCTGAGCCCGAAGTTTTTTTGACTCTCCCGGAAAAGTCTTTTCAAGCTGGGCATAACGGTTCTCGCCGGAAAGGAATGCTTGTAGGGTTCCATCCGGAGCTTTGTCATAATCCAGAGTAAACGGATTTTTCCCTTCATCCGCCAGAAGCGGATTATAGCGGTAAAGCGGCCAGTAACCGGCCTGAACAGCAAGTTGCTCTTCAAGCTGGGTTTTTCCCATGCCTTTTTTGATCCCCTGATTGATACAGGGCGCATAGCAGATAACGATGGAAGGCCCTGGATATCGGTCCGCTTCCATAAACGCCTTTATGAGCTGCTGCTTGTTTGCTCCCATCGAAACCGATGCCACATACACATATCCATAAGTCATGGCGATCCGGCCCATATCTTTTTTCCCGATTTTCTTTCCGGATGCGGCGAATTTGGCTACTGCACCAGTTGGGGTGGATTTTGAGGCCTGGCCCCCGGTATTGGAATAGACCTCGGTATCAAGGATCAAAATATTGACATCTTCTCCGGATGCAATAACATGATCCAGACCGCCGTAACCAATATCATAAGCCCAGCCGTCACCGCCGAACGCCCAGATTGATTTTTTCACAAAAAGATCTTTCATGCCATATATCTGGTCCATCAGGCTGTTTCGCTGCATTCCGGCAAGAGAGCCTTTCAACTGATCGCCGTAAGTCTTTGACAACTCGGCGTCATTCATGGCGCCCAGCCAGCCGGTCATAGCGTCCTTAATCGCATCAGATACAGGGGTATCCAGAGCCGCCTTCATCAGATCCGCCAGTTTATTTCTGCGCTGACCCACTGAAATAGCCATCCCGTATCCAAATTCCGCAGCATCCTCGAACAGGGAATTTCCCCAGGCAGGACCATGCCCGTCCTTGTTCACCGAGTACGGTGTTGAAGGCGCAGGCGCACCCCAGATCGAACTGCATCCTGTTGCATTGGCGATAATCATGCGTTCGCCAAGGAGCTGTGTCAGAACCTTTACATAAGGAGTTTCCCCGCAGCCAGCGCATGCACCGGAGAATTCCATCAGGGGTTTTACAAACTGGCTGCCTTTGACCGAATCCCGTTTTAAAATATTATCCTTGACCGGAATGGTCAAAGAGAACTGATGGTTGGGAACCTGAATTGCAGTCTGCGTTTCAATGGGTTTCATGACCAGAGCTTTTTTCTTGGACGGGCAGATATCCGCACAGTTGCCGCAACCCTGACAATCCAGACTATTTATCTGAACCCGGAACTTATAGTCTTTCAGCTCCTTACCCAGGGATGGGCGGGTCTCGAAAGCCGCAGGCGCTCCGGCAAGCTCGGTGTCTGTCGCCAAAACCGGAATGATGGCGGCATGGGGACAGACAAAGGCGCACTGGTTGCACTGAATACAGTTATCGACGATCCATTCGGGAACATGAATGGCGACACCGCGTTTTTCATATTTTGCTGTATCCACGGGGAAAACACCATCTGGCTGAAACGCACTGACCGGCAGCTTGTCGCCCTGCTGCGCAAGAATGGGATTCATAACCTTTTCCACAAAGGCTGGCAATTCTGCGCCAAGGATGTCGCTTCCCACAGCATCTTTCCAGGATTCAGGGTATTTTATTTCATCAAGGTTGGCCAGAGTCTGATCCACAGCATCCATATTCATCTGGATGATTTTCTCACCTTTGTTGCCATAAACCTTTTTAATTTCGCCTTTTAAAAGCAAAAGCGCCTCTTCAACGGGCAGCACATTGGCCAGTTTGAAAAATGCGGTTTGCATGATCATGTTGATCCTGCCGCCAAGACCCACAGCGTCGGCTATTTTGACCGCATCAAGATTATAAAACTTCAGATTGTTTTCGGCGATGAACCGCCGCATCCTGGCAGGCAGCATCGTTTCCATTTCTTCGGATGACCAGTTGGAATTCAGCAAAAAGGTTCCACCCGGCTTGATGCCTTCAAGCACGTCATAAATCTGAACATAATTGGCTTTGTGACAAGCCACAAAATCCGCCGTGTTCACCAGATATGTGGACTGAATAGGCTCATTCCCAAACCGCAGGTGAGAAACCGTAATACCACCGGATTTCTTGGAATCGTAAGCAAAATAGCCTTGAGCGAACATCGGGGTGTTGTCGCCGATAATCTTGATAGCGGTTTTATTGGCGCCAACCGTTCCATCTGATCCCAGCCCCCAGAACTTGCATTGAACCGTGCCTTTTGGGGTGGTATCTATCAGTTCTTCAACATCCAGTGAAGTATGAGTGACATCATCGACAATCCCGACGGTAAAATGATTTTTGGGTCCTGCGGCATTCATGTTTTTATAGACTGCTTTTACCATGGCCGGGGTAAATTCCTTGGAACCCAGCCCATATCTGCCACCGGTAATGACCGGCGCTTCCCCTCTTTCCATAAAGGCGGTACAGACATCCATGTAAAGCGGATCACCAATGGCGCCCGGCTCCTTGGTCCGATCCAGAACCGTTATTCTGTCGCAGGAGGCTGGCAGCGTTTCCAGGAAAGCAGAGATGCAGAAAGGTCTGTAAAGCCGGACTTTGACCAGGCCCACTCTTTCTCCATCGTCATTCATGTGATTGACCACTTCCTCAATGGCCTCGCAGGATGAGCCCATGGATATGATCACACGTTCGGCCTGCGGATCTCCCACATAATCAAAGAGACGATAACGCCTTCCGGTCAGATCGCCTACTTTTTTCATATATTTTGAAATCACTGCGGGAATTTGCTGATAAAAAGAATTGGCGGCCTCCCTTCCCTGAAAATAGATATCCGGATTCTGCGCTGTTCCCCGGATATGGGGATGTTCGGGATTCATGGCCCGACTGCGAAACGCCTCAATAGCTTCAAAATTGGTCAATGCCGCCATATCCGCATAATCAATCAGCTCGATTTTCTGGATTTCGTGGGAGGTTCTGAATCCATCGAAAAAATGCAAAAACGGCACACGGCCTTCAATGGCGGAAAGATGCGATACCAGAGCCAAATCCATGACTTCCTGAACCGAGTTGGAACACAGCATTACAAACCCGGCCTGACGGACCGACATGACATCGGCGTGATCCCCGAAAATGGAAAGTGCATGGGCAGCAAGGGCGCGGGCCGTTACATGAAATACGCCAGGAAGCAGCTCGCCGGAAATTTTGTACATGTTGGGGATCATGAGAAGCAGCCCCTGAGAGGCTGTGAACGTGGTAGTCAGAGAACCTGCAGCAAGCGCGCCGTGAACAGCGCCTGCAGCGCCGGCTTCGGACTGCATCTGCCTGACCAGAAGGGTCTGACCGAATATATTTTTTCTTCCAGCGGCCGACCATTCATCGGCAATCTCTCCCATCGGGGTTGAAGGGGTTATCGGGTAAATGGCGGCGACATCGCTCATGGCATACGCCACATGGGCTGCAGCAGTGTTGCCATCTATGGTTTTCATTTTCCTGGACATAACAATTCTCCTTTGTTCTGGTTTTTTCAAACAGCTCCCACAAGATGAAGGTGTTTTAGCGTATAAGCGGCATTTTGTAAACAGGATACGGCGGCGACAATATTCCAGTCATAAAACTTTGTTACCGTAAAGGATAGTCACGTTTTCAACACGTCAAATAAAAATCAAATAACAATTTGTTATTTAATACTAATATCAAAATGCTTAAAATTTACAAAAATATTGACAATACAAAATTAAAATATTGTTCTATACAATTTAGATCATAATATATTAAAATAATACATTATAAAATATAATTTGGATCATGATATAAAAATGGCGAAACATTGTTTCGATTATTTTGATATATGAATGAAATTATTCTGTCAAGTGGAAAAAGACAACTGCGGAAAACAAGGCATCTTCATTGGATTGAACAAACTGATTTCCGTTTCTTCGACAAGTTTATTTTATCTTTACATCTTTTTTTCTTGCTATTACAATCATACTCAGGATTAATACCGTGGTTTTGTAAATACTTTGCGTTCACACCATCAAAGGAGAACTCATGGAATCATCTGAATTGCTTGCAAAACTCCAGCAAAAACATTTGCATGCCCTTGCAGGAGGGGGAGAGGACAAAATCCGGAAACAGCATGAATCCGGTAAACTGACCGCCAGAGAGCGAATAACCCGGCTGCTGGATCCGGACACATTCGTTGAAGTCGATCGCTTTAAAACTCACCGATGCAGCGATTTTGACATGGCCGATCAGAAAATCCCCGGAGATGGCGTTGTAACCGGATACGGTACGATTCATGGCAGACAGACTTTTGTTTTTGCTCAGGATTTTACCGTCCTGGGCGGTTCACTTTCGCTTGCCCATGCAGAAAAAATCTGTAAAATCATGAAAGCCGCCATGAAAACCGGATCACCAGTCATCGGCCTTTGCGACTCGGGAGGCGCCAGGATTCAGGAAGGGGTCATGAGTCTGGCCGGTTATGGCGATATTTTTCTGCTCAATGTCATGGCTTCAGGCGTGGTTCCACAGATTACTGCGATAATGGGACCTTCCGCAGGAGGTGCAGTTTACAGTCCGGCCCTTACAGACTGGGTTTTCATGGTTGAAAAAACCGGCCACATGTTCATTACCGGCCCGGAAGTCATAAAGGCAGTTACCCGGGAAGTAGTCAGCAAGGAAGAGCTGGGCGGAGCCATGGCCCACAATGCCAAAAGCGGCGTGGCCCATTTTTCTGCACCCGATGACAGCGCCTGTCTTGAGATGATCCGCGAACTAATGTCGTTTCTTCCCCAGAACAACATGGAAGATCCGCCCAGGTCTGCCGCCAAAGATGACCCCATGCGCCGGGATGAATCCCTTCGCGACGTAGTACCGTCCGATCCCAACAAGCCATACGACATTCGTCAGATTGTTCAATCCAATATGGATGACCTGTATTTTTTCGAGGTTCATCAGCACTGGGCCAAAAATATCGTGATCGGCTTCGGCCGATTGGACGGCATGCCCGTCGGGGTTGTGGCCAATCAGCCCAACATCATGGCCGGATGCCTGGATATCGATGCCTCAATCAAGGGCGCACGATTTGTCCGCTTCTGCGATGCGTTCAACATTCCGCTCATCGTCTATGAAGATGTTCCGGGCTTTCTTCCGGGAATCCACCAGGAGCATGGCGGCATCATCAAACACGGCGCCAAGCTCATTTACGCTTTCTGCGAGGCAACAGTTCCCCGGATCACCGTCATCACCCGAAAAGCTTATGGCGGGGCCTACATTGTCATGAATTCCAAGCATATTCGAGGAGATATCAATCTTGCCTGGCCCGGCGCCGAAATAGCCGTCATGGGCGCGGATGGCGCGGTCAATATCATTGCCCGAAAAAATATCGAAGCGTCAGCAGATCCCGAAGAAGAACGTCAGCGACGGATTGAGGATTATCGGGAAAAGTTTTCCAACCCTTACCGAGCTGCGGAACTTGGCTATATTGATGATGTCATTGATCCTGCGGAAACCCGGATGCTCATGATTCAATCCCTGAAAATGCTCAGAACCAAGCGGGACATCAATCCGCCAAAGAAACATGGAAATATCCCTCTTTAAATAAGGAGTCTGTATAAAATGTCCTGGGAACAACTGGCTGAACTCATTCGAAGCATTTTATTCACCCAAACCGGAATCCCCCATCTGTCTGGCGGCAATGTTCTGATGATCGTCGTCGGTCTTGTCTTTCTTTACCTTGCCATTGCAAAGGACTATGAGCCGCTTTTGCTGCTTCCGATAGGATTTGGAATTTTCATAGTCAATTTCCCGCTTACGCCCCTGATGGGCTTTACAGAACAAGGAACACCGGACCTGATCCGGGCGTTTTACAAATACGGAGTCGAGTGGGAAATCATCCCTTGCGTCATTTTTCTGGGGCTGGGCGCTATGACGGACTTCGGACCACTGATTGCCAATCCCAAAACCCTGATCATTGGAGCCGGAGCGCAGTTAGGTGTTTTTGTAACCTATATCGGCACCCTGTTTTTTGGATTCACGCTGAAGGAAGCCGCATCTGTAGGGATTATCGGGGGCGCGGACGGCCCCACTACAATTTACCTGACCACCAAGCTGGCGCCTCACCTGCTTGGCGCAAATGCACTTGCAGCATATTCTTACATGGCTATGGTTCCCTTGATTCAACCCCCAATCATGCGATGGATGACCACACTTGATCAACGCCGAATTCGAATGCGTCAGCTCAGGATTGTGTCAGCAAGAGAAAAGCTACTGTTTCCGCTGATTGCAACCGTATTAATTGTTTTGCTGATTCCGGCCGTTGCACCGCTCATGGGCATGTTCATGTTTGGCAATCTGATGCGGGAAAGCGGTGTGGTCAAACGCCTTTCGGATACAGCTCAGAATGCTCTGATGAACATTGTAACCATTTTTCTGGGGCTTTCGGTTGGCGCCACCATGCAAGCGGAGGTTTTTTTGAACTGGAAACCCATGCTGATTTTTGCTTTTGGTCTTCTGGATTTTGTGGTGTGTACTTTTGGGGGGATTCTGACGGTCCATATAATGAATCTGTTCTTGAAGGAAAAAATGAATCCACTGATCGGCTCTGCCGGGGTCTCGGCCGTACCTATGTCGGCACGGGTATCGCACGTCGAAGGACTTAAAGCTGATCCTGATAACTGGCTGATCATGCATGCCATGGGACCCAATCTGGCAGGTGTCATCGGATCAGCGGCAGCAGCCGGCATGTTTATAGCCATGTTTCAATAGGAGGCCATCGTGATATCCCATTATTTCAGACCGGTACGAATATTATGCCTTATTGTCGCAGTGCTATCGCCGCTGTTTTTTCAGCATGAATCACTGGCCGCTATTGGAGAGGATGCTGAAAAACCAGTTCCCGAGTTTATCCATGCGGGCAAAACCATAACCGCCAAACTGATACCCAGAGCAAAAAGCACGAGCGTTTCGATTGATTTCAACACGGCTCAGGGCAGCCTGTCGGATGTCAAGGGCGTTGAATATGAAACCCTCAAAACACCGGAAATGGATATAAAAGAATTTAAATCCTCATTTTTCGATGTTACTATTGATGATATTCCCCCTGGCTCTGAAGCCGAAATCACCATTTCATCTTCGTTTTTTACGGTTTCAACCGAATACTGGCTTTACAATTCAAAGAAGCCGGCAAAATGGTTTAACTCTGGAATAAAGACAAGAAATGGAGCCGACAATTCCAATCAATTTGTCATCCGGGTCATGGATGGCGGAGAATGGGACAGCGATGGAATAGCGGACGGACGGATTCAGCTCATCGGGGGGCCGAAGGATTATTTTTGGAGCTATGCACTCGGAACCCTTGTTGTCCGTTTTTTCGGAGTTTTCATAGTACTGTCAATGTTGATGATCGGCATGTTGTCTGCGGGACAAATCTTTATCGCCCTTGAAAAAAGGCATAAAAGGCTGGCGCTCCTATCGTCTCAATCCACCAAACCGGAGCCTGCACATCAAACAGAACCGCTCAACAGTCCGAACACTCCATCATCCGCACCTGACGCGGACACGGTTGCCGCCATTTCGATGGCGCTTCACCTGCATCTGGTTCCTGGAACATCACATAATACGGTTGACGCTCAAAGAACCGATCAGAATTCATGGGTTCAGTATGGCCGTGTCGGAATACAGAATGCACGGTTTCAAACGTTTCAGCGACCGGTAAACACAAATGATAAATTATGAATTACGCACTGTTCATTCATAATCCATAATTCTTTTGAGGTAATCTAATGAAATATAATTTTGAAATCAATCAGAAAAACTTTGATGTCACCATCAGCGGCATTACCGGAAATACTGCCAGTGTTCTGGTAAACGGGCAACCATATAATGTTCGTATCGGCGATCCGTCAAAGACTTCTGCGCAACAAACCGCAGCTCAACCGGGAGTAACGGCGCAGACAACTGCAACTCCGAAGCCTATCCAGTCACAGAAAACCGGGATGTCAATCCCACGAGTTCAGGGTCAATACGAGCCAATTTTAGCGCCCATCCCCGGTTTGATTATGGAAGTCAGGGTAAAAGTAGGTGATGCGGTAAGCGCCGGCCAGATCGTCTCCATTCTGGAAGCCATGAAAATGGAAAACAGCCTGACCACCCATGTTTCCGGCACGGTAAAGGAAATCCGGGTTGAAAAAGGCTCCGAGGTATCGACCGGTGATGTGATTCTGATTGTTGGATAAATCTTCATTACCTTTAGATTGTACCGAGAATCAATGATTAAACGACACCGGATCATCAGCCTCATTTATGTTTGTAAGCTTAGCCCGAAGAGGTTCGTAGTAAAATGCACCTTTGCCTTCATTCGTTTTGCTGTGTACTTTAACTTTAATTTTTATGTTATCTTTTTCGTTGAACCATTGATATACCCACCAGTCACCATCCTGTTTCATGGAATATGGTTGTGTTCCAACCTGCTTGGACACATTCTTTTCCATTCTGTCTCTGATATCCTCTGTA
>Ga0194044_10002083_pt1 | contig 10059 bp, 7 predicted proteins | sample JunL4417m_MetaG_FD_155460 | JGI IMG/M metagenome (GOLD analysis project Ga0194044, IMG submission 155460) | Anoxic zone freshwater microbial communities from boreal shield lake in IISD Experimental Lakes Area, Ontario, Canada - Jun2016-L442-17m | ecosystem: Environmental > Aquatic > Freshwater >...
ATTTGCATCGCTACAGTTTCCAGACTAAAAAACACCTGGTATATCGGCCTGCACAAAAGCTATGCCATAACAAAGTACCTGATCTATCTCTCATAAAATGATTAACTATCTGTTATTAGAAGTTTTTCTATCTGTTACAAAAGAGCCGCACCCATTCTGTTTTTTGCTGTTGTTGGCTGGGCCGCGCCGGTGCCGGATACCGGGGTGACCCAATGTTGTAATTCTACAGTTGCGATTACTTGTCCATCACCCGGCCAGGCTTTTTATGGCCAGGATGCCAACTACTCAATCAATCCCATGAGTTACACCAAGCTGGACGGCAGCGGCAACGCGCTTTCGGATGAGGCTGCATCTTGGGTGATGGTGCGAGATAACGTGACGGGGTTGATTTGGGAAAATAAGACGAATGATGGCACAATCCATGACAAGGACAACAAACATACCTGGTACGATCCAACCGATCCCTACTACTCTGGTACTCCGGGCGACGGCACGGATACCAAGGATTTTATCGATGCCCTGAACAGTGCGTCCTTTGGTGGCTACAGCGACTGGAGACTTCCTACCGCCAGTGAACTGGTCACTATCGTGAACTATAGGTTTTCTAATCCGGCGATAAGTCCCGGATATTTTCAGAATACAGCTTCGTCCTTTTATTGGTCTTCTACTACCTACGCCCACAATACGGACTATGCGTGGGGCGTGGACTTCGACCACGGCTACGACTACGACCTCTATAAGAGCAGCAGTTACTACGTCCGCGCCGTTCGTGGGGGACAGTCTGGATCAGGAGGTCTGGATTATTTGATGCTGTGGACAGCGGATCAATAAACGATACTACGACTTCTGCAGGCCGTTATACGGATAACGGCGATGGCACAGTAACAGACATATCCACAGGACTGATGTGGCAGAAAGCCACTTTTTCCAACAGGACATGGGAGCTGGCGCTGGCCGATTGTGAGGGGCTGAATCTTGGCGGCTATACGGACTGGCGACTGCCTACCGTCAAGGAATTACGAAGTCTGGTGGACTATAGCCGGTATTTGCCGGCGATCAATGACACGTACTTTCAGGATACAGTTTCGTCCATTTATTGGTCTTCTACTCCCGCGACCAGTGCGAGCTACGCGTGGAGCGTGAACTTCAAATATGGCGACAACAGCTACGACGGTTGGCCTCTATAAATGGAATGGTAGCAGTTGGTCTCAACTCACCGGGTCTAATCCCGTAATAATGGCTGTTTCAAATTAGTTGACTTATAACCCGGACTTGCCCCTGTGTTTCACCCCCTTTACATCATCGTCATGGGAGCAAGTTTTTTCCAAAGTGCACTTGGCCACCTAAGCGGCCATGCTCACCCTGCGGCAACATGCTCCCGATTACACTTCTGCAACAATTCCTTCATTGCTGACACCGTCCACCAGATTGCCGTGCGTTTGCGTCTGTCCGGATTCTCCACAGGACTCGCCAATAGTTCGCTGCATCGCTCGCTGATACAGGCATGAAGGCGGATCACCGAGCCACCAGTTTTCAACATGTTTGAACAAAATCCTGGCATCAGACCAGTTTTGATTATTATAATGTTCCATTCCCTTCCGGTATGTCTCGCAGGCGCCTCATGTCTCATGATTCGAACAGCAAAAAAATGGGGGAACAGATACGCTGATCCACAAGGTGATTTCCAATAAAGAATATACGGCATTGATCATCGTTTCGACCAGTTGGGTTTATTTCGTAGGTGCGAATCTTGTATTCGCCCTTTCGATAGGGCGAATACAAGATTCGCACCTACTATTGCCTGATGGCGGCGATACACGGATAAATGCCTGCCGAAACGATGATCAAGGCATAGAAAAAATCTGATTCAGACAATGGAGTATTCTTTGTTGGATATCACCTAAAGAGTCTGAAATACCTCATCACTGTGATTGTCTTTGTTTACAAACACGATCCAATATGTAAGCCAATATTTTTTTGAATTCATCGGGGATACAAATGGGTATTGACTCCTGGTTTTTTATTGATATATGGTTAAATGGTAAGCGTTCAGATCCCTTCCGCCGAGAAGGAGAGTGAACCGTTACGTTAAACGATTTCAAGGGTGGTTTTTTTCGATTCCGGTGATGACATCAAGGCGGATATAGCGGTTCATGAAACTGAAACATATTGAAAACGTAGAGATTGTCTTTGATGGCATCGCATTGGTGTTTATCGTTTGTTTCCTGTTTTCATATTTTGATTACAGCAATTTGTTTTCATTGACAATAACCGCGGGCGGGGATACAGCTTCCCATTATTTTACAGCCCAATATCTCCGAGATTATCTGATACCACAGGGCAAACTGACCGGCTGGTGTCAAGGCAATCTGGGCGGTTTTCCCATTCTTCAATACTATTTCCCGCTTCCTTTTCTGGCAATGGCTGCCCTGTCATGGATCATGCCGCTTCAAATCGCATTTAAACTGGTTTCCGTAGCAGGTATTTTTCTTCTTCCTGTTTGTACCTATCTGTTTTTTCGACTTCTCAGGCAAACGTTTCCCATTCCCATCATAGGCGCAACCATCAGCCTGGCTTTTTTACTGAATGAAGGCAATTCCATGTGGGGCGGTAATATTCCCAGCAACCTGGCAGGTGAATTCTGTTTTGGTATTGGTTTTTCCCTTTCAGTGCTATGGCTTGGCCTGGTATTTGATGCCATGATGCAGAAAAAAAGCTGTTTGAAGTGCGGAATCCTTCTGGCCTTGATTGGACTTTGTCACGGTTACGCCCTTCTTTTCGACGGGTTTGCGTCCCTGTTTTTTCTGCTTGTTCCCGGCCGGTTCAGACAAAATCTGATCAAATTGGTTCAGATTCATACACTGGCGATACTGTTGATGGGGTTTTGGCTTGTACCGCTATTGGCATTTCTTCCCTATACAACCCGTTTCAGCATTCTGTGGATATTTTACGATCTGAAACAGGCGCTCAGAGAGATTTTCCCGCTGATTTTCCTGCCATTTATTCTTTTGTGTTCAATCCATGTAGTATGGACGGTAATCACGTTCCGAAAGCCGGGGCAATCACCGCTAGCGCCTGCGGCGTTTATCTGGTACTTGATTGTTTGTGGGGCTGGACTGTATGGCATTGGTTATCGACTGGGGGTTGTAGATGTTCGGTTTCTTCCTTTTTTCCAGTTCTTTTTGATAACAGGAAGCGCGCTGGTGTTTACACGGCTGCGCGTGTACTCCCAAAAAGTGACGGTAATGATCGCCTGTATTGCATTACTGACATCGCTGCTTTGGGTGGACAGTCAGGAAACATCGATCCGGAGCTGGGGCCGCTTCAATTATGAAGGATTTGAAAATAAGCCCAATTGGAGCGTTTTTTCAGCAACCAATACTTTTTTGAAGGGAACGATGCAATATCCCCGTGTGGTGTATGAACACAGTCAGATCCACGATAATTCGGGATCGGTGCGCGCCTTTGAATCATTGCCTCTGTTTTCCGGTCGCTCCACGCTTGAAGGCGTTTATATTCAGGCCAGCTTGAACAGTCCGTTTATATTTTATATTCAATCCGAGATATCCCAATTTCCATCAACCCCCATACCGGACTATAATTATTCCCGATTCAATCTGAAACGCGGGATTGAACATTTAAACGTGTTCAATGTTCGTGAGTTTATTGTCGCGGAAATAAAGACACATGAAGCCGCCAGAGAAAATCCTTTGCTGAATTTCCGGGAAAGTTTTGGACCTTATGACGTGTACGAATCCACAGTCGCTCCCAATCGATATGTGGAGCCAGTGTTGTATAAACCCATTCTTGTTTCCGCAAAAGACTGGAAGATGCAGTCATACCTGTGGTTCCGTCTGAGCGATTTATCCATACCACTTGTATTCAAAGATACTGTTGAAAGCGTGGATCGAATCAGATTTTGTATTCCGGACCAGTTTGATCCTGAGTACCTGCCAGTTGAACCTGTTACAAATGCACCTCCGGTCAAGGAAACCATCAAAGAAGAAGAAATCCTGATTGACGGTGCGGTTATTGGCAAACCTCTCTGGATTAAAATCTCCTATCACCCCAACTGGAAAGTGGAAGGCGCAGATCAAATCTATCTGGCTTCACCTGCCTTCATGCTGATATATCCCAATTCTTCTCATGTCCGTTTGTATTATGGCAGGACCTGGCCGGATTATACCGGCGCAGTATTGACCTGTTTGGGACTGATTTGGTTGATCATTTCCCGGCTTGCAAGTTTTCGTCCCCGAATGTCATCGGTTGTGCTATGGTATATCCATGGAACCAGATTGACCACTGCCATGATGCTGGTCGTGCTGGCTTCGCTGGGATATTTTTTGATCTTTCATGCGCCCGGATATCCATCGCTGCCGTATAACAAAGGCGTGATTTTTTTTACCGGGCAGGATTATTCAAGCGCAAAAAAGATGTTCAAGGAAGTGATGGACACCTATCCGCAATCTATTGTTGCTGACGATGCCGGCTTTATGTACGCTATATGTTTTTACAGGGAAGATGACTGGGAGAATGCTCTTGGTGCTTTGAGCTGGCTTCTGAAAAACTATCCGGAAACCCGCAAGGCGGCGGAATCCTGTTATCATATCGGAATCTGCCATATCAAAATCGGACAGATGGATAAAGCGCGCGCGTATTTTGAAAAAACAATTCGGGATTTTCCGAAAGAAATCTGGGCGCAGTACGCAATGGATCGGATAAAGGATTTTCATCTGCAATGAAAACAATGAATGGTCTGACGGTTTTTATCCCTGTTTACAATGAAGAATCGCTTCTGCAGTCAAACACAATGCGACTTATCCGGTTTTTGAGCAGGCTGGATATCCCTTATGAAATACTTATTGGCAGCAATGGCTCCTTTGACAGAACAGTAACAATTGTTTCAAAGCTCTCCATGAAGCATCCCGAATTGAGCTGGTTTCACCTGCCTGAAAAAGGTGTGGGCGTAGCCTTTGTGGAAGCGGTAAAACGCGCCAGGTATGATCGCATCGTCACTGTGGATATGGATCTGTCCATCGATCTGAACTTTATTGAAAAAAGTTACCATCTGCTTGATGACCATGACATGGTCATCGGTTCCAAAATAACCGGAAATCAGCTTCGATCCTGGATTCGTCGCGCCGCCAGCAATCTGTTTATTCAGATTGCCAAACGACTTCTACATATAGATTTCCATGATTATTCCATTGCAGCAAAAGCATATCGAAAAGAGCTTGCCCTGAAATATCTTGATTATGTTGACAAACATACATTTTATGTAGTGAACATAATTTTCAAAGCCATTCGCGATGGCAATAAACTCATAGAGATTCCAGTATCATGCGTGGATTTAAGAGAAAGCCGTTTTAATCTGCCTCATGAAGGAATTTACAAATTCAGAAACCTTTTCAAACTTTATCTTACAGAATATCTGCATCGCCATAAGTAATATGCCAGCCATCTGGCTGATTGGCTTTATGATTCATTGTACACCGACAGCCCAGATACCAAGGCCTGGGATTTAATTTATTGGGGATTGTAATGGCGCCCATCCTGTTGAGATGTTTCTGAACACTATCTGGCAGAAGAAAAGTTACAAATTCTGCGCCATTCATCCTGCAAAACTGACGTACGAATCCAAGCAAACGCAATGTAACATCGTAATTCACCATAGGAATTGGAAATAAATCCATCAGCGCTCCGAAATAATGACCTTTCAGTTCCAAAAGCCGAATGACCAGATATCCCGCCAACTGGCCGTGGTGTCGAACGGCAAATGAGACATAACCAAATTCCGGGATTTCGCAATACCGCCAGTTCAGGTAACGGCTATCTCTGATCTGGACAATATGGGAAAGAGGCTTGTGCTGGTTCCATATTTCATCGAATTCATGGCGGAATCGTTGGATGGGGATTGCTTCGACACCAGGACTGATAATATGCGATCGGGATACTGGCGGGTTGGACGGTTTGGGTGATGACGGCATCAGTCGTTGAATAAATCTGGAATAAGGGCGCAGCATCCTAAGCGGTCTGAGCGGGATTATTCTCAGTGAATACAGTGCAATCACTTTCCAGTTTAATCGCTTGATAAATCCCGGTAATGACTGGTTATTGGGAAATCCCCATACGGTTTCAACGTTGTGTTGTCGGGATATGAAATGGTACAATTCACTGGCAAGCATCGAAAACATGCCCTGATTGCGATAATCCGGATGTGTCATGGTATCGCATGAAAAAGCACAAAGTTGTTCCCGGCCTTTCCATAGAATTCGGGTTGGAATGGCGGTGTATTGTCCTACGATTTTCCCGTGATCTTCGGCTACATATATCCAGGCATTTCCGGCTGGATTGTTTTTGAATTGCCAGTTCCATGTCGCAATATCCAGCCGTACTGCGTCAACATCGCCAAAAACAGTTTTTCTGAGCTGAACAATCTGATGCTCATCACCTTCACGATAGGAACGTATCCGCCAGGTTCGGTTCATCCGGATCCGAAAGCTAATTTGACACTGCCATTATCACGGGGTTGGACCCAGTGAGTTGAGACCAACTGCTACCCTCCCGTTTATAGAGGCCGGATGCTCCGAAGTCCACATAGAGCGCCAAAGCCGATGTCACCATGTTTTCAGGGCTAACCGTTGTAAGTTGAGACCAGGTAGCGCCATCCCATTGATAGAGGCCATAAGTAGTCCCGAAGTCAACATAGAGCGCCGAATTTGAGGCCGCCATGTTTTCAGGGTTGCCCGATGCAAGTTGGCTCCATGCAGTTCCATTCCATTTATAGAGGCCAAGAGATGCTCCAAAGGCCACGTAGAGCGATGAACCGGAGGCCACCATGTTTTCAGGGTTGGCAGAAGTAAGTTGGCTCCATGCAGCACCATTCCATTGATAGAGGCCATAAGATGCTCCAAAATCTACATAAAGCGCTGAATCTGATATCACCATGTTTTCAGGGTTGGCGGATGTGAGTTGAGTCCAGCCAGCGCCATTCCATCTGTAGATGCCATAAGCTGCTCCGAAGTCAACATAGAGCGATGAACCGGAGGCCACCATGTTTTCAGGGTTGGCGGATGTGAGCTGAGCCCATGCAGCACCATCCCACTTCCAGATGCCTGATGCTCCAAAATCCGTGTAGAGCGCAGAACCCGATGTCACCATGTTTTCAGGGTTGGCGGATGTGAGTTGAGTCCATGCAGCGCCATCCCATTTACAGAGGCCATAAGATGCTCCAAAGTCCACATAGAGCATTGAACCGGAATAAATCATATTCTCGGGATTTGCCGAACTGACTTGCATCCACGCTGCACTATCAGTTTTATAGACCCAAAGCCCGGAACCGGCGAAACTCGCGGCTAATGAGCCACTCTGTCCCCCGCGAACTGCGCGAACATGGTAGTTGATTTCGTCCTTATCGTAGCTATCATCGTTGCCGTAGTAAAAATTCACGGCCCATGCGCCGTTCGTAGAGTTCACATAGGTAGTAGAGGACCAATAAACGGATGACATCGTATTCGGAAAATATGTCGCATTGATCGCAGGATTATACCGGCTGTAATCCACCAGGCTGCGTAATTCCTTGATGGTTGGCAATCTCCAGTCCGTATGGCCGGCAAGATTCAGCCCTTCACAATAGGCCAGCGCCAGCTCCCATGTCATGATGGTGGAAGAACCGGCTTGCTGCCACGTCAGGCCTGTGGACGTGTCTGTTACTGTGCCATCGCCATTACTCGTATAAACGCCTGCAGCAGCCGAAGCATCACTCAATGATCCGGACTGTCCCCCGCGAACAGCCCGGACAAAGTTGGCGTACCACTTGTTGTGGTTGATCTCGTAGCCGCCGTAGTAGAAATTCACACCCCACGCATATTCCGTGCTGCTTGCGTTGGTTGTATCCGACCAATAAAAGACCGGCTGGGTATTGGGAAAATATCCAGTATCTATCGTCGGCCCGCTGGCGGGAATGCTGAAGTTGACGATATATGTCAGTTCCTTGAATGTGGGCAGTCTCCAGTCGCTATAGCCACCATAATGCGCATCATTCAGGGCTTTAAGAAAAGCTTCGGTGTTTGTGCCATCGCCAGGGTTTCCCGCATAGCCACCGTTGGTAGCCGGATTGCTGTTGTACCAGGTGTAGGTATTGTCAAAATCGTGGGGATCGTCGTAGTTTTTGACTCCATCCCCGTTGGTTTTCATCTCCCAGATGAGGCCGGATACATTGTCCCGGACCGTAACCCAGGACGTGGCGGAGTCCGGCAGTGTATTGGCGCTGCCATCTAACTTGGTGTAGGATATCGGATTTATGGTGTAGTTGGCATCCTGGCCGTAAAAGGCCCGGCCAGGTGATGGGCAGGTGATCACATTGCCGACGACATCGTAACATACCGTCTGTCCAGTGTCCGGCACCGGTGCGGTCCAACCAATCGCAGCAAATAACAGTAAAGCAACGCATCCAAAAATCCCCGTCAGCTCTTTTCTTTTCATGGCTGTACCCTCCTTTATTATCATAGAGTTTTCAGTTGGTGGTTATCCATACTCAATGTTATTTAGAAAAAAGGCTTTCTTGCTGCGATTGGAAACATAAGAGATCACATCCGTCACCACGGGTCGATCGTGCGAATCCTCCGTTTTGTTCAGCCCATAACTCAGGAAAAACGTTCCTGGCTGGTTCAGATTCAAGACTTCGGTATGGCTTGTAAAACCTGAGGCAGACACCTGAAGGTTATACTGACCCGTTGAAAGGCCACTAATCGTAACCTGGCCTGAAGCATTGGTTTGGCCGGACTGGCTGCCGACGACAACTGTGGCTCCTGGAATTGCATCGCCTGTGGAGGCGTTCTTGACATTGAGCGATAAAATAACCAAATCACCCAATGGCCCATACTGTCCACCTCGCACGGCACGAACATAACCAGCGGGGTTCTTATAGTTGGAGTAGACGGTGCCGAAGTCGAAATTCACATACCACGCGTTGGCGGTATTGGTCACACTGGTAGTACTGGACCAGTACCACGACGCGGCCGTATTAGGGAAATATGCAGTACCTATAGTCGGCCCTGGGTAAGAAATACTATAGTTGACGATAGTACTCAGCTCCTTGACGGTGGGAAGCCGCCAGTCGGAATAACCGCCGAAATGAGCGCTGTTCAGGGCACGGATAAAATCCTCGGTGTCTGTGCCATCGCCAGGGGTTCCCGCATAGCCGCCATTGGTAGCAGGGTTACTGTCGTACCAGGTGTAGGTGTTGTCCGCGTCATGTGGATCACTGTAGTTTTGAACCCATCTTGATTGGTCTTCGTCTCCCATATCAGGCCGGTAACATTATCCTTCACCATGCCGTTCAGTTTGGTGTAGGATATGGGATTAATGTTGTAGTTGGCATCCTGGCCATAAAATGGCTGGCCCGGTGAAGGACAAGGGATCTCAACGGTGTTGTTATAGCATTTGCTCTGCCCAGTATCCGGAACCGGCGCAGCCCATGCAACCACAGCAAAAAACAGTAAAACAAAACATCCCAAAATCCCAGTCAACTCTTTTTTTTTCATGGCAATGGCCTTTATTTTCTTTCTGATGATGTTGGTTGTGTTGCTTGCCTTCACGCTCCTTATTCCGCCAATACCCCCTGAATGGATTCAGCTTTCAGCATCCGTTCAGACCACAGATCCAACTGCTCCGGGGATGCAGACAGCATCTGCTGTGTCGCCCAGTCTGGCAAGGGACCAAACCGGTTGATGAGTTGTACAAGCAGACCGATACCCTGCTGGATTCCTTCCTTCATTCCTTCTTTTTTTCCTTCTTCTCTGAGCATACTGGACAGTCCCATAATTTCTCCTTTCTCGCCAAGACAGGATGTGCGATATTGATTAATTTCCTCCTCACTCAAATTCGCATAAAAATCGATGAAGTCTGCATACTTCAGTTGCTTTTCCGGACAAGTTTCAAGCTGGACCAACCCTGTCCGTGCAGCCTGATACATCTCCAGCCGCTTCTTCGGCGGATATGACATGTTGGGCAAATTCAGCCGCGCAACGATATTGTTGCTGTCATAATATCTGGCGG
>Ga0194044_10002085_pt1 | contig 10053 bp, 9 predicted proteins | sample JunL4417m_MetaG_FD_155460 | JGI IMG/M metagenome (GOLD analysis project Ga0194044, IMG submission 155460) | Anoxic zone freshwater microbial communities from boreal shield lake in IISD Experimental Lakes Area, Ontario, Canada - Jun2016-L442-17m | ecosystem: Environmental > Aquatic > Freshwater >...
GTATCCGCGAGTAGATTTCACGTCGATTGTTCCGACTCAACTCTTCCGAGCACTCAACTCCGATGAACGCTTACTTCGACATTTGCAAAGCACTACTGCAGTTCTAGTTGGTGGTGCAGCGCTAGCTCCGGCTCTTCGTGCGCAGGCGCTGGCGGCAGGAATAAATATTGTTGAAACTTATGGAATGACGGAAACCTGTGGTGGTTGCGTTTATGAAGGCCAAGCACTCAGTGGTGTTGAATTTGCAATTAATGAACGTGGCGTCATAAAAATCCGAGGCTCAGTTTTAGCGAGCGATTATTTAAACTCCTCCGACCTCTTTCACTTAGAGGATGGTTGGTTCACTACCAATGATCTTGGCGAGATTAAGGATGGAAAACTCCAAGTCCTTGGCCGCGCAGATGATGTAATTATTTCCGGCGGAGAAAATCTTTCTCTCACGGCGATTGAGGCAACGCTTTCAGTTCGCTTCCCCGATTTAGAGTGTGCCGCATTCGCAGTTAATGATTTGCAATGGGGTCAAGCTCTCCACGTCGCCATTGTCGGACCCGCAAATGAAACCGATATTTCTCATTACTTAGAAGCGGCCTTGGGTGAGATTGCAAAACCAAAAGGAATTCACTCGGTGGAATCTCTCCCCTTGCTTGGAATTGGAAAAGTAGATCGCTCAACTCTGGCAAAGATGGTGGGAAATGAATAAGTGGATCATCGGTGCACGTCCGCGCACTTTACCTGCGGCGATCGCGCCCGTTGTCGTGGCGAGCGCTTTGGCCGGGCCTGATTTCAACTGGTTTCGTGCTGCTCTCGCGTTAAAAGTTTCGTTGTGGTTGCAAATAGGCGTTAACTTCGCCAATGACTACTCCGATGGAGTTAAGGGAACGGATACACATCGCGTCGGCCCTACACGTTTAGTTGCTAGTGGTTTAGCTAGTGCCACGAGTGTAAAAAAGGCGGCTTTCCTATCTTTTGGTATCGCATCAATCTGCGGTCTGTGGTTAGCCATTTTAACGTCGCCAGTTCTAATTGCAGTAGGTGCGCTATCTATTGCGGCTGCGTGGGGATACACGGGGGGTCGTAAGCCGTATGGCTACAGTGGCTTTGGGGAAATCTCAGTCTTTGTATTCTTTGGCCTCGTTGCAACGGTCGGTACTTTCTACGTGCAGACCCAAACTATTACGTTGCTCAGTTTTATCGTTGCAGTTCCAATAGGCGCGCTCTCATGTGCAATTCTTTCCATTAATAATCTGCGCGACTTAGCCCAAGATGCATTAGTTGGTAAGAAAACTCTCGCCGTACGTATGGGTGATCAACAGGCACGTCGTACTTTTGTCGCCTTGCTGGTCTTGGCTCACACTGCAGCGATCGCCACTTTTAAACCAACGGCCCTCTTAACCCTTTTGGCGGCGCCCCTTACATTCACAATTGCCCGTCAAGTCATGCGGGGAGCAAGCGGGGCTGCATTAATCCCTTTGTTGGGTAAGACGGGCAAACTTCAACTTATCTTTGCAGTGATTTTTGCCCTTGGCTTAGCGATACACTAAAGCCATGCCTCGTGTATTACTTGTTACTCTAATCTTTGGTTTAACCATTTATTCTTTAATCGATTGCGCGCGGGCAGATGAGTCACAAATAAAGAATCTGCCTAAATGGGGTTGGCTTCTTATTATTATTTTTCTGGGGCCGCAGGCTTTAGCAATCGGTCCGGTTGCATATTTAATTGCTGGTCGAATGAGTAAGCCTAAATTAGGCGGCCCAAAGCCAAAGCGACGTATCTTGCCTCCAGATGATGACCCAGATTTCTTGGGAAAGCTTTAAAGCCCTGAATACGTATGTTTTCCGGTGCCCCAAATATTTATATATACGTAGTTAAATAGAAACGTCGATCCAGCAAATAAACAAAGCCATGCAGCACGACGACCACGCCAGCCAACTGTTACTCGAGCATGTAAGTAAGCGGCATAGGCAACCCACGTAATAAACGCCCAGGTCTCCTTTGGATCCCAACCCCAATAACGGCCCCAAGCGCTTTCAGCCCAAATCGCACCTGCAATAACGGCAAAAGTCCATAGTGGAAATACAAATGCAACTAAGCGATACGAGAGTTGATCTAAGTACTCAAGAGATGGCAACCGTTTAGCCCATGGGGTTCGCTCCCCTTTTGCCTCCATAGAATCCAAATAAAGATATGCGGCGGCGACTGTGTTAGCTAATAAAAATACTCCACCTGAAATAATCGCCGCAGATACATGGATCACAAGCCACGTTGATTTTAAAGCTGGAACTAACGGGGCGCTCGGACGGTACAGAACTGCCACCGCAGTACCAAGAGTTAATAGCACTGCGATCGAAACCAGCAGACCTAACCAACGCAAATCATATTTACGCAGCGCAGCTAAATAGGCACCTGAGAAAGCAAGAGCACCGGTAATTGAAAACTCATACATGTTTCCCCACGGTACGCGGCCGGCTGATAGGCCTCTCGCAATTACACCCGCAAATAAGAGCAGGAATCCTAAGCTCATCATCGCAGTTGCAATCCGTGCAACTTTTTCAGTTCGCTTGTAATCAAGGGTTTTTGGTGCCGACGAATCGGGGATTTTTACTGCCCAAGCGGTTTCAAGAGCATGGGCAAAGAAAGATAACGTGTAAACAGCCATTGCCGAATAAATGAAATAGTTAGAGAGGTAGGCCCAAGTACGCGACATTTATATCTCTCCCTTTAATACAACTATAAAACGTGCCATCTCTTGCTCGAGTCCAGGTGCAGCATTTTTTGCTAAACCTGCAACTTCGATTTGATCACCTACGCGAACCCAGATTCTGCGACGACGCGTAAACAAAGAGGCGAGCAGGCCAAGGATGGCAACAATAGCCCCGACCAGCGCAAAATTCTTGCCAGGATCATCGACAATTTGAAGGTTTACCCACGGCACATAACCTTCAAATGTTATTGACCCGCCCTTGTATTCATAAATCTCACCGGGTTTGAGTGACTTTAATCCAATTTGTTTCATTGCAGATGTATCGATTCGGTAAACCGACTGTGGGACTCCAGAATCTAAGCCGAGATCACCACTCCATACAGAGATTAGTAAGCGTGGATCTAACGCTTGTGGGAAAACACTTATGGCCCCGTTGCTTTGACTACGCCCGTACGTTGGTACGAAAGATCCAACAAAACCAACTTGGGGATTAGCATCTGGAACTTTAATCGCACCGATGGACCTCAAATTCGCATCTTGCGGAAGAAATGGAATTGGACCTTGCATAGCTACGTTGCCAACTGAATCTCGCACCGTTACAACGGGTGAATATCCATTTGCCTGCAGATAAATCTTTGTACTTCCAATGGTTAGAGGAGAGTTCACTTTAATGACACGTTTTTCGGCAAGCTTCAAATTACCTTGGCGAAAAGTAACATTTAATGTGTAATCCTCGGGCGCGTTTGTAACAACGTTATAAGTAGCATCAAATTTATCTATAGTAAGAATAAAATTAGCTAACTTGCCGTCTTTGAATAGTTTTCCATAGGCTAGCGAGTCATAGCTTGTAGGTGTATTAACAAATCGCTCTCCCACATTAAGAATTGCCTCACCGCGCATTCCAAAGAGAGATGAGGATGAGATTCCAAGGAGAATCAAAATTAATGCCAAATGGAAAAATAAATTTCCAGTCTCACGAAGAAAACCTTTCTCCGCCGAAATCGATCCATCTTTCTCAAGTACTCTAAAGCGGTTAGCTTTAAACCAAGCGCGCGCGGTTTCTAACTCATTCCCAGTAGCAGTCCACGTCGAAAAAAACTCCATGCGATTGAGATTCTTAGGCGTTGCTGGTGGAAGGGCACGTGCTGCGTGAAAGTGTTCGAAAGTACGGGGCAAAACACAGCCGATGAGTGAGATAAATAAAAGAATGTAAATTGCGCTAAACCATGGCGATCCGTAAACATCAAAGAGGGATAAGCGATCCATCAACTTTGAAAGTCCAGGCGAGCTCTTAAACGCGGCACTGACGGCCATGGGGTTTTGTGTGCGCTGCGGGATAAGGGAGCCTGGGATTGATGCAAATCCTAAAAACATGAGAAGAATTAGGGCGGTTCGCATGCTTGTTAATTGGCGCCATGCGTAACGAATTAAGCCAACGCTGCCTAGCTCTGGAAGTTCAGTTTGTTGGCTCAATTAAATCACCGGAATAAAATCTGAAATGAGTGAACGCAATGAGTTCATAATCTGCCCCCACGTGCCAGTAACTTGCAAGAGGCCGATTGCAATAAGAAAAAAGCCACCTATTTTTGAAATTAGATCTCCGCGGCGAACCAAAAACTTCCGGAGCCTTTGTGAGCGATCGAGAAATAGACCGGATGCGATAAAAGGAAGGCCCAAACCAAGGCAATAGCCAAGCGAGAGAATTGCACCGCGCAACGCACTTGATTCAGTAAATGCCAAAGTCTGAACTGCGGCAAGGGCTGGACCAATGCATGGTGTCCAACCAACTCCAAATAGAAAGCCCAGAATAGGAGCTCCGATTAATCCCCCGGTTGTTTTCATCGCGGGACGAAACGTTGGCGCCATTGGAAACTTACCCAGAAATAGAAAGCCTAAGAAAATAGTAAGAATGCCAAGGAGTCTGGAAATGATTTTTTCGTGGGCGGCTAGCTGATTTCCTAAACTTCCAAAGAGTGCACCATAGGAGATGAAGACAACTGAAAAGCCTCCAACAAAGAGAAGTGAGCCTAAAAATACTTTACCTCGATTAGCTGAAAAGCCTGCAGCAAAAGAGAGATAACCTGGAACTAAAGGTAAAACACATGGTGATAGAAAGGATATAAATCCAGCAATAAGAGCTACTGGAAACGCTGTAACTAAAAACCCATTAAGTAACTGCTCAACAATGAAATCTTTCATTCGGCACTTACTTTTTCAATTAAATCCGACAGCGATGCGACGGTTATCTCTCCAGAAATTCTCCCAGCAACTTTGCCATTCTTATCGATTACAACCGTTGATGGAATCGCATTTGCCGGCAATGAGCCTTTAAAGCCAATTAAAATAGCGTCATCGATAAGCGTGGGATATGGGATCTTGAATCGCCGTGCAAAAGCTTCGGCAGTAGGGGGATTATCTCGAGTGAGAATTCCAATAAATGTTACGTCACTGTATTTCTTAGATAGTGCGATTAGCGTTGGAATTTCCGCTCGACATGGCGCACACCATGATGCCCAGACATTTACAACGCTCACTCGCCCAAGGGCGTATGAGTAATTGGTGCCGCTGAGTGTCATGCCAGCCAGCACTGGTGCTTGAATGCGACTTGCAGCTTTGATATACGTTACTGAACCATTTCCCGATACGAAACTCTCTTGCGAACTTGAAGTTCCACCACCAGAACAACTAGTTAAGGCAATTGCGAGAAGAGCAATTCCTAGATACTTAATGCGGCGCTTCATCACTTCTTCTCTGGCAAAAGGTGGCGGGCAGGCTCGGAGTATGTGAGGCCAGAGATAAGGCCGTCATCATCAAAGTGGACACTTGTGACTGAAGCAAGCGTGCATTCACGTTTACGTGGATCATGTAATAAGCGCCGACTTTCGATGGCACTTCTTAAAATCCAAATCGGAAGTTGGTGGGAGATACAAATTGCATCTTTACCCGCAGCTGCATCGCGCGCTGCAAAAATCGCTGCAAGCATTCGCGTGATTTGCTCTTCGTAGGGTTCGCCCCACGATGGTTTCCAAGGATTCCAAAGGTGCAACCATGCCGATGGATGTCTGAGCACTCCATCTCCAACGCCAAATGGTTTACCTTCAAAAATATTTGAAGCTTCAATCAAACGTTCATCTGTTGTAATCGAAATATTGTGAGCAGCTGCGATTGGGGCGGCAGTCTCTTGTGCACGTTGCAGCGGAGAAACATGAAGCGCGCCTAAATCAATAGTCTTTGACCAATCACCAAGAGTTTGCGCCATCTCTTGCCCACGGTTGGAAAGTTTCCAACCGGGTTGGCGACCGTAAAGAATCTTGGCAGGGTTTTCGACTTCACCGTGACGAATCACATGGACGCTAGTACTCATTGGCCAAGCATAAAGCGTCTGAATTGGACCAAGTTCGTTAAGGTAGTGACATGGCACTCACGGCGAAGCGGGCGGCCTTTTTCGATGTCGATAACACGCTGATTCGCGGCTCAACCCTCTATTTTCTTGGTCGGGGGATGTATCAACGTGGTTACTTCACGAAGAAAGATATCTCACGATTTGCTCTGGCAAATTTAAGATTCCGCTTAACTGGAAAAGAAAATCAGGAAGAAATTGCCCGAATTCAAGATGCAGCAACTAACTTTATCGGTGGCCATAGTGTTAAAGATATTGAAGCGATTGCACAAGAGATTTACGATGAGTATGTATCCCCCGCAATCTGGCAAGGCACGATTGATATCGCCCAAAAACATCTAGCAAACAATGAAGAGGTGTGGTTGATTACTGCCGCACCTGAAGATATGGCAATTCTGATTGCAAATCGCTTAGGTCTAACTGGTGCCCTTGGAAGTAAGGCGGAAACTAAAGATGGCGTTTATACCGGCGCAATGTCTGGCGCTTTATTGCATGGGCGAGCTAAAGCAATAGCCGTGAAAAGTTTGGCTGAACGCAACGGTTTAAATTTGCCTGATTGTTATGCCTACTCTGATAGCCATAATGATTTGCCGCTTTTACAATCCGTAGGGCATCCATCGGCTATAAATCCCGATGCCCTGCTTACTCTGCGTGCAATGGCTGAGGGTTGGCCCATACATGACTTCCGTAGATTGCGTTTTATCGGGCATGCGATTTCACCCGTCGTTACTCGTTTAGCAGGCCTTGCCGCTTGGCTCACTCCGCGAAGAAAGCAGCATTGATTACGCGATAAGGGCCAATGCCCAGTAATGTTAGCAAGTTATGGAAATGCGCTCATTCTCCGACTACTTGCGTAGTGTTGATGATGCTGCCCTTTTAAAACTCTTCGCAGCACGTCCCGATCTCGTTTCTCCAGTGCCACCAGATATCGCCTCCCTTGCCGTACGTGCATGCTCACCACCTAGTCTGGCTCGAGCAATCGACTCACTTAATCAATGGCAGTTCCAAGTTTTAGAGGCAGCCAGTGCCCTGAATGAACCTTTCATACTTAAATCACTCATTGCCCTCACCGATAAGGCATGTGCGGATGCACTTGACCATTTAATATCCATAGGACTTATTTATTCATCCGATGATGGGATGCGCCTTCCTTCACAACTGCGCGATGTAATCGGTGCAGAGCCTGCTGGGCTTGGTCCAGCTTCGATGGCAAAACTGAAGTTAAGCGAGTTAGAAAACGCTCCGATTGATGCAAAAAAAGTATTAGAGCGACTCATTTGGGGCCCACCTCGTGGAAGCGTTGGTGATATTAAAAATCCGGGACCTGGAGTTGCTTGGTTGCTTGAACGAAAGTTTTTAGTACCCCTCGATCAGCGCACCGTCATTCTTCCGCGCGAGGTCGGTATTTATCTTCGTGGTGGTAAAACCCATAAAGAAAGGCTCATCGATGCACCGATTTTGAGCGGGGCAAAGCGCGATGAAAAGCAGATAAATCTGGCAGCGATTGCAAATATCTCAACGGTTCTGCGTTGGGTAGAAGAGTTGTTGAATTTCTGGGCCGAAGAGCCAGCCGATGCATTGCGTGCAGGTGGTTTGGGTGTCAGAGATCTGAAAATTATCGCTACTCATCTTGGTGTCGATGAATCCTGCACTGCTTTTATTACTGAACTTGCATACTTAACTTCGCTCATAAGCATTGACGCTGATGATCGCATTATGCCGAGCAATAAATTTGATATCTGGTTAATGCAAACGCCCGCTAATCGCTGGCAAGCCCTGGCCAGCGCATGGCTAATTACTTCGCGTGTAAGTGGCTTGGTGGGCCGAACTGAAGCTAAGAATGTTGCCGCACTTGGACCTGAATTAGATCGCGTAAATGCTGTGCGAGTTCGCGCCTTAACGTTGGCAATTCTGAACGAGAATCAAAACGTAGCTCCCGATACAAAGGCTTTCAACGAACTTCTTGCGTGGCGAGCACCTGTGCGCCGCAACTCCTCGCTCCAATCGGAGCTAGCGGCATGGAGCTTGCGTGAGGCGGAGTGGTTAGGCATCACCGGGCAAGGGGCGCTATCTAAATATGGTCTAGCGCTTTTAAATGACGAAGATTTAGATCTCATAAATAATGATCTGCCTAAAACTGTCGATCACATTCTTATTCAAAGCGATAACACTGCTATTGCTCCGGGGCCACTGGAGCATGAGATTTCACAGCAGTTAGCGATCATGGCTGAAATTGAAAGCCGCGGCGGAGCAACTGTTTATCGATTTAGCGAGGCAACCATTCGTCGCGCTTTAGATCATGGCAAAACTGGCGATGAGATTAGGGGCTTTCTTTCCAAGACTTCTAAAACGCCAATGCCGCAACCACTTGAATATTTGATTGCCGATGTTGCAAAAAAGCATGGAAAGCTGAGGGCGGGAAATACATCCTCATTTATTCGATGTGAAGACACTGCACTCATCGCTCAAATCATGAGTGATAAGAAATTAGACGTCCTCTCCCTTCGAAGGATTGCGCCCGAAGTTGTAATTTGTGATCACGATGCCGCCGATGTTATGCGCGTTTTGCGTGAAGCTGGATATTTGCCCGCTGCTGAATCGGCTAATGGCCTAATTCTTACTGGCCCACGTTCGAATCGCGCGCTCACAAAGCCAAGACCACCGCGCATTATTGGTGAGATCGAAATTCCAAATCCGGATCTATTGAATTCTGCAATTCGTGCGATTCGAACCGGTGAAAAATCTAGCCATAAGCAAACTCATCTTCGCCAGGCCGCGAGTGAGGCGTTAGGTGCACTTCCACGAAACACCGCTAATGAAACAATGGATTTAGTAAATCGATTTATTCTCGAGGAAAAATCGCTCTCGATCGGATATGCAGATAACAATGGATCCGTTACACACCGAATCATCGATCCCATCCGCGTCAGTGCAGGCTCACTTATCGCCCGTGACCACGCAACTGGGGAAGTTCAATCCTTTCGAATTCCACGCATCACCGGCGTAGCACCGCTATAGGATTAGCCCATGTTGTCAGCGCTAGAAAAACTCGTACGGTTGGAATCACCAACGGAAGATTTAGCTGCCTGCCGCGAAGTAATCGAGTGCGCTAGTGAAATTGCACAAGAAGTCCTCGGCAAGCCTGCACAGATTCGCGAAGTAAATGGCCGTCCAGTTTTTTGGTGGGGTGCAACCGACCCTGATGTCGTTGTTCTTGCGCATTTAGATACCGTTTGGCCTAAGGGATCTTTCCAGCCAGTGTGGAGTGTTAAGGACAGTGCCGCAACGGGTCCTGGAATCTTCGACATGAAAGCCGGCTTTATTCAAGCTTTGTATGCGATGGCGGGCATTGATGGATCTGTAGCCCTTGTTGCAACAAGTGATGAAGAGACCGGCAGCGCAACAAGTAAAGATTTTATTAAAGAGATTTCGGCAAAAGCCAAAGCCGTATTAGTACTTGAAGCAACGCTTAATGGGAAAGTTAAAACCGGCCGCAAAGGCACGGCGATGTATCAAATCAACATCCACGGCAGGGCTTCGCATGCAGGTCTTGAACCCGAAAAGGGAGTTAATGCAACGGTTGAAATGGGGCACGCAATCCTTGCCATTTCAGCCCTTGAAAATAAAGAACTCGGTACCACTGTAGTTCCGACAATGTTGCGTGCTGGCAACACTACAAATACCGTCCCCGATTTAGCCATCCTCGATATTGATGTCCGCTCTTTTTCTATGGAAGAGTTAAAGCGCGTAGATACTGCAGTCCGAAATTTAAAATCTGTTAATCCAGAAACCCGATATGAAATTACTGGTGGATTTAATCGCCCTCCACTAGAGACAACATCAACGATGGCTTTATACGAACGTGCGGAGAAAGTTGCTAAGGATTTAGGAATGCCACCGCTTGGTCATGCATCTGTCGGCGGAGCAAGTGATGGTAATTTCGCTGCAGCT
>Ga0194044_10002086_pt1 | contig 10052 bp, 10 predicted proteins | sample JunL4417m_MetaG_FD_155460 | JGI IMG/M metagenome (GOLD analysis project Ga0194044, IMG submission 155460) | Anoxic zone freshwater microbial communities from boreal shield lake in IISD Experimental Lakes Area, Ontario, Canada - Jun2016-L442-17m | ecosystem: Environmental > Aquatic > Freshwater...
AAACGGAGCGTCAACGACCTATGGCGACGGGTTGAGCCCCCGGCGGGAAACCGCGGGACACATGGCAGCCGGGCCTTCAGGTCGAGACGCCACCGCGCCAGCGCCCGACCCTACACTACCCCGCGCCCGAGTCGCCGCGGCCGCCCGCGTGGCCGCCGAGTCGCCGCGGCCGCCCGCGTGGCCGCCGAATCGCCGCGGCCGCCCGCGTAGCCGCCGAATCGCCGCGGCCGCCCGCGCGCGACCAGACAGTTAGGGAATCCTTATCTTCCCTCCGGCAAGCGAGCCTGCGGAGGGCCGTAAGCGACCCGACAGTTAAGGAATTCTTATCTTCCCTTCTGGTACTACCCCGCGCCGGAGCCGCCGCCGCCGCGCGCGCCGCGGCCGCCGGACCCGCCGGGGCGGGGGTAGTACTGTGAGGGAAGATAAGGAATTCCGGCGAATCCCTATCTTCCCTCCGGCGAGCGAGCCTGCGGAGGGCCGTAAGCGACCCGACAGTTAAGGAATTCTTATCTTCCCTTCTGGTACTACCCCGCGCCGGAGTCGCCGCGGCCGCCCGCGCGGCCGCCGGATCGCCGAGCCGCCGCGGCCGCTGCGGCCGTCCGCGCGCCCGCCGGTCGCACCCGCCCGGAGGGCTGCCGGCTGTGTGCCCCCCGCCGGACGCCCCATTCGTGGCTCACCGGCGCCTGAGCGACGGGATGGTCATGACGGCCGAATCCGTTGACGGTACTTCCAACGATGCCGTTGGAAGTACCTCCAACGGCGTCGCCAACCGAAGACGGCCGGACAGCACCTATGCCGGGGGCGGCGATCACCCGCACGGCCTTCTGCATCTGACAGAAGACCAGCCGGGGCTGCCGGATGTGCGCCGGTCGAAGCGCAAGACGACCCGCGCGGGCAAGCGACCAGCGGCCGGTGAAGATGAGCGCGGGAGAGCTGGTTTGCCGTTAGTTCACCGCGCGGTTTCCGCGACCTGCGGCCGGTGACAATGGGAGGGGGAGAGCCGTTCTACCGTCAGACAATGCGGCCCAGACCCAAGCCGTGCCCGCGGACTTCGCCCGGCACGGCCGCCGGAGCCGCCCGGCGGGGTGGTGCGAATCGGGAAGTAGGGAATCCACGCCGATCCTGGTCTTCCCCTTCCGCACTACCCCGCGCGGGGGCCGCCGGGACCGCCCGCGCCGCGCGGGGGCCGCCGGGACCGCCCACGCCGCGCGGGGGCCGCCGGGACCGCCCGCGCGCCAGGGTCGGCAGGCGGCGGCGCCGGCGCGACTACGTCGCGGAACAGAATCGTGAGTCGCCATGAGGATCGCGCTGATCGGCACGGGGATGATGGGCGCGCGCTGGGCGCGCGCGACTTCCCGGCGCTGGGCGCGCGCGACTTCCCGGCGCTGGGCGCGCGCGACTTCCCGGCGCTGGGCGCGCGCGACTTCCCGGCGGTGGACGTCGCCAGATGACGCGGACCGATCAGCCGCGCGCCGTCCCCAGCAGCTCGTGGGCGAGGTCGGCGTAGTAGGCGTGCACGCCTTCTTCGAGCTCTTCGCAGGCAATCGCCGTGAACTCGTCGCTGAGCTTCTCCAGGTCACGCGCCGTGAGCAGCTCCTGCGCCATGGGGAAGAGCGCCTGCTCCTCCGCGGCGATGTGTCGCTCCAGGAGGTCGAGGTAGACCTCCAGGTCATGCACCAGCGACAGCACCGCGCCGGCGTCTCCGGCTCTGACCAGCGGCAGCCGGTCTGACGCCGAATCGAGGACAACGCGCATCTGTTGGTGCTCCCGCACGAGCTCGCGCAGAGGGTAGGCGTCCCAAGGCAGGCCCCGGCGGTGGAGCGCGGCGAACAGCAGGTCCTCCTCCTTGGGGTCGTGGCACGAGTTGGTGAAGTAGCGGAAGAAGTCGAGGAGCTGCTCCAGCTCGTCGGCCGCGATCTGCTGCGCCTCGCCGGCGCCTTTGAGGTCGCGGCGCGCGGCCTCCGCGACGAGCAGGACCGTGCGGTGCTCCCGTTTGAGGATCTCGATGGACTCCATGGCTCCCCCCTTCGGGCGGCCCACCGTGCGCGGCGGCGGGCTCACCTCTAGTGTGCCCCGCGTCACAAGCAGGAATCGGGATGCCGCTCGGGTGAACGACCCAGTTGGGGTGGGGAAGCGGCCCCAGAAGGCCGGTTCAGCCGGCTTCGCCGGCCCCGCCGGCCGCGCGGGTCAGGCCGAGACGCGGCGGATGTCGACCTTGTCGAGGTCCATCTCGCCGAGGCCCATGTCGTAGGCGGCCTGCACGTACGGGATGTCGGCGCCGCTGAGGTCGAAGAGCGTGGCCGCGAAGGAGTCGGCGGCGACGATGTCGGGGCTGGCGATCACGGTGTCCAGCTTCTCCACGTCGTTGAGGTCGCCGCCGGTGGGCCCGTTGGCGGTGAGGATGCGCACGGCGTCGATGACGGTCAGTGTGGGGCGGCAGGCGCTGACCAGATCGGCCGTGCGCTGGCCGATGTTGCTGTGGATGGCGCCGGGATCGAGGATCACGCCGAGGAAGTTCTTGCCGCCCAGCGAGAGCCTGGTCGCGCCGTGGTCCTTGGCGATGGGCACGTCGATGAGCACATCGCAGCTGAGGATGTCGGAGTAGATGGGCCACTGCTTGAGGTCGAGCCCCGCGGGAATCGTGTAGTCGCGGAACCTGGCCGGCGCCATGATCTCCATCTCGCCGCCGGCCTTCTCGACGGCCGCCTGGATGCCGCTGACCCTGTAGGCCTCGTCCGCCTGGCTGCCGAAGGGTGAATCCATGACGCGCACGCGGCCGGCCCCGGCGGTCAGGCACAGCCCGACGAGCGCGCCGACCACGTCGGGGTTGGTGGTGGCCGCGTACTCCGGCCCGTGGTAGCCCGTACAGATGTTGGGCTTCACGATGACGTCGTCGCCGCGCTTGACGAAGGCCTTCATGCCGCCGAGGGCGGCGATGGCGGCCGTCGTGATGCTCGCGGGGTCGCCGCCGCGAGCCACGGCCAGCGGCGGCCGCCGGTGCTTGTTGGGCGGCGCCGACGACGAGAGGCGCTCGCTCGCGGGCGGCGGTATGGCCGGCTGCGAGCCGCAGCCGGCCCCGGCCAGGGCCACTCCGGCGGCCGCCACGCCGGCGATTCTCAGGAAGTCTCTGCGGGTACACTCGCGCATAGCTGCGTCAATTGTAGCAGCGATCGTGGGCGAAGACACACCTTTGAGCGCAAACGAGCACGACGATACACTTCGTGGCGGAGGGTGACGACATGGATATCGGCAAGTGCTTCAAGGACGCCTGGGGGCTGTTCAGGCTCGATCTGGGGCCCTTGCTCGTGACCGCCCTGATCGCCGCCGTGATCCTGGGCGTCGCCGGCGCCGTGCTCCTCGCGGTCATGGCCGGAGGTATCGGCCTCATGAGGTTCGGCGGCGTGGCCGGTGGCGTCTTCGGGTCGGCGTCGGCGTTCTTCGCCTTCGTTCTGGTCTTCGTCGTAGGGCTCGTGGTCTACGCGTGGGCGGCGGCGGCGATGTTCCGTATGATCCTGCGCCGGATTCGCGAACGGCGGCCGGCGACGTACTCCGACATGAAGGAAACGGATCAGATAGGCGCCTTCGCTGTGGCCTTCGTGATCCTTGGCGTTGTCATCGGCATCGGCTACGCGCTGCTCGTGATCCCAGGGCTGATCCTGACGACGATCTGGGTCTATGCGCTCCCGTTGGTCGTGGACCGCCGTCTCGGCGTCGGCGAAGCGCTGTCGGAGAGCCGCGGGCTCGCCGCCGCGCCGGGGTATTTCATCACCTTCCTCACCTTGCTCGTCGGCTCGCTGGTCGTGGGCATCATCGTGTCGGTGCTCAACGTGATCCCGGTCGTCGGCCTCATCGTAGGGCTTCTGGCGGCGCCGTTTGAGCTGACGTATGTCCTCAGCATGTATTTCCAGGCAAACGGCGAGGGCCATCTGGTCGACGCCGCCCTCGGGCAGGCGCCGGCAACCCCCGGCGCGGGAGGTTGAGACGTGGACATCGGTAAGCTGTTCAGAGACGCGTGGGGGCTGTTCGTCAAGGACATAGGCCCCCTGATCGTGGGCATCCTGATCGCCAGCATCGTGCCCACGGTGGCCGCCGTGGCGATCCTTTTCGTGACGATTGGCGGGAGCCTCAGCGGCATGCAGGTGGACGCGGAGGGTGTGGTCACCGGCATGGACTCGACGAGCGTGGCGGTCCTCATCGGCGGCTCGGTCGCGATCTTCGTGGTGCTGTTGTTCCTGTCGGTCCCGCTGTACGTGGGCCTCATCTCCGGGGTATTGAGACGCGTGCGCGAGGACCGCGAGATGGCCTACGGCGACGCCTTCTCGGGCTTCGGCCTGTTCGGCAAGGTGATCTGGGCGACGGTGCTGCTCGGCCTCATCTTCACGGCCATCCTGATCGTGCCCACCGCCCTGATCGGCGGCGGAGCGGCCGCCGGCTCGGGGATCCTCGCCGGGCTCGGCTTCCTCGTCCTCCTGGCGGCCATGGTCGCGTATGTGTACCTCGCGATGTGTTGGGTGTACGTGTTCCCGGTGATCGTCGACCGCGGCCTCGGAGTGACCGCGGCGATGGGCGAGAGTCGCCGCCTGGTACACGGCAGCGGCTGGTGGTGGACCTTCCTCGTGCTCTTCCTGCTGCAACTCGTGGTCGGCGCCGTCAGCACCGTCCTGGGCCTGATCCCGTTCGCCGGCGCCATCGCGACCATCTTGCTGTACCCGTTCGTGCTCACCTACATGGTGGCGATGTACTTCCAGGCGCGCGGCGAGGGCCCGCTCGTCGATGCCGTGCTCGGCTGGCCGCGGCCGGCCCCGGCCGGGCCGCCGGCCTACTCGGCGCCGGCGGCGCCGTACGGAGCGCCGCCCCTCCCGCCGGCGCCGCCGGCGCCCCCGTACGGCGCGCCTCCGGCGGCCTGGCCACCGGCCGTCGAGCAGGGGCAGGCCTACGCGCCGGCCCCGCCGCCTCTGGCGCCGCCGGCCTATCCCGCCGCGGAGGCGCCGGCGACGCAGCAGCCGGCGCCGCAGACCGCGGTGACGCAGCCGGCGGCGCCCGAAGCGCCGGCGGCGCCCGAGCCTCCGGCTTCGATCCCGGGCGCATGAGACGTGGCCAAGGCGGGCTCGTTCGGGCAGACTACGTGACAGAAGGGCGAAAGTGAGAGAGGGTATGAGGCAGCGCGACCGCCAGAGAAGTGCGCCGCCAGGCGCACACAAGGGGAGGGATGTATGAGTATCGGTGATGTGTTCACCAAAGCGTGGGAGCTGTGGCGCCGTGATATCGGATGGCTGATCCTCGCGGGCCTCGTGGTGGGCCTCATCGTGGGGGTGATTGCGCTCATCGTGTTCTCCATCGTCTTCGGCATGCTGGCGGTCAGTGTGGGAGGTATCGCCATCGGTTCGTCCGGCGACGCCAACGGCATCACGGGCCTGGGCATCGGGACGCTCATCGTCGCGTTCATCCTCGGCGTGGTCGGCTACCTGATCGTCTCGGTCCTGGCCATGGTGTTCTACGGCGGCATGTTCAACATGGTCATCGGCGCCGCTCGCGAGACCCGTGGGGTGAACTTCGGCGATATCTTCAGCGGCTTCCGCAAGTTCGGGTCCTTCATCGTGTTCTGGCTGGTGATCGCGGGCATCTCCATTGTGAGCGGCATCGTGGCCATCATTCCGATCATCGGCATCATCGCGGTCCTGGTCTTCGCCGCCTGGCTGGGCACGACGTGGCTGTACGTCCTGCCGCTGATCGCCGACCGCGGCTTGACTTTCGGGGAGGCCACGCGCACCAGCAGCCAGATGGTCAAGGGCGTGGGCTGGTGGAAGACCTTCGCTACGATCATCGTGCTCGGGGCTGCGTTTTTCGTGATCATGCTGGTGATCTCGCTGATCGGCCGGGCCTCATCGACGCTCAACTGGCTTCTGACGCTGATCTTCGAGATCGCCGCCGGCCCCTTCGCGATCTGCTACATCAGCACGATGTACCTCGGCTCCGGCGGCGAGGCGGTCCTTGCGCCGGCCGCGACCGGCGGCTACGGCATGCCGGTCCCGCCTCCGCCGGCCTACGGCGCCGTTCCGTACGGCACGCCGCCCGCCGGCGGCCAGGCGTACCAGCCCATCGCGCCGCCGCCGGTCGCGCCGCCCGCTTATCAGGACGCCCTGACGGCGGGTACAGCCGCCGGCGCGCTGCCGCCTGCCGAGGCGGACGCCGGCGCGTGGAAGGCCGCCGCCGACCCGCTGGGGATGCCGCCGGCTCCGCTGCCGCCGCCGTCCCTGACGCCGCCGGAGCCGCCCGCGGCTCCAGAAGCGCCGCGGACCTGAAGCGTCGCGGGCTCCTGCCCGCGGCTGCCGGATGCCGGGGCCGGCGGCGCGCATGCGCCGCCGGCCCCCGCGCATGCCCGTCACCCGTCCTGGCGATAGAATGAGCTCGTCGAACCGCGACCCGGGAGGTCCGCCTCATGATCCCGTCTGCACTCAACCGGCTTCACCGCTCGCCCGCGGCGCTCTGCGCAGCGCTGATCCTCTGCACCGCGGCGATGCTCACGGCGGGTTCTGCGTCCGCCGGGCGGATCGCCGGTGATCCGGTGGACCCCGGCGCCGTGAGCGAGTGGACCACCGACAGCGTGGTGACCATCCTTCTGACGGCAGTCGCCGATCTCGGCGTGTTCGACGAGGTGCGGTTCGCCATCGACGACGCGAGCTTTGGCGAGTGGCTTCCTCTCGTTCCTTCGCAGACGGTGCAGTTGCCGAAGCACGACGGCGCGCACGTGATCCACATCCAGCTGGCCAGCACGCTGCTGGATGCGGGAGAACCCGGCAGTCCCGACGACCCGCTCGAGCTGGACGTCTCCACGATCCTCGACACGCTCGGCCCTGTGACGCTGGCTCCCCAGGCGCTGAGCGCGGCGAGCGGCGGGCGGGCGACGCTGCGTTTCGTGGTGCGCGACGCTCTGAGCCCGACGGCGCAGGCGCGGGTGCGCGTCGCGAACCTGGCCGGCAAGACCGTGAGCGTCGTGAAGCTCGGCGAGGTCCCGACGGGGAGGGCCGTGTCGCGGAGCATCGCCGTGAAGCTGCCTCCGGGGCGCTACAGGTACCGGGTCATGGCGACGGATCTCGCCGGCAACGCGCAGCGAAAGGCCGGCGCGAACGACCTCATCGTGAGGTAGGCCAGGCTCGGCGGAGAGGAGACGCGATGACGGCGAACGGGGCGGTGCGGTGGGAAGAGGTCGCGGGCAGGAGGGTCGAGGTCGGCCCGATGTGTGCCACCTGGACCGATCTCGGCAAGGCCGGCGGGAGCGTCGCCACCGGCCTCAAGCGCATCCAGATCGAGCCGGGCCGGCGATCGACGCCGGTCCACGTGCACGACGCCGAGGAGGAGATCTTCTACGTCCTCGGCGGCGACGGTCTCAGCTGGCAGGACGGTGAGACCTGCGCGGTGACGGCCGGCGACTGCATCGTGCACGTCGCCGGAGGCGCGGCGCACACGCTGATCGCCGGCGAGCAGGGCATGGACGTGCTCGCCTTCGGCACACGCCGCGACACTCCCGTGGCGCGTCTGCCGCGCGCCGGCGTGGCCTGGCTGGGGAGCAGCTGGGTCGAGATCGGCGGCGAACCGCACCCGTGGAGTCGCGAGGTGGCTGCCGGCGAGCTGGTGGCCCCCGAGCCTGGCGAGCGGCCGGCGAATGTGGTCGCCGGCGACGCGGTCGACGAGGTGGTGATCGCTTACGGCGACACGCATCGCACGGAGCGCGCCCTCGGCCGCGCCGGCGGGTCGCGCGCCACAGGGCTCAACCACGTGGTGGTCACGCACAACCGCTACAGCTGCCCGCCGCACGTCCACGCCGCGGAAGAGGAGATCTTTGTGGTGCTGAAGGGAGAGGGCAACCTGCTGCTCTACGACTGCGACACGCGGCCGCAGGCGCCGCCGCTCCTGTCGTTGGTCAGCGCCGGCGACCTGCTGGTGCGCCCTGCCGGCAGCGGGGTCGCCCACGCCTTCCTCGCGCATGCCTTGGGGCTCACCCTGCTGGCCTTCGGTGAGCGACGCAGCGACGAGATGACGTACTACCCGCGCTCGGGCAAGGTGCGCTTTCGCGGTCTCGGCGTCACGGGGCGTCTCGAGCAATGCGGCTACTGGGACGGCGAGCCGCCCGAGCGCTGACGGGCGGGCGCGGGCGCGGCTGACGACGTCGTTCGTCGGCTCCGCGCGCGTGCCTCAGTGCAAGCGCTTGCGCAGCACCTTCCAGGCGGCGGGGTCTTCCTGGCCCATGATCCAGCAGTACACGCCGCGGATGTGGGGATGCTGCTCGAGCATCATCAGCAACTTGGCGTCGATCGCCTTGGCATCGGGGAAGAAGGCCGTGTGCGCGGCGCCGTCGCGGGTGTACGAGAGCATGAGCTCGGCCGAGGGGCCGCGCGAAGCGCGCGGCTTGTAGGCCGAGCGGATCCGCTGCACGTCCGCCCACGCCAGGTCGGTGGTCTGGGCGCCGCGCCAGTCGCGGCCGTAGAAGCCGATGCCCATGACGATCTTGCGCGGCTTCACCTGGGTCTCGGCGAAGTCGAGCACCGCGTCCATCCACGCGGGCGGCGAGAGCGGACCGGGCCCGGACCAGGATCCCGAGTAGTTGTAGGTCATCACGCGGAACTGGTCGACGGCCCGGCCCAGGCGCCGCCAGTCCTGCGCCCGCGGCCCGTCCCAGGCGCCCGGCTCGCGGGTCTTGGGGTACACATCGACGGCGATGAGGCGGCCGTCGCTGTGCAGCTTCCGCGCGAGCTCCTCGACGAACTTCGAGTAGCTGTCGCGCTGCCCGGCGGTGAGAGCCTCCCAGTCGATGTCCACGCCGTCCACGTCGTGGTCGCGGCACCAGTCGGCGACGGCCGCGACGTGGCGGCGGCGGGTCTCCGCCGTCGCCAGGATGGCGGCCGCGATCGCCGGGTCAAACTGGTAGGTCGTCGCGTTGTAGTCGGTGAGCGTGACGATCACGCGGCAGTCCTTCTTGCGCGCCTCCTCGACGAAGCTCGCGTCCCACTGGGGCGCGGCGACGCTGCCGTCGGCGCGCGATTGCAGCCAGTCGACACTGAGCTCATCGATGGCGCCGGCGTCCACGGCGCGCTCCAGCGAGCCACGATCGCCGAAGGTCCAGGCGCCGATGAGGTAGGGGCCGCGCGGGCGCTCGTCCTCGAAGGCGCTGGCGAGCGCGAAGGCGACGGCCAGGGCGGCGAGGCCGGCGACGATGATGACGACGAGGGCCGGGGCATGCCGCCGGCGCGGGCGCCGGCGCCTCGCCCGGCGAGCCTCACTGTCGTCGCCATTCCCTTCTGTGCCGCAAGTCGCCACGCCGTCATCATGACGCCTGACCGGCCGCCTGTGAAACCGGCCGCGCGCCTCGCGGCGGCGGGCGCGGGTTGCCCGCGCGGCCGCCGTGGGTATGCACTGCGCAGAGACCACACCACCCCGACCGCTCCACCCCGACCAGAAAGGTCACCCGTGAAGGAGAAGCTCGGCGCCACCAACGCGCTCTACCCGCTCGTCACCACCCTCGTCGGCGCCACCATCGACGGCAAGCCCGATTTCGCCACCATCGCCCACGTGGGCATCGCCAATCTCAAGAGCATCACCCTGGGCATGGGCAGGATCCATCTCACCAACGAAGGCATCAAGGCAAACCGCACGTTCAGCGTCAACCTGCCCTCCGAGGACATGGTGGTGGTCACCGACCACATCGGCATGGTCAGCGGCCGCAAGGAGGACAAGAGCACCATCTTCGATGTCTTCTACGGGGAGCTCGATACCGCGCCGATGATCGAGCAGTGCAAGGTCACCATGGAGTGTCGCCTGATCGAGCACGTGGAACTGCCCACGCACGACCTGTTCATCGGCGAGGTCGTGGGTACCTACGCCGATATCGAGGTGCTCACCAACGGCATCGTCGACATCGCCAAGCTCAAGCCGCTGCTCTTCGACATGTCGAGCAAGAAGTACTGGAGCCTGGGCGCCCCCATCGCGAAGTGCTGGAGCGTGGGGAAGGAGTACGTGGCGAAGGGCTGAGCCGGGCGGCCGGTCTGGGTCGGCGG
>Ga0194044_10002087_pt1 | contig 10052 bp, 10 predicted proteins | sample JunL4417m_MetaG_FD_155460 | JGI IMG/M metagenome (GOLD analysis project Ga0194044, IMG submission 155460) | Anoxic zone freshwater microbial communities from boreal shield lake in IISD Experimental Lakes Area, Ontario, Canada - Jun2016-L442-17m | ecosystem: Environmental > Aquatic > Freshwater...
ACAATGACCTGGCGCGAGGAGATATTATGGAGTGCGCCGGCAGAGCGCTTAGCGGCGACGGCGCTTTGGCTTCCGGCGCAGCCAATTCCGTACTTATTGAGGCGATTACTTGCGCGGGTCGCAGCGCAAACGGCTTCACCGCGAGCAGCCCAGAGCACACGCAACACCTGCGCACTTTCAGTTGGAATAAAACTCGGCTTCCAAAGGGTACCTGAAGTACTTCGGTCTATAGCTGTTGGGTAGAATCAGATGAGGATAATCGCTTTGGCATCCCAGTGGTGCATCGGGGTTTCATTTTGAATCTTCGGGTTGGGATCCCCGCGCATCTACGACGCTCTCCGGAGCCATGCATTCTTCCAGCAGGTCGTCCAGAGGCCCGCCCCCCAGCAAACCCAATTCTTTAAGCATATCCGGGGTGATGATCTTGTCCGCCAACTGGTCCACGGGCAGATACTCACCGACCGGGCGCAGGACGGTCTCGTAATCGGTGACGCACAGGTTGATCCCCGGTTCAGCGTAGCCATCCATAAAGTTGAAATCATCTTCCCAAAGTGGGCGGTGCTGCTTCCGACGCTTCGCTTCACTCAGCAACCGAAAGTAAAGATAATCTGTGCGCCGGATAAGTCGCACGTTGCCTTTCAGCCAAAGGAGCACGCTCGGACCCAACACCGGCGACCACGCCTCGTTGGTAATGGGCATCCCCCCGCCCCGGGAGGCCAGGACTGCCTCTAAAATCAATGCCGAGTCAGGCTGGAGGTGGTGGGGGACGATGAGCCGGAGTGTTACCGACTTGGGTTTGTTTTCCAAGACGGAGATCAATTGGTCGGAAAACGCGGCAACCTCCGCGGCCGAAGCAAATTCTGGAACGGTCAGGACTTGCGTTGCGATACCTTTCGCCGCGGCATCCGTGAGCAAGGTCTTTTCTTTTGCGGCAGGGGGAGGCGTGAGTGTTTGCTGGCAAGGTTCGTTGTCCATAGCGGGAATTGTATTTTTCGCTCCGGGGCTAAAAATGCCAGTCTTTGGCTTGAGCATCCCAGTCAATGCCGCGAATTAGTTTCAAGACGCCAGCCGCTATTGGCATTGCCCAATCATCCTGCAGCCATACGACTATCAGGCTCGATCCGTCTCCGGCTTCGCTTTTTGCGGGTTTCGGGGATTCAAAAACCGCGCAACAAGTCGTGCCAGGCAGCCGCTCATACTGCTTTCGGGGCTGATTGTTTCCAACGCGCGGCCCTTTGATTTTGCGCCGCCGCGGCTGGATTAAAGCCACGGGCGTCTCAGCCGCCAGTTTGTCCGCCGCAATCTTCGTGGCTTCGACCAGCAAGTGGTTATTGGTCTCCCGGTGAGGAATCCCGGCCAGACGACCGAGGTAGGTCCGCCATTGGAGAATCTCCACCGGTCGTATCATTCGTCCAGACTTTAGTCTAATAAAATGGGATTGGGGTGTCATAATCGATCTGTTTCTTATCTAACGTGTTCGCTTGCTCTCTTGCTTTCGTTCGAGTCGCCCTCCACTGGCGGGCGTGCCCTTTGGTTAAGGTTCTTCAGTCGGTTAAAACAATCCCATGCTTTTGTAATCTTGCTCATTTTTGGGGAACCGATCGCTTCCCTTCCAGCCCTCCTGCTTCAAATCTGAAATGATGTGTTGCCTGGCTGCCGGCCTACAGATCGGGGGCTGGCTCGTGGGCCAGGGAGTGGAAGTGGCTTGTGTTGGTGGGACGCAATTCGGGGCAATTGCGGGCCATAAGGATAGCCCTCCTGGTCTCAGACAGCAAGCGGCCCAACTGCCCGTAATCGTCCATGCCATACCGCCCACGCCGCAGGGCGCAGCTTGAATGCTCCCATGTGGAATTACGAATGAGCCGAAGGATTTCTTTGTTCTCCGCATCGGAAGGAGCGCCCCTTGCGGCCTCCGCGAGAGGCGGCTGCCATTCGCGGACAGGTCCCTCGGTTGGGCCGGGTCTGACGGAACCTACCAGCTTCTCGCGAACTCTTTGACTGTCGTTTCTAAGCTTCATGATGTGCTTACTTTACCACACCCCCTGTGACATCCGCTGTCGGTGCTGGAAAATTGGCAGCTTTTTTTCACTGTAAGGGCCTGTCAGGGGAACCTTGTCAACAGAGGAAGCGCGTAACGAGCGTGTGGAGCCAAGGGACGCAGTAAGGTGGAAGGAAGAAGAACAGAATAACGGAAGACAAACCACCACTAGCGCCCCCATGAAGCCGCTGGAGAGAGTTGAAGATTATCCCGCCTTCCAAAAGCAGTGCCACTTTACAAAAAGTCCGACTTTAAGGGCGATACGCCTGCATGTTCGCAAGACCTTTTTGGCTAAACCGGTTGCAGGAAACCTGGCGCGCCGTCCCCACCGCTTGGCTCGCCGACGTTCGGCGCTCAGGCAAGACCACGATCGCCCAAAGGTAACAACTACCTCGCGTTAGGAGCGGCATGAATGGCATTTTGCATCCCTCACAGGAGACAACAGAGTCAACAGAGTTGCACCCTGCCACAACCTTTGAACAGGGAAGACGGGGTGCCTTTGAACGGCTGAACCTTGAACCGTTGAACCTTGAACCGTTGAACCTCGAACCTCGAACCTTCAACCTTGAACCTTGAATGGGGGGCGGAGGGGAAAAGCTGAAAGGCTGAAATACTGAAATGCTGAAACTGGGGAATGGGGAACATTGAACATTGAACATCGGACTTTGAATGGCAGAGTCCGCTTTCAGCTTTTCAGCTTTTCAGCTTTTCAGCTTTTCTTTTATGGGGAACCTTGAACCGTTGAACCTTGAACCGTTGAACTTTGAACGCGCCCGGGCTGCCGCCCTGCGCCCAGGAGGGAATGAACCGCAGATGGCGCAGATGAACGCAGATGGGAGCGCGCCCGGCCCGGCACCCGTCAAGGTTCCAGTTTGTTCCGGTTTGCCGCAAACTGGAACAAACTGGAACCTTGAAGTCCCTTTCCGCACTACTCGTTTGCGGGGTTTACTCCCAATCCGACGGGCGCAAGTCTGCCTTGGCTTCCTTTATAGCAGGGGCCATGTCTGAGCGCCGCAATGACCTGGCGCGAGGAGATATTATGGAGTGCAACGGCAGAGCCTGCACCTTATACGTATCTTGAGCGACGAAGATGTTCCCAGCTCCGTTGATTTGATCCCAGAGAAGGCCCGAGAAATCGATCCAAGCCTTTGTCCCGGAGGGACGACTGACCGATCTCGCAGGGATTCAGTCTTTGAATTCCTGATTCATGCGATGCCCAGTTGTTGCAGTAAAAAGTTTACTTTCTCGAATGCGTCCCGCTGGCGGATGGTGTGCTCCTCCGCGTCCAGTGTTTCGTCGAACTCCGCCACTCACCGAGGATGTGCGTCAACTCGATGAGCACCGATCTGGCCGCTTCCACGGCGGCGGCGGTGTAGTCTATGCGTTCTCCGGCCATGACGGTTGAATGACTTGTTGTTTGAGGAAATCCGCCGCTTCGTCACCCCGGCCCTTGATCTGGCGCAGGTCGAGGTAGGTCTGCACCGGCGACGTTACCCTGGCATCACCCTTCATTTCCGCGCCGTAAAGCACTCCGTCGTCGTAGGGCGCAATCAGGTTGACGTTGGCCCCGCTCGTGACGGGCTTCAGTTCAAGGCGCTCGGCCAGGCTGTCGAGGTTGCCCACCACGTAGGCCATCGCCCGCTGGTAACGCACCATTGGCGCATACCGGGCCGCGCTGGAGAACCCGGCCAGCGCGTAGGCCGACTTGTCTTTCGCGCACGCCTCGGCCAGCAAGCGCTCAAAGTCCGCAACAGGCCGGAGCGTGTAAAACTCCCGGACGGCGTTGCGGCGGAAGTCGTAGTTCTCCTCCCACTCCGCCAACAGCTCGGCGGGGGCTGTGAGCCGGAACCCATCGTCGCCGGTCTCCATCCACTCCCGATCCACCAGCAGCTTCTTGACGTTGAAGCCCTGGCCGAGGCTGACGCCTGCCTCTTTGGCCAGCGACTGCACCTTCCACCACCGCCCCGGCGCGGAAAGCAGCATCCGGAGCACGCGCTCGGCCTTGGGCGAGTAAAGCGATCGCAGATCGCGCTTCCTGGCAAAGGGATTCTCTTTGCCCTCTTTCGAGACGAACACCTGGTCGAAGCTGAGCAGGCAGTTCCCGGCCAAGTCGGCGAAGCCGAAGCCTTCCTTGAGGCAGATTTCGGCTGCCTGCGGCGAGATGTAGGGAGCCATGACCACGCCATAGGCACCGGGAAGTTCGTTCTTGAATCTTAACAACTGGTTTGTGGCTTCGCGGATGATGCGGGGCTGGCCCACCTTCCGCACTTCGACGACCAGCGTGCTCTTGCCTCCGAGCGTCTTGACCTGGAGACGCAAGTCCGTCCTGCCGTTTCCCACCTTGGACGCCCGCTGCGCTTCGACTCGCAAGAACGGCACTCCCTGAAGGCACTTCAGTAGTGCTTCCCCGGCTCGATCCATCAATGCGATTTCTTTCATTGCAGCACCTATTTTCAACTGGTGCTGAAAACTATACTTTTGCTGAAAGTGCCGCAAGCACGACTTTCAGCAGATTGCCATCTTTCAACGGCAGTTGAAGCCTGCCAATCCGGTGAAACTAGCAGCCGCAATCTCCGTGCCTGAACCCCAAAGCCGCTGGAGAGAGTTGAAGATTATCCCGCCTTCCAAAAGCAGTGCCACTTCAGAAAAAGTCCGACTTTAACCAAAATACGCCTGCATGTTCGCAAGACCTTTTTGGCTAAACCGGTTGCAGGAAACCTGGCGCGCCGTCCCCATCGCTTGGCTACCGAAGTCTTGCTCAACTCTTAAGTACTTGATGCTATCGGCTGGGTGACCCGTAGCAAACAGAGCCTGCGTTGGCGACTCAGATCTCCCCGCTCGCCCTCGTTCAAATTCATCTTCAATCCACGCATTCGCAAATAGAATGCTCCGAGCCTTACCCAAGAGCACGGTTCCAAGATTCATGTGGGGCCGAAAACCTTGTCGATGTTTTTCCGATCCTGCTCCAGATCATCGAGGTCATAGTGCCTGTCGCACTGGCGCTTTGCCAAAAACTCCTCGGTCTCTTCCCAATCCAAATGCAGCATCCAAGCCACTTGCCCTCGCGAAAGCTCTCTTGACCGGTATCCTTCCACGGCCGCTTGCTCCAGCAAATGCCTGCCAACTTGCTGTGGTACCGCACCATATCCGCGTGCAACGGCGGCAGGCAGTTCCACCGTAACCGTGACGGTGCCCTTTTCCTGCTCTTCTTGTGCAATTCGCATCGGTCCAAACATGCCATTTTGGAGCCTCTTTTCAAGTTCTATTGGCGTGAGCCATAACGGCTTGGTTGCTAAGAAACGGCTGGACCGGTAAAGCCGCCGTCGCGCAGCCCTTTGAAAAAGGTGGGATAATCAATGAAGCCGGTCCCGAAGGGCACCGCGCGCACCCAATCCACCGGTTGTCGCTCGTAGTTCACCAGTTCCGGGCGGTAGCGAAAGCGCGGCACCCGGATGTAATCGGCATTCGTCGTGAGGACGGTGTGTGGCGCGGCCATCTTCGCGGACTCATAGAGGTCCTCCCCCCGGAGCGCGGGCGACCAAGCGTCGAAGCCGATTTTGCAGTTGGGTCGGTCAATCTCGGTTATCAATTCCAACAGCGCGACGGTGTGCAATCCGATGTCGTGATGGTTCTGAATCGCAATTGTGACGCCCTGTGCCGCCGCGCGGTCGCACATCTCACGAATGGTTGTGACACAGCGTTTCCACTCTGCCTGCGGGTCCTGGCCCTCAACCTCGTAAGCAGTGAAGATGCGCACCACCGAAGCGCCGAGCTGTGGCGCGATGCGAGCGAGTGACTCCACATACGCAATCTGAAACTCAATAACAGGCACCTCGCAGCCGACCCTGGAGGGTTGGGCAAGGTTGATGTAACCAGCCAGCGCATCGCAGCACACGCGCGCTTTGCTGAGCGCTTGTTTGAGCGATTGCACGAACGCGGGCGTCGCATCCAAGGGTGACAAATGCGGGCGTTTGCCCGCGAGCATCACCGATGAATAGCCAAGCTTTCCTGCGCGGGCGATGAAGTCGGGGAGATCCAACGCGGTCTGACCCCAGAATCCGGCGTAACTGACAGAAAAAAGACTGGGTTTCATAGGTAGATTCTTCATTGTTTGCTCAAGTCAGGCGCGCATCTGACAACGACAACTATCCTTCACGGTCCCGTTGTCTCGTCCCAGATTGTTACCAGAACCGGGCAGCCAGGGAAAGGTAATTCAAGGTTTGAACTGGTAGGACGAAGGATGAATCGCGCTTTCAGCGCTGATGGGGTTTTGGGCTGATGAACCCAGGGCGTTGCCCTGGGCTGGTATGAATGACGCCCTTGGCGTCTCCCACCTTGCACTTCCGCTCGACCTTGGTTAGATATCGCTCTCGAAGAATTCTGTCCTGCGCCCGCGCGGACATTCCTGTCCAATGTCACTAGGATTTGCTCCCAGAGAAGGCCGGAGAAACCGGTCCAGGCACTTGTCCCGGAGGGACATGCGAGAATAGCCCAACGTTTAAACGTTGGGAACCAGCGTCCGCAGCATGATAAGTCCTGAAAGGACGACTGACTGAACTTGCAGGGATTCAGCCCGATTTCTTCGCCAACTACATGAATGTAACTGCCACAGTCAAATTAGCTCTTACTTCTTGGTCGGATTACATGGTTAAAGAGCATGAGGACGCAAGATGTGTGCTGTGATTCCTTCGCCATCCTCGATTCTCTATCCGCACTCACTCGGTTTTCTTGTCCCCTTTTTGGGTTGGCGGCAATTAATAAGTACAGAACAATGCGCAAAATGAACGATTGGGAACTTCTTCAAGACTACGTGAAGACTCACTCCGAATCGGCTTTCGCCGAGTTGGTCCGGTGCCATATCGACTGGATCTATTCAGCGGCATTGCGGCGAGTGGGTAATCCCCAATTGGCCGAGGATATAGTGCAATCGGTGTTTGCCTTGCTGGCCCGGAAAGCACGGAGTTTGCGCCGCGGCACTGTCCTGGGTGCTTGGCACTTCCGCTCAACGTGTTTTGTGGCCAAGTGCTCCTTGCGCGCTGAATTACGGCGTAAGAGCCGCGAAGACATTGCCTCTACTATGATCAATACCGCCCAGACCGATGATACGGAGCTGCTTTGGGAACGACTCGTCCCTCACCTGGACCAAGCCGTCGCCTCCCTGTCGGAGGCTGACCGCTCAGCGATCCTCTTACGGTTCTATCAGAGGAGGTCGCTCTCCGAGGTTGGGGAATGTTTGGGGGTAAGCGAGGAAGCCGCTAAAAAGCGGGTGAGCCGGACCGTAGAGAAGCTCAGGGAGGTCTTAAAGCGACGCGGCGTGAGCATGGGCGGCGCGGTACTGGCCGGTTTATTGGCCGAGAGAACAGTCCAGGCGACTCCGGCAGCCTTATCAGCAAAGTGGATTGGAGTGGTCAGCTCATATCGGGTTCTTTGGTGACCAATCTGAAGCGACCCGCCATCCAGCCGCCACCGGACTCTCATGATTTCGCGGCGCGGCTCCGCCTCCTGGATTTCTTCGATGAATGTAAGGAATGGCGTGCTTATGAGCGCACCTCCGGGTCTTTCCTGTTGCAGGTCGCCGCCGATGGCTCTTTCACTGTCGAGGATGTTCCGCCCGGCCCGTATCAACTGTTCGTCAGGATCAGTGATTCCGCCTACACCGGAAAGGACTTACGCCAGCGGGTTCAGCGCAGAATCACTGCCTCAGCAAAAAAAGTAGAGGTGGTTGTGCCTGACGAGCTAACCGACTCGGCTCCCGCTGACCTTGGAACCTTCACCCTCCAGCCGAACCCCTCAGTTCATAATTGAGCGCCATAGGGGCAAGCAATAAAGGCTTGCAAGACTGCGGATTTCCCTCATAACCATCGTCCTATGCCCACACGACGAACCTTCTTGATGCAAGTGGCGGCGACCAGCGCCGCGCTCACGACGGGATTTGCCGCCTCGTCCAGCTCGTCAAGTCCAACGAGCGCCACCGGCGCAAGTCGCCGCCGACTGATTGCGAGCATTGACTGCACAAAAGATCTCCCGCCCGAACAGTTCTTCGCCAACGGCCCCACCCGCGTCGTCGAGACTCCCGCCGGACGCTATCGGGAAGCAGACGCCAAGACCTCCGCGCGCTTCGGCTACCGGTTTGCCATCGAGCACGTTGGGAAGCCGCACGTTGCCGTGATTCGGTATCCCGACGACAAACGCCGGTACATGTGCATCATGGACGGCACGTGCTACGACCTTTCGACCGGGGTCTTTACCGGTTGGGCCCAGCCGATCAGCGGCCAGATGCTCGAGTTGCGCCAGGTCTTCTGGCCGCGCTGGAAGGACTGCAGCATCACGTTTCTGACCTGGGGCCAGGGTGAACCGGCTGCCGTGGCGGGCATCGAGATTTACGAACTGGACGCGCTTCCGCCGTTACGAGTCCCCGGCGACCCGGGCGATGGTTCGCGCCGTGAGTTGGGAATTCAGTACGAAGATCCGTGCGGCACGGGTGCCAGCGAGGGGGCGAGGAGCCGGGACGAGTGGATTGACCGGCTCGTCAGCTACGCACGATACTCCGGCCAGAACCTGCTGGTCTATCCACTCGCCTGGTACCACGGGCCGCAATTCCCTTCCGACCGTGAGCCGGCCGATGGCTTCGATGTGGTGGTCGGTGCGGACCGCAAACAATATGTCCGCTGGACTTCGCAACCGGCGGATTGGTATGCGCAACTGCTGGAACGGTTTGGTCGGGAAGGTCTGGCCTTCCAGGGCTCGCTCACGTTGCTGCGGCTGGGGAGCCTCCTGAAGAAGATGAACGTGGACCTTGATGCCATCAAGGCGGGCGCCGATACGTTCAACAATATGCTCTGGAACAACCAGGTCCAGGCCAGCCCGCAAGACTGGACGATCGAATACAACGTGCGCAATTACCCGGCGAAGATCGCGGGCACAATCAAGTCCACCGGGTGGGCTTATGGTGAGAAGCCCGGCGGCCCTTACCACGCGGGACCGATGTTCAACCCCCTTCACCCGACGGTGCAGGACGCAGTCGTGGAGCTCACGCGCGAGATTGTGCAGCGCTACGCGCGCTATCCCGCGTTCAAAGGCATCTCGTTCAACCTTTGGCACGCCACCATACTGTGGTTCGCCTCACTCCACTCCGGTTACGACGACTACACGGCGGCCCTGTTCCAGAAGGAAACCGGCATCACTGTGCCCGTGGACGCCAAATCGCCGGAGCGTTTCGCCAGGCGCTATGAGCACCTCTGCTTCCACTGCCAACCCGCCTGGATCGAATGGCGCTGCCAGAAGATTCGCGACCTGATCCGCCGCATCCGCGATGTGGTGGTGGCGGCGCGCCCCGACCTGCGGATGACGCTCACCTTGTGGGACGAAACCACGGTGCCGCAGTTGCGCGGGTGGGCGAGCGCGGCGACCCAACTCCACGCCCGCCCAACCACAGCGGAGTTGTATCGCGAGGGCGGCCTGGACTTCCGGCTCTACGAAAATGAACCGGGCATCGAGCTGGACCTGGGCTGCGGCAACCCCCGCGACCGCGGCGGCCATCCTCCCCACCCGGCGGACGGCATCAATACACCGATCGAGTCCGCCTGCATGTATCGCGACCACGACTTCCTCGACTCGGAGACGCTCAGCACCATAGCCGCCCAGGCACGGCCCGGGGCGTTCATCTTCAACTGCTGGGTCGAGTCGTGGGGCGAGCACAAGTGGTTCGCTTGCGAGCCGGACGATCTGCAGGCGAAGACACTGGCGGTCATGGACGGCAAACCCGCCGAAGGCATCTTCCGCATCAACTCGATCTATCCGCCCGACGGTTTCTGGTGGGATTCGCAACTGCGCATCACCCCCGCGTTTCCCGCCGGCCCGCATTTCCTGGAACCCTACGCCCACGCGGTCGCAGAACTCGACGCTGTGCGCATCACGCGCGGCGGTCTGTTCCTCGACAAGGCGCACAGCGGCGAGCTTCGGCGCTTCGCCTCCGCCTATCGGGCGCTGCCGCGGAAGAAATTCCAAACCGTCG
>Ga0194044_10002089_pt1 | contig 10047 bp, 9 predicted proteins | sample JunL4417m_MetaG_FD_155460 | JGI IMG/M metagenome (GOLD analysis project Ga0194044, IMG submission 155460) | Anoxic zone freshwater microbial communities from boreal shield lake in IISD Experimental Lakes Area, Ontario, Canada - Jun2016-L442-17m | ecosystem: Environmental > Aquatic > Freshwater >...
GCCCGACTGGAAGAGGGTGAACGTGAAACGTAGCTTCGCATTCGTAGTGGTCGGCCTGTCGGGCCTTGTCTTGGCTGCCGGGTGCAGTAGCAGTAGCGCCGCAGTTGTGGCGCCGAGCGAACCAGCTACCACCGGGGCGCCGCTCGCCACGTCGAACACGGCGGACACCGCCAACTCGGCCGACACAGCGCCACCGTCCACCAGCGGGACATCCGCGACGACACTTGCCACCTCTGCATCGTCGGGCGCGTACGAACCAGCCCCCATCGACGGGCTGCCAATCGTGGGCGAGGGCACGTGGAAGGCGGTCGACACCGTCGGCGACACCCCCGTACTGTGGACCTCTGATTTCCACCCACTGGCCGACGTGCCAAGTGTGAAGGTGTCGGCAGCGATCTTCGACCAGGAACGGCTTACCGCCGCGCTGTTCAACGGCACCAAGTTGCCGGGTGGCGGACCATGGCAGAACGCCGACAAGGTTGCAACACCGGCAAAGAGCGCACTAGTGGCGGCCTTCAACGGCGGCTTCCTGTTCAAGCACATTGACGGGGGCTACTTCACCGAGGGCAAGGAAATAAAGCCACTCATCGCCGGACAGGCCACGGTGGGTATTCGTCACGACGGCCGGATGGTGTTGGGTATCTACGGCAAGGACATGACCAACGACGGCTCGTGGCTCTCGCTGCGCGAGAACCTTCCTCCGATGGTTATCAACGGCAAGAACGTAATGGCCGACTACCCCGGCACCTTTTGGGGGAACGACTTTCACAACGTCGACCTCAACTACCGCACCGCATTGTGCCAGCGCGCCGACGGGAAGCTGATGTATCTGGCGATGGGATTGGTGAGAGCAAACACGCTTGGCGATGAGCTCGCTCGGCTCGGCTGCACACTTGGCATGGAACTCGATATCAACCATCACTGGCCGCAGTTCACCTACTTCCGGCCCGACTCCCGCGGTACGTCGGGTGTACTGCTTGATGCCGTTGCGATGTGGAAGCCCGAGCGCTACGTCACCACCTCTGAGAAGGACTTCGTCGCCCTGTTCGACCCCGCGTCGCTGCCTGCCGGCTCGCTGTACGGCAACTGATCAGGGCCGCAGCGACCCATCCGACGGCGGGTGAATTGATCGTGCGGGCGTTGCGGATCAGTCTGGACAAGCCGGCTGTGCTTGCCCGACTCGACCTCGTCGGCCCGCGGGAGTGGAGTGTGCGGCGCAGTGAATGAGTGACATACGTCATGCGCTAGATTCATCTTTTAGCACTAAAGAGCATTCAGGGAGTGTTAGGGTTACCTAACTGCTGGTTCGCCATCCAAGAACCAGCACAGCCTGAGGAGGCCCCCTTGAAGTCACGTGCACTTGCCGTAGTGATCGTCGCCTCGCTCGCCCTTGTGGCGTGCGGCAGCGACAAGAAGATTGATTCGATTTCCACGCCAGCCCCAGCTGAGACTTCTGCTCCAGCTTCTGCTGATACTGCAGTCACCGCCACGGCGCCGGCCGCCGCCGGTGACATCGTCGCTGTTGCCGCTGGCAACCCCGACTTCTCGACCCTTGTTGCTGCCGTGAAGGCAGCGGGTCTGGTTGAGACACTGCAAGGTGCAGGCCCCTTCACGGTGTTTGCCCCGAATAACGCCGCCTTCGCCGCGCTGCCAGCCGGCCTTGTCGACAAGCTGCTCTTGCCCGCTAACAAGGCCACGCTCGTGAAGATCCTTACCTACCACGTGGTGGCTGGCAAGGTCATGGCTGCCGACGTGAAGGCGGGCGATGTCGCCTCGGTCGAGGGTTCAAACATCACCGTGACCGTCGACGGCGGTGCAGTCACATTGAACGGAACCTCGAAGGTCATCGCCACTGACGTGGAAGCATCGAACGGCGTGATCCACGTGATCGATGCTGTGATCTTGCCCCCAGGTCTCGACGTCTCGGCGCTCTGAGCCCAAACACATTTCAAAAGCCCCAGTGCAACGGGGAGGGCCCAATCGGGCCCTCCCCGTTTCGCGTGGTGGCATCAACCGGGTCGGTGTGCGCACCGGCCCAATGAGTTATTGACGCAAGATCGACAACACCTCGGCTGAGTTCTCGAGCGTTTCTCTCAGTCCGAGATACATCGAGTCTCGTCGTGGCGCAGCCAAGTTCATGCTGGCGCTCGTGAATCCAAGTGCCAAGACCTCGCGGGCGAGTTCGGCGCACTCATCGGGAGTTCCCGCAATAGCGAATCGGCGAACGAGATCATCATCGACCAAGAGGTCGAGTTCGGGATCGTCGTAGCGATCGTGATCGAAGTACCAGCCCGCTGAACGGTTCAGGGCTGCTTCGATGTCGGCCATCCACTTGCCGCCATCGCGCTCAACGAGATCGGTCGGCCGGATGAGTTGGGCGTAGTGGGCGACATACCGTTTCAGGCTTGAGCGAGCGAGGTGTCCGTCGCGAGAGACGCACAGGGTCAGACGCGGAGCGACCTCGATGCTGGCGACGTCGCGGCCAGCGCGTTGCGCGCCCTCGGCGAGCCACGAGAAGTATTGATGGGTTGTGTCTTCATTGATGAGGCGACCTCCGACGAGAGCGATGTCGGCCAGTTCGCCAGCCAACCTCATGACTTGCGGACTGCGGGTGCCAAGAGAAATTGGTACGGACGCGGTTGGCCCCACCATGCGAGCGCCCCGCAAGGTGATGGTTTCTCCTTGGAAGCTGACCTCTTCGCCGTTCAACAGTCCTCTGATTGCGCTGATCGCTTCGCGCAACGTTTGCACCGGCCGTGGGTAGTGGATGTCGAGTTGCTCGAGTCCAGCGCCAACGCCAAGACCGAGGAACGCCCTACCTTCGGACGCATCCTGCAGCGCCGACATGATGCCTGCCAGCACGGCGGGGTGTCGTGAGTACGCGTTTGTCACCATCGGGCCAAGCTGAATGGTTGAGGTCTTCTGGCTGACGAGGGCTAACAGCACGAAGCAGTCGGGCCAGAACACGACATCGGAGATTCCAAGTCGGTCGAAGCCAGCTTGCTCAGCTATTTGCGCGAGATCGACCACTTGTCGAGTGCTCATTCCGGGCGTGATCTCTGCTTCAAATGTTGCCGGCATGGGCAGCACCTCTTACGTGTTTACTCGCTCTGTTGCGATGGCTGATGCTGTGCAGATGCTAGGTGCGATCCCGCCAGAGCCGATTGGTCGTGCGGCTGATTATCTGGCTGCCGGGGGACTCTTGAGCAGACGGCCAGTGAAGAGCTGCCAGATCGTGGCGATTGCCAAGGCGCTGATCACCAGGGTGGCCACCACCAAACTCGCCTCGGCCATCCAGTCGAAGAAGCCATGCATGCCTCGGGCGCGCGCCAGCACGATGTCGAATGCAAGGGCCCCGATGCCGAAACTGAAGGCCCAATACGACGTGTTGAACGGTTGCTTGAGCATCCACCGAAGATCTCTTATGAGCACAAGCAGGATGAACAATCCGTAACCGATGAGTCCGAGCACCACGTTGTCGGGCTTGGGTCCCTTTGGGCCACCTGTAATGAACAGGTAAGCCATGCAAGCAACCGATGGCGGCGCAAGCAGGATGCCCATTGTTGGACGCTGCGCGGATGGCAGCGAGGTGTTGAACGCGAGGCGGAATCCGATCTGTGACTCGAGCATCAACCACGACAGCAGGCCGGCGCCGAACAGCAAAACGGCGAGCGAGTGGAAGCCGAGGAATGCCGCAGCGAATGAGGCAACGAGGTTTGTCGCCACCGTCGGCAGATACACCGCTGGTGTAAGAGTGGTTGGATCGAGACCGCCGCGGCGAAGGCGTGCGGTGAAGTTGGCTCCGTAAGCGAGCGCGGACACAAGCGCGATCGCGAAGATCACCACGGCCGCGTGATGCGATTTCTCGTCGACCAGGTACGAGATCAGCAGTGTGGACACAGCAACAAGGCTGACGAAACTGGATTGAACCGGATGCTCAATTTCGGCGCGAGCAGCGTCGCGATGCAGCACCCATTTCGCTGCGAACAGCAGCAACAGCACAACCCAGACGGCCTCGGCGGCGACCATGATTGCGTCGGGGATTGCCGTTGATGTCTCCCATGCGAAGTGCGCTGCTCGCCAGCAATCTCCAAGCGCAATCAAGCCGAGCACGATTCCAAACAGGGAAGCGGGAATTACGGGAATGCGAGACTTCATGACTGCTCCTCAACGTTGGACAGTGAAGGGCTATCAACCCAAAGCGGGAACAGTAGCGTTCGGGTCTTCCTCCACAAGGGACTCTCGTGCGTACCGGCTCAGCCGAACTCAAACGATGTGACGCCGTAGGTTCGCTCGACTGCGATCTGAGGCGTGGGCCCGTTGTACATACGTGCCGTGCCGAACGATTCGGTCATTGAGAACTTGGCCGCAAGAGCAAGAGCTGCTTCGTTAGGTTCGGGCACATCGAGTTGCACAGGTTGTCCGACGACCTTGGCCATCAACCCCACGAGCAGTCGTTCGGCAATGTCGGGCCGATCGGCGACAACCGGGCCAAACCTGAAACCGCTGCGGCACGGGCGTAACGATCCGTAGCCTACGAGGTGGCCATGTTCAGCAATGGCTGCCGTGTGAAACGCCGGATGCCCTACCCAACTGCGCAAGAACTCTGAGCGGTCGACAGCATGGAAGGGTTGGTCGTAAGCGACGATTTCGTCGAAGAGGCTCTGATCGAAGGGCACGAGGCCTTGGTCGGGGGCGGGCGATGCCACGCCGTCGAAGCGAAGGTTGCGGTAGGCAAACGAGAAGCCAGTCTTTTCGTAGAACGGCACCACATTGAAGACACCGTCGATACCGATCGAGGCGCCTGGTCTCAGGCGAGAGCGCATCACGGCGATCAGGTGATCCCACAGCGCCGAGCCGATGCCCTGGCCGCGCAGGTCGGGTCGCATGATGAACAGGCCGACAAACCCGAACTCACCGTGGTACGAAAAGCTGGAACCGCTGCCCACCATCTCATCGCCGTGGCGCAATGTAATGAATGCTTCGGGATCAAGCGCGTGAGCGATCTCGATGTCGTGCAGGCCGGGGTTCCACTGTTCGTCGGCCGCCCATTGCGTGATGGTGGCAACCTCTGCTGGCGTCATCGTCTCGAAGCGGAACTCGGGCAGGTTCATCGCCGGAGCGTAGTTGTCGGCCCGGAGGAGCTGGGACTGGGCCGCTCAAGATGAAGAATTCCAATCACGAATTTTCATGGTGTTGACGATCGTCGAATGAACGAGGTATCGTGACCCAGCTTTCCCCAGCAGCGTTTTGTATAAGACCACTGGGTTGAGGGTCATGACTTCTGTTTCGAATCCGATGCAAGCGACGAAGCGTTTGAGGGCTTTCGGCGCGCCGCGTTCGATCTACGACAGCAGCGACTCGCTGCGTCTTGCTGTCGATTTCGACAACCGTGCGGTGCTTAACAAACAGAACAATGCGCTCACGGTGACAGGAACGTTTACCTGCGCCGATCCCGACTTCGGCTTGGCGTTCGTGAACGTGTCAGCGATGCAACTCGTGGACGGTCGATACCTTGTTGGCCTCGATAAGCAGCTTCCCGACACCGACACTGGGTTGGAGTGCGACGGCACCCCGCAAAGATTTTCGAAGACGTTCGTGGCCACCCACGGAAGGTTCATCGCCGGTCAAGCTGTACTCGATGGCGATATCAAGCTTCGGCCCGCCGATGGCTCGAGTCTCTTCTCCGGGTTTGCCGCAGTGCCGCTGAGGGTCGAGTTGCGCATCACCACGAGGTCGCGCTGGTTCTGAGCGAACGAACTCGGCATCGCTGTGTCCAGCGGTGGTGCTAGCACGGTGTCGAAGTCTGGTGGTTGCACCATGTACGAGGGCGACGCAAATCACGAGGATGAATCCCATGACCCTCAGCAACCACATTTCAACTGCCCCATCCAACTCGTCTCGCACCAAGGGAACGAGCATTCGCCGATTCGCCGGAGCATTCGCCATTGCCGCTTCGGCGTTAGCTGCTACCTCTCTCGTCGGGCACTCGGCTGATGCCTCTGCGGCGGCGCTTGAATTGGCACAGGGCACCTTGACCGGAACGCAGTTGTGCGTGCCGGGCACCAGCGACACGATTGTCACGTGGACCTTCTCTGGCTCGGGCTACGAGGTAGATGGCCTTCGTTTGGTGGATCAAGATCAGAAGATCCTGCGGAAGTTTGACAGTTCTTTAGTGCTTGCTCCGGGCGAGGTAGCAACGGCGGTAGTCGACGAGGGTTGGGGCGTTGGATACACGGCGAGAGAGCGGGTCGAGTTCTATGCAACGGTGGTTGGCTCGGAGTCCTCAGTCGCTATGTCGGTCCTTGGTGAGTACACCCTCGTTGCATGCAATGCGACTACGACCACCACGGCGCCAGCACCAACCACTTCAGCTGCGCCAACAACGACGGCTGTACCAACAACGACGGCTGTACCAACAACGGCTGTAGCTACGGCGTCTGAAGCGCCGTTGCCGGCAACCGGTGGGAGTAACTCGCTGTTGCCGATCGCCGCAACACTTGTGGGTGCAGGCGTGGTGTTGCTCAGCGTGCGTCGTCGGGTAAACGTTTGATCGAATGATGTGATGCGCTCGTCTTGCTTTCGCTTTCGGCCGGGTACACACTGACGGAGTGACAACTGCCCTCGGTCAGAAAAGTCCGTTACTCGTGTTCGACGGCGATTGTGCGTTCTGTACCCGTTCGGCTCAATTCGCTGAGCGTCGAGTTGCGCATGGTTGCGAAATCAAGGCGTGGCAACGCATCGATATCGAAGCGCTCGGCCTGACCGCAGAGCAGTGTCAAACAGCAGTGCAGTGGGTGGATAGCAACGGTGTGATCTCGTCGGGGCACGTAGCGATTGCTCGTCTGCTCATTGACTCGGGTCGTGGCTGGGGCATCCTCGGACGAATGTTGCTTGTGCCGGGAATCTCGCACATCGCAGCGGTTGTCTATCGGTGGGTCGCTCGCAATCGCCACCGCATGCCTGGCGGAAGCGCCCAGTGCAAACTGGATGCCTAGTCTCCTGAGATCAATCTGTCCCTTCGGACATGTAGAGACGTGCCTGCCGCAGCTCAACGCAGCGACCTACGTTGCCCACATGACCACAGACTTCGAGTATCACCAACAGCGCCAGAACAACGCGAACAAGGCAACATTGAATGACATGCTGTCGTTGATGTCGATCAATGTTCCGAGCCGAACCGGCGATGCTTTCGATCGGCGATCGGTGTATCGCCCAGTGCGCGGCCGACGTACTTTGCGACGTGGCGATTGAGGCAAACCGAACGACTCGAGAGGCGCTGATAGAGGCCCAAACTTGGGTGTCCGATGTCCCGTGGCGAAGGGTCATAGGTCCCTAGCTGGCGAGTTTGCGCTTCCTTACTCTGAGGCCAGTGGTTCGCACCAACCAGTGCGGAACTTGAACCCTAGAGGAGCCCTGAAGTAATGAAACGTAGAACTCTGGATCTTGTCTTTGGCGTAGGTGGAGTGCTGCTCGCAGGACTGCTTGCGATCCTTGGTCTTGTGATGAAAGACAACGCCGACTTCGCAAAGACATATGTGCATGAGCAACTCTCAGAACAGCAGATCTCATTCAAAACGGCCGACACGTTGACCGACGTTGAGAAGAAGTCGGCCTGCTTGAACAAGTATGCGGGCACGGCGCTTGACACTGGCAAGAAGGCCGAGTGCTACGCCAACGACTTCATTGCTTTGCACCTTGCTGAGGGCGCGAAGGCAGCGAAGTATGAGGGCGCAACCTACGCAACTCTTGGCGGCGAAGTGACCAAGGCCAAGGCTGCCGTTGCCGATGCCAAGACTGCTGGTAAGCCAACAGAAGATCTGCAGAAGGCCGCCGACGCTGTGGCTGGTTTGCGGGAGACTGCATTCAAGGGTGAGACCCTTCGTGGTTTGCTGCTGACCTCGTACGGCTTCAGCGTCTTTGGCGAAAAGGGAGGCCAAGCCGAGACGGTGTGTTTCTTGGTGGCTTTGGTTCTCCTCCTTGCGTCGATAGCCGGATTCATCCATGCGTTCACAACGTCAAAGGACAAGGTCGTCCTTGCAGGTGATCACAGGGCGTAATGCTTCCCGACCCCAGCCGAGAAACATGAGGCAAAGGGAGCGCCCTCGGGCGCTCCCTTTCGCTATTGAGACGCAGCGCGATGAGTGTCGTTAGTCGCATTGAAACGAGGAGGCAGCAGTGACGAAGCAGATTGTGCGAGACAACGATTACCTCAGCCAAACCGACGCGATCATGTGGCTCATCGAGTCGGATCCGTTGCTGCATTCAACAATCGTGGGCGTCGCACTGTTGGACTCGGTACCCGATTGGTCGCTTCTGTCCGAGCGCATTGAACAGGTCACCCATCAGGTGCCAGGTCTGCGCGACAAAGTAGTTGCACCCCCGTTGCATCCCACGATGTTGCGATGGGTCGCTGACGAACACTTCGAGTTGGCGTACCACCTTCGCCGCGTGGCGCTGACCGCTGAGAATGGTGCCGAGGCGGGTCTCAACGATGTGCTTGCGTTTGCGTGTCAGTCGGCAGCGAAGGGCTTCGATAGAGCTCGCCCGTTGTGGGAGTTCACACTCATTGAGGGCCTCGCTAAAGGACAAGCAGCGTTGGTGATGAAGGTGCACCATGTGCTCACCGATGGCGTGGGTTCGGTGCAGCTGGCTGCGTATCTGTTCGACTTCGAGGCGCCGAAGCCAGGTTCAGCGCGGGTTCAGATGATGCCGGTACGCGATGGCGTAGCGAAGCGGACGAGCGTGCGCGTCGGCGCCCTTGGATTGTTTGGCGACGCGGTGGCTCATGATCTCGAGGCTGCTGCACATCTGGTGCGCCGGAATGCTCCGTCGGCCATGCCGAATCTGCTGCACGCGCTTGCGCACCCTCAACAAAGCGCGGCTGATTCCGTTGACCTTGCTCGCTCGGTGGGGCGCACGGTTGCGCTTGCACGGTCGGCGATGTCGCCCATCATGACCCAGCGCGATGTTCACTCTCGTTTCGAGGTGATCGATGTTCCGCTCAGAAGGATGCGCTTTGCTACGCACTCAGTAGGGGCATCGTTGAACGATGGATTTCTGGCGGGGATCACGGGAGGCATGCGCAGATATCACTCTCGGCACGGGGCCGCAGTTGACGAGTTGAGGGTGGCGATGCCCATCAGCCTGCGCGCCGCCGACCATCAGCCAGGCGGCAACCACGTGACCGTGATGAGGTTCAAGGTGCCGGTGGGAATTACTGATCCGGCCGAACGGCTTGGGGTGTTGCATGACACCGGTAAGCGGGTTCGGGCCGAGCGGTCACTTGGATACACCGAAGCTGTTGCCGGCGCCCTCAATCTGCTGCCGAAGCAGGTGATTGCGGCAATGCTGAAACGAGTGGACTTTCTGGCCAGCAACGTTCCGGGCGTGCCCGTGCAGATGTACCTCGGTGGCGTAAAGGTGCTGCGGTTCTACCCGTTTGGACCTACTGCGGGTTCGGCGGTGAACATCACATTGATGTCGTATCGGGGCCGCTGTTACATCGGCGCCAATATCGACACCGCAGCGATCCCGGATCACAGGTTGTTCATGCGTTGCCTAAAAGCAGGATTCGCCGAAGTGCTTGCGCTTGCTTCGTAAGCAACGCGGGTCAGGTAGGTGGGTGAATGATCACCACTGGACACCGGCTGTAGTGCGCGCAGTAATTCGCTACGGACCCCAGTAAAAGTTCGCTCGACGAGCCCGAACCGCGCGAACCGACCACGAGCATGTCGGCGAGTTCGGCGATGCGCACGAGGTCGCCGCCTGGCCGGCCTTCGGGCGCCATGATCGTGTACTGCACGCCTGACGCATCGAGGTTCACTTCTTGAGCGAGTCGCTCGGCGGTAGCCACAACATCGGGTGCCACGGTCCACACAATTTCGGTGGCGACCAGAGTGGGGAACTCCCAGCAGGACACCACGAGAAGTCTCGCGTTGCGTAGTTTTGCCTCGCCCATTGCCCACTCGAGGGCGTGACGCGAGTTCTCCGATCCGTCGACACCGACGACAATGCTGCCCATGGGTTCCTCGATTGTTAGGTCCG
>Ga0194044_10002090_pt1 | contig 10041 bp, 8 predicted proteins | sample JunL4417m_MetaG_FD_155460 | JGI IMG/M metagenome (GOLD analysis project Ga0194044, IMG submission 155460) | Anoxic zone freshwater microbial communities from boreal shield lake in IISD Experimental Lakes Area, Ontario, Canada - Jun2016-L442-17m | ecosystem: Environmental > Aquatic > Freshwater >...
CGCCCGGGCCGCCCGCGGAGCCGCCGGAGCCGCCCGGGCCGCCCGCGGAGCCGCCGGAGCCGCCCGGGCCGCCGCGGGCCGCCGGAGCCGCCCGGGCCGCCGCGGGCCGCCGGAGCCGCCCGGGCCGCCGGAGCCGCCGGAGCCGCCCGGGCCGCCGGAGCCGCCGGAGCCGCCCGGGCCGCCGGAGCCGCCCGGGCCGCCGGAGCCGCCCGGGCCGCCCGCGGAGCCGCCGGAGCCGCCGGAGCCGCCCGGGCCGCCGGAGCCGCCGGAGCCGCCCGGGCCGCCCGCCCGCGCCGCGCGCCCGCGGAGCCGCCCGCGCCGCTCGCCCGCGGAGCCGCCGGAGCGGGGGTAGGAGGAGCTGATCGGCTGCCCTCTTCCGGGTTTTCACTATGGGCACAGGTTTATTCTGCTGGGACCAGGGCCATCTGCTCTGTATGAGGACGGGATCTGACCCGTCTCGCGAAGAGGGCGCAGGCACTGCCGGGACGGCATGGCCGGCGCTCAGAGGTGGAATCATGACAAGCACAGTGCAGACACGGATGGTCGCTTTCGGCGGCGTGCTGCTGCTTTTGCTGGCGGTGTTCGTCCTGGCGGTCGCGAGCGCTCAGGCGGCGCCGACGTTGACCCAGCTGCAACGGGCGCACGGCAGTTCCGATGTCACGTATGCCGCGGCGCCGTTGACGCAGCTGCAGCGCGCTCACGGCGGCGCGAACGTGGCGTATGCGGCGGCCGGCCCGGCGAGCAGCGTCGCCGGCGTGGGCAGGTTCGGGGGCAGGGGCTTCGTCAGGACCACGCCTGTGGCGGCAAGCACGGCCGCGCTCGTCGGCGGCAGCGCAGTGGCGACGCTCGTCGCCGTGCTCATCGCGTTCCTGGCGCTGGGCGGCCGCGCGAGCAGGCGCGGCGAGCTGGCGCCGGTCACGAGCATCGTCCAGGCGCCCAGCGGGAGCCCGGCGACGCAGTACGAGGACCGGGAGCGCAAAGCGGCCTGACGGTCGCGGACTGAGAACGCCGTCCCCAGGGGCGGTGAAGAGGGCGGCGGCGCCGAAAGGCGCCGCCGCCCTCGCGGGATAGGCCCTTAGCCCCAGGTCAGCCAGCGCGCCGGGTTCGCGGTCGTGAGCCGGCGCAGCTCGTCGCCGTCGATGCCGTGCTCCGCGAACAGCGGCGGCAGGTCGCGCGCCAGGCGCGCGTAGCCACTGCCGCCGTACTCCGCAAGCTGCAGGCGCGTGACCACGTCTTGCGAGAGCAGTACCTGATCGCGGTAGCCGGCGTCCAGCAGCCCAGCGACCCCGGCGACGCGCTCGCGGTCGCTGTGGACGAAGTACCCGGTCGCGGCCGCGACCTCGCCCCAGCCGAAGAAGTCGTACTCCACGAAGGCGCCGCGCGCGGCGATGGCCGTCTGGTAGGCGGGATCGATAACGGAGTCGACGTGGGCGATCGCCACGCGTGCCAGGTCGACGCCGCCGGCTTCGAGCACGTCCAGCGCCCGGATCCCCTGTGCGTCCGGCGCCTGCGTGTGGATCGACACCGGCGCGCCGGTCGCGCGCTGCGCGATGGCCACGGCGCGCAGGACCTTGCGCTCGGCCGCCGTCATGGGGCTCGTGAGGCCGATCTCGCCGAGGACGCCGCACGGGAAGCCGCCGGTCGCGGCGTCCGCGGTGAGCTCCGCCACCAGCCTCTCGGCCAGTTCCTCGACCGTCAGATTCCCGACGGCGGGGGAATGCGTCTCCCCCAGATAGTAGCCGCAGCCGGCGACGATGTGCAGGTCGGTGCGGCGCGCGAGGCGCGCGAGGCCGGCCAGATCGCGGCCGATGTCGGGCAGCGTCTGATCGACGATCGTGGATCCGCCGGCGTCGCGGAACAGGAGGAGCTCGCGCACCGCGAGGTCCTCGTCGTCGAAGAGCGTGTTCTGCCGGTTGCGGTAGGGCGCGGCGCGCACCGCCGCGAGGTTGGCCTCGCTGAGTGGTTCGTCAAGGAGCCGCGCTTCAGCTTCGTCGCGCGGCTCCTCGAGATACACCTCGAGGGTGCTGAGGATGTGCTCGTGCGGGAGCGTCACGCCCAGAGCCTCCGGCGCGACGGGGCCGAGCACGGTGTGGACGAAGCCGCGGTGCGGCCCGCGCGTCACTGGCTGCGCCCGCGCGCGGCCACCCTCCACACGTCCATGAGGGCGCCGTCCTCGACCACGTGATACCGGTCGTAGAGGTTCACGGTCGTGCAGCCGTGCCTGGGGATGAGCGCGATCTTGTCGCCGACGCGCAGCTCCTGCGCCGGCCCTTCGAGCGTGATCTCGCCGTGTTCCTCGGAGAAGTCGAACCAGGTGGCGCCGTCGACGAGCACGCTGGGGTCGCCGAATTCGGGCGTGATGGCCTTGAGCCCCGCATCGACGATCGCCTTGCCGGGGCGCGGCCGGCTGATCACCGTGACCAGCACCGTGAGCGCGTTCTCGTAATCGGCGCCGCCCACGGCGGCGTACTGGGCGTCCATGGTGGCGTAGGAGCCGCACTGCAACTCGGTCATCCACGGCAGTCGCCCCGTGATCAGGTGCGTGCCGGCGCCGCAGCCGCTGACCTGGTCCACGCGCAGGCCGCCCGCCTCGATGCACTCCTTGGCGGTCAGCGCCTTGCGCATGTCGGCCGCGGTGCGCGCGCGGCGCTCCGCGAAGGGCTCCAGGTTCTGCAGGTGGCCTTCGTAGGCCTGCAGCCCGCAGAAGAGAAGGCCGTCGGCGGCGGCGACCTGCCGGGCGAGCGCCAGAGCGGGCGCGCCCGGCTCCACGCCGCAGCGGTCCATCCCGATGTTAACTTCAACGTAGCAGCGCAGCATGGTGCCGGCCCCTGCGGCGGCCTCTGAAAGCTGCCGCACGTTGCCGGCATCGTCCACCGCTACGGTGATCGAGCAGCGCTTCGCCAGCTCGACGAGGCGCGCGATCTTGAGCGGCCCGACGATCTCGTTGGCGATGAGGATGTCGGGGATGCCGCCGTCGACCAGGGCTTCGGCCTCGCCGACCTTGGCGCAGGTGATGCCGACGGCGCCGGCGCCCAGCTGCAGCCGCGCGATCTCGACGCACTTGTGCGTCTTGGCATGCGGGCGCAGCTTCGCCGGCCCGCCGGCCGCGAAGTCCGCCATCCCGCGGATGTTGCGCGTGAGCTTCACCCTGTCGAGGATGAGCGCCGGCGTGTCGACTTCGTCGTAGAACGCCGGCGCCGGCGCCGACCCGGCAGCCGCCGGGTCGGCGCTGTCGCGGTGCATCATGGAGGGACCTCCTGGGGCTGGAGGAACCCTACCATCGCCCGCTGCCGCCGCCAGAGGTAGACTTGCGACTGGATGAGGGCGCGTTGCAGGGCATCGAGTCGCGATGCAGCGCGCGGGGACCCGTCGATGCCGGCCGCCGCCGGCGCGCCGGCGCCTCCTGCAGCAGAAGCTCGTGAGGGAATGGAGCGAGATGTGAAGCGTGATCCTGCACGACTGATCGACGAGCTGTCCGCGGCCTACACGGAGCGTTTTCCGCGCTCCGCGGAGCTGGACCGCCGGGCGCGGCGCGTCATGGTCGATGGCGGCAGCCATGGCTACCGTCTCAACCGCCCGTTTCCGGTGCGCATCGACAGCGCCAGGGGCGCATACATCCGCGACGTGGACGGTCACGACATCCTCGATCTCTGGCAGGGTCACTTCACCAACATCCTGGGCAACAACCCGGAGGTGGTCACCTCAGCGCTGGCGGCGGCCTTTGCCTCGGGCGTGGGACTGCAGCACGGCCAGACCGACGCGCTGCAGATCGAGACGGCGGAGCTGCTCTGCCGTTGCCTGGGCGCCGAGAAGGTCCGCTTTGCCACCAGCGGCACTCTGGCGACGATGTACGCGACCATGCTGTCGAGAGCCTTCACAGGGCGTGATCTGGTCCTCAAGGCCGGCGGCGGCTGGCATGGCGCCCAGCCCTGGGGGCTCAAGGGGGTCTACTTCGCCGAAGGTCCGCAGCCGTGGGGTCCGGAGAGCGAAGGGCTCTCGGCGCATCTCACGGACGAGGTCCTCGTGTCACGCTTCAACGACCCCGAGGACCTGACCGAGCACTTCCGCACCCACGGCGAGCGTCTCGCCTGCATGATCATCGATCCCTTCGCGGGCGCCGGGAACTTCATTCTCGCTGCGCCCGAGTACCTGCGCACGGCGCGGGATCTGGCCGATCGGTACGGCACGCTCCTCATCCTCGACGAGGTCATCAGCGGGTTCCGCTTCCGGGCGGGGGACCTGGGCTCTCTCTACGGCGTCCGGCCCGACCTGGTCACGGTCGGCAAGATCGCGGGAGGCGGCATGCCGTTCGCGGCGGTGGCCGGTCGCGGCGATGTCCTTGCTCTCTGCGGCCGCGAAGGCGGCGACCGGGTGGCGTTCACGGGCGGCACCTTCTCCGGGCACCCGGCCGGCCTGCTCGCCGCGAAGACGATGATCTCCTATCTCGTGGAGCACGAGGCCGAGGTGTACCCGCGTCTCGCCGCAATGGGCGCGGAGATGCGCCGCGGGGTCGTCGGGGCGTTCGCCGCGGAGGGCGTCTTCGCCCGCTGCACCGGCGAGCCCAACGAGCTCGTGCCGGGCTGCTCCATCTCGGCGATCCACTTCCCCCACGACGCGGCGACCGCGCTGGTCGGCCCCCAGGTGGTCCTCGATCCGGTGTACTGCAACACGCTGCTCAGCCAGCGGATCCTGCAGCTCGCCCTGCTTCTGGAGGACGTGTACACGCTCTTCGGCAGCTGCGCCCTCGGTATGGCCCACAGCAGCGCCGATCTGGAGCGGCTGGGCGACGCGTGTCGGGCCGCGGCGCGGCGCATCAGACCGTACCTGTAGGCTCGCGCGGCCGTGCCCGCGCGGCGGCGTGGCTGCCGCGCGGGCCTCTACGCAGCGCTCAGGCCGCGCGCTCCTCCGCGGGCGCCGCGCCGAAGTCCGGCGCGCTCGGCGGCGGCCCTGCCGGCCCGCCGTCGGTGCCCGGCGCCGGCGCCGCGCCGATCTGCGGCGCGCCCTCGATGCTGAAGTGAGGCAGCCACTGCAGCCACCTCGGCAGGTACCAGTTCCAGCGGCCGAGCAGCTTCATCGCGGCGGGGACCATGATCGTGCGGATCAGCGTCGCGTCCAGCAACACCGCGACGGCGAGGCCGAAGCCCATCTGCTGGAACATCACAAGGTCGCCGGCGGCGAAGCCCGCGAACACGGCGACCATGATCAGAGCCGCGCCGGTGATGATGCCGGCGGTCGCGCCGACGCCCTCGGTGACTGCCCTGGTGTTGTCCCCGGTGCGGTCCCACGCTTCCTTGATGCGGCTGAGCAGGAAGACTTGATAGTCCATCGAGAGCCCGAAGAGCACCGCGAACAGGAAGAGGGGCACCCACTGCTCGACGACGTCGACCTTCTGGAAGCCCAGCAGGCCGGCGCCGACGCCCCGCAGCGACACCAGCGTGATGAGCCCGTAGGCGGCGCCCACGCTGAGGAGGTTCATGACGATCGCCTTGGCCGGGATCACGAGGGAACGGAAGGCGACCATGAGAAGTATAAAGCTCAGGCTGAGGACGAGGGCTACGACCCACGGGAAGTAGCGATTGACGATGTCGATGTAGTCCACGTTGCCGGCCGTTTGGCCTGTCACGTAGACGCGCGCCCCGCTGCCGTCGAAGGCTTGCGGGATGTACGTGCTCCTCAGCCGGCGCACCTTGTCGAGGGCCAGCGTGCCGACCGAGTCGCCGTTCACGGGCACCGAGAGCAGCGCCAGGGCGCCCGACTCTGCCACCTGGGTCTGCACGGGGCCGAAGGCCTTGTCGGTGGAGATCTCGCTCTTGAGGCGCGCGATGCCGGAGCGGACGGCCGACGAGGTCACCGGGCCATCCACGACGATCAGCAGCGGGCTGACGCCTCCGGCGGAGAACTGGCGGTCGAGCACGCCGAAGGCCGCCTTGCTCTCGAAGCCGTCGGGGAAGCTGCTCACGCCGGACACCCCGGTCTTCATGAAGATGGCCGGCGCCGCGGCGAGCAGCAGAACGCCGACGCCGATGCTCAGGGCGAGGGCCGGCCGGCGCATCGCACGTTGCGCGAGGCGCGCCCAGGCGGAGGTGCGGCCGTCGGTCTTCGCCGACAGCAGCCGCCGGCCGAGGTATGGCACCTTGAGACTGTTGACGCGGTCGCCCAGCAGGCTGAGGACGGCGGGCAGCAGCGTGAGCGCCGCAACCACAGACATGCCGACCACCAGGATGGCGCCGATGGCGAGGCTGCCGAAGATGCTGGTCGGGACGATGAGGAGGCCGAACAGGGCCAGCACCACCGTGAGCCCGCTGAACAGCACGGCGCGGCTGGCCGTGCCCCCGGTGACGGTGATGGCGTCGATCTTGCCGCGCCCCAGGGCGCGCTCCTCGCGGTAGCGCGAGACGATGAACAGCGAGTAGTCGATGCCCGTGGCCAGGCCCATCATACTGATCATGTTGATGGCGAACACGGAGACGTCGAAGGTCTGCCCGACCAGGGCGGTGAGCGCCACCGCCATCGTGATCGCGATCAGGCTGAGCACGATGGGCAGGCCCGCGGCGACCAGCGCCCCGAACACGATCAGCAGAATGATGAGGGCGATCGGCACGCCGATGGCCTCTCCTTGCGTCAGGTCGCTTTCGGCAGTCTGGCTGAAGTCGCTCTGGATGCTGGCCGTGCCGGTGATGAGCGCGTCGAAGCCGCCTTTGCCGTCGGCGGCGTGCACGATGGCGTGTACCTTGTCGATGTTCTTCTCGGCCTGGGCGAGGTCGCCGGCCATCACGATGGGGAGGATGGTGCTGTGTCCGTCGGCCGCGGCCAGGGCCTTGCCGCCTTCCTGGTAGTAGCTGGAGACGCCGTCGATGACGTTGGGGCCGAGCGCGTTGAGCTTGGCCTGCAGGGCGACGACGGCGGCGCGGAAGGCGGGGTCGTTGACGGTCGCGGTCTGCGAGCGCACGATGACGACCTCGTTGGCCTTCTGTGGCATGTTCAGCTTCTTGGCCAGGAGCTCCTGACCGGTCTTGGAGTCGGGCCGCCCGAGAAAGCTGTACTGCGCCGTCAGGCTGCCGGGAAGCACGAGCGCGATGATGGCGCCCGCCGCCAGGAGCGCGAGCGCCCAGATGCCCACCGTCAGCCACGGCCTCCTCGCGGAGCCTCGCGCCAGTGTCGTCGTGGAGAGTCTCATGAGCACACCTCACAGGGACGGCCCCGCGCTGATTCGCGAAACCGGAGAGTTATTATCTCGATTGAGAGGTGAGTGCCCGGGGAGCGTGACGGGGAAACATCGCGCCCGCCCGGCGCAGCGGGCGGCGGGCGCGCCGGCGCGGGCGGACGGGGCGACGAAACGGGCCGGGGAAGCGGCTGCGCCGGCGCGCGCCCGCAACGACAAACGGGCCGGGGAAGCGGCTGCGCCCCCCCGGCCCGTGTGCGGATCGACTACTGCCGGCCGACCGTCAGGTCACCGGCGGCGGAGGCGGGGGAGTGGGACTCTCCGGCGTCGCCGGCTCGGCCGGCGGCGGCGTGGGGGCCGCGCCCTCAGCCGGCGGCGTCGTGTACGGCGCAGGCTGGGCCGGCGGCGGGCTCAGCGGCTGCGGCTGCAGCGGCTGCGCGAGCGGCGGAGGCGGCGTCATCGGCTGCGCGGCGGGCCCGGGAGTCGGAGGCACGTACCCCTGTCCGGCCGGCGGCAGCGTCATCGCCTGCGGGGCAGGCCCGGGAATCGGAGGTACGGACTGCCACGGGACGTGCGCCGGCGCCATGGGCTCACCGGGCGCCGGCGGCGCGGCGGCGTATCCGCCACCGGCCGGCATGGGCGGCGAGCCGAAGCCCGCCGACCCGGCAGCAGCGATACGCCGGAACTCGTAGCCGCCAAACCCGAGGAACAGGAACATGATCGACGGGAAGATGATCAGCAGGATCGCGAACCCCGTGCCTTGGCCGAAGTTGGCGGCGATGTCCAGCGCCATGAAGATCCACAGCACGAAGATGCCGATGATGAGCAGCCAACCGATGAACGGGATCCATGCCAGCAGGCTGCAGCCGAGCATGATCCAGAAGAAGTACACCGGCCGGTTCGACAGCTTGACGACGTTGTATTCGTTGTAAAAGGGGATGATGGCGGCCCATCCCGGCAGTCCGGCCTTGTTGAGGGTCTTCCACAGGCCGATTATCGCCAGAACCGCGAAGGCGAGCATCACGATCCACATGACGATCAGGAAGGCAGCGGCCGCGCCTCCCCCTGCGTTGTAGCTGTAGCTGTAGTCCATGACGTACGCCTCCTTGTTCTTGCCCAGTCGGGTCGTTCGCGTGAGTCTTCAGCGCCCTGCATTGACATCCTGCCCGCTGCGCGGCGCGAGTACGCTTCTGGCGAGGGCGCAAAGACGAGAGAGGACGGGCCGGGCGGCGGTTCTTCCGCCTCCCGGCCCGTCCTCAATCAAATCTTGCGAGCTCGGTCAGCTCAGGTGCGCACCGGCTTGTACTGGTCGCTGCCGAAGCCGAGGATAAGGAACATGACGAACGGGAACAGCCACAGAAGCACGCCGTACCCCGCGCCGTGGCCGAAGTTCCTGGCGATGTCGATAGATACGATGATAAGGATGACGAAGTTCACGAACGGTATGAACAGGAGGATCAGCCACCATCCCGGCCGGCCCGCCACCTTGATCATGAGATACATGTTGTAGAAGGGGATGATGGCTCCCCAGCCGGGCCTCCCGGCCTTGCGGAAGGTCATCCACAAACCTGCGATCATGAGGACGGCGATGATGAGCTCGATGATGATGTATGTTCCGCTGAAGTAGACCGTCGATCCCGAGCTCGTACTGGTCTCGATCATGTGAAAGCCTCCTGTTTCGTTACCCCTGTGGGTCTGTGACTGCGTGTTCCCCGCCGGCGGCACGCATCCTGCAATGCCACGCCTATCGGAATACTGCCCGGGAATCTTGAGTCCGGCGCCGGGCCAGTGCCCGGAGCGGCGCGTATGCGTATACTCCGGTCACGAGCGCCCGGAGCGCCCTGCGGTCCACGGGGACGACAGAAAGGAGTCGCGATGAAGTGCGAATCACGGTGGGGCGAGGCCGGCGGCCTTTGCGGCGTGCCCGAGCCTGCGGCTCTTGCAGGGGAGCGCGCCGCATGAGCCGGCTGCCACAGCGCATCGCCACGGGCGTGTACCAGATCTCCCTGGGCAGCGTGAACGCCTTTCTGATCGACCTTGACGACGACGGCGTGGGCACGGCGGCGCCGGCCGCCGGCGGGGGCACGGCCCCCGGCGGCCTCGTCCTCATCGACACCGGCGTGGCGCGCGGCGCGGCGCGCATCGGCGCGGCCATCCGCGACCTCGGCCGCGCCCCCGGCGACCTGCGCGCCATCGTGGTCACGCACCTGCACCGCGATCACACGGGCGCGCTCGCGGAGGTCAAGCGCCGTACCGGCGCCGAGGTGTGGATGCACCCGGCCGACGCGGCGCTCGTGCGCGAGGGCCTGTTCGCACGCCCGCTCGAGCCGGGGCCGGGTCTCATGCGCAGCGCCCTGGTGCGGCTCGTCGACAGGCGGCCGGCGCGGCCCGGCGAGGCCATCGCCGTCGAGCACGAAGTGGACGACGGCGAAACGCTGCCGTTCGCCGGCCTGAAGGCCGTGTACACGCCGGGGCACACGGCCGGCCACCTGGCTCTGCTGCTGCCGCGGGACGGCGGCGTCCTCTTTGTCGGCGACGCCGCGACCAACTTCCTGCGCCTCGGCTGGGGGCCGATCTACGAGGATGTGAGCCAAGGACGCGACAGCCTCGCCAAGCTCGCGGCCCTCGACTTCGAGGTGGCCGCCTTCGCCCACGGCCGCGCGATCCGCGCGCACGCCGGCGAGCGCTTTCGCGCGCGCTGGCCCTCCGCGCGCTGACGCGGCCGCCGACGGGCGCTGCATTTTGCGGCCGGGTGGAGTACTCTGCGCGAGACGGCGACGGGGAGGAGCAGCGATGAGTCAGGTGAGCCGCAGGCGCGTGCGCGAGGCGCTGGTCCTTCTGGTCGCGCTGGCGAGCCTGCTCGCTCTGGGCGCCGGCGC
>Ga0194044_10002091_pt1 | contig 10041 bp, 4 predicted proteins | sample JunL4417m_MetaG_FD_155460 | JGI IMG/M metagenome (GOLD analysis project Ga0194044, IMG submission 155460) | Anoxic zone freshwater microbial communities from boreal shield lake in IISD Experimental Lakes Area, Ontario, Canada - Jun2016-L442-17m | ecosystem: Environmental > Aquatic > Freshwater >...
TATAATTACTTTCTTGAGTCCAAAAAGAAAGACCCTGACGGGGGGGATGCCAGGGTCAAAGAACTCACTCTAAAGGACAATTTACCCAATGAGCGGTCCAAGTAACAGCTAGACAATTTAGAGTCAAGCTATTCCAATAATCAATATCTCATTACGCCCCAGAGGGGCTCGTGTCCGCTAATTCGTCAGGAAACAAGGTTATTTTATCGAATCCTTAAGAGCCTTCGCCGCTGAGAACTTGGGAGCTTTAGTTTCGGGAATTTTAATTTTCTCTTTTGTTTGGGGGTTTAGACCTGTTCGGGCTTTTCTAAGCGCGACAGAGAATTTGCCAAAACCCGGAATGGAGATTTCGTCGCCGGCGACCAAACCCTCGGCTACGGTGGTGAAAATCAATTCGATGGCTTCTGAGGCCTGCTTTTTGGTAATCTTACCCTTCTCAGCAAGCTTGTCGACGAATTCAGCCTTTGTCATTTTTGAGCCTCCCTAGATACAATCATGAATCAGTGTAAATAACATGAGTTGCGTTTCTATAATTCGCTTTGAAGTAAAGTGTCAAGAGAAAAACATAATTGGTTGCCGCTGATGATCGAATGATCTAAAAGTGATGACGGCTAACACCGTATTAGCCCTATCTCCGAGAGTTGTAACAGGTCATCTGCCTATGGTGTACGAATTCGGCGGTAAAAAGCAAAACCTGGACATTCGTGCAATGATTATCCTGGTTGTCCTTTGCGCTAGTTGGGGTCTTCAACAGGTCGCAATCAAAATTGCGAGCCAAGGTGTTTCGCCCATTCTGCAGTCCGGGATACGTTCAATAGGGGCCACTATCCTGGTTACCATGTGGATGTTGATACGTAGGGAACCGATGTTTGCCAGGGACGGGACTTTGTGGTGGGGGATAGCTGCGGGCACTTTATTTGCCGTAGAATTTCTTCTAATCTATTTGGGACTCGGTTTCACTAATGCTTCACGCGCTGTCATCTTTCTTTACATGTCGCCGTTCGTCGTGGCTTTGGGGGCGCAATTGTTCATCCCAGGTGAAAGCCTCCGGTTAATGCAGGTAGTGGGGTTATGTTCCGCCTTCACTGGTATCGTCGTCGCATTTTACGAGTCAATGTATTTACCTACGAGTCGAATGCTTGTTGGCGACGCCATGCTGGCGGTTGCGGCGGTCCTTTGGGGGGCGACCACTGTCTTGATCAAGGCGAGTCCGCTCGCAGGAATAGCCTCAAGTAAAACACTACTATATCAACTTGCAGTGTCCGCGCTTGTCCTTCCTGTAGCCTCCATCGCTGCGGGGGAGGCGGGAGTTGTTTCGTTGGCGCCTCTTATTGTGGCGAGTCTTGTATATCAGGTTGTATGGATTGCCACGATAACTTACCTGGCTTGGTTTTGGCTATTACGCCACTACCCCGCCTCAAGACTTGCGTCATTTACTTTTCTGACTCCGATTTTCGGTGTGCTTGCGGGAGGATTTCTACTCGACGAGCTAATCACTAAATCATTGTTACTGGCTTTGGCGCTCGTTGGAACAGGCATTTACATGGTAAACCAATCAAAGGTCTAAGGAGCGGAAGTCTGTCCAAGCCGCTCAATCACCTTTGACAGGTATTCAAAGTCGACCGGTTTGGTAACTATCGCATCGACCCCGCACTCCTCCGTCCGAGTTGTGTCCAAATCCTGGTTCGCCCATCCGGTAAGTAATATGAACAAAGGTTTTTTGTGGCCTCGATCTTCCGATTGATCCTTAACGGCCTTGGCGACTTGCCATCCGTTCATCCCAGGCATGCCCAGGTCGCAAATGGCCACGTCGATTGGCTGAGCGTCGAGAAGTTGAAGCGCTTCTTCCCCTGATTCAGCAGTTATGACCATGTGGCCAAGATTGGACAGACCTTGTTCAATCAGTTCCAGTATCCGCGGCATGTCATCTATGGCCAGGACGCGCAAGGGATTCACCATGTGTGTATCATGGATTTTTCTTTCCGGTGGAGACGGAGTGGTCCTGGGAAGTATAACGGTAAAAACGGTCCCATCTCCTTCATTACTTTTCACTTTGATTTCTCCACCGTGTTCGTCAACAATCTTAATGCACGTAGAAAGCCCCAATCCTCTACCCAATTCAGGGTTGGTCGTGTAAAAAGGATTAAACAGGTTTCCAATCTTTTCTTGCGCAATCCCGACACCCGTGTCGGAAACACTTATTGTAGCCCACTTTTCATCCGCGTCGGTTTGAATGCCTATTTGACCTCCCTCAGGCATTGCCTCGATGGCGTTCTTTATGAGATTGACCGATAGTTCGATCATTTGGCTTTTTCGGCCTTTGACAAAACAGCCTTCCTGAAAATTCAAATTCATCTCGATCGGGACTCCGCGTCTGTTGGCGTCAGACCGCCACCATGGCTTGGTAAGCTCAACCGCTTCTCCCAACGCCACTGATAAATCAAATACTTCATCGGGAAATTCGTCTTTGGAGAGGTCTCCAAAACGCGCAAACCTGTTGAGTCGCTTAACTGTCTCAGTTCCTTGGTCACAAATCTCGATAATTGCGTTGAGATTTCTCTGGAGATGCCTTGTGTCGCCCGCCTTGAGACGTAAGAGCCCAAGGTCGGCGTTTCCCAGGATTATCTGGAGAACGTTGTTAAAGTTGTGAGCTACCCCTGATGCAAGATCCACTACGGCCTTGTAGCGCTCGCTCTGCAGCATGGCCTGTTCGGCCTGCTTACGGTCGGTGATGTCGCGTATCGCCTCGATAGCCCCGACAACTCTGCCGTCATCATCATAAAGAGGCGCCGCCACATTCCAAAGCCATGTTGGGCCTCGACCGCAAAAATTGGCCAGATAGGTCTCAGAAACCAGACGGTTTCCCTCTTTTCGCAAACAGACGTATTCAGACGCGACTTCCTGATTTTCCAACATCACGAGATCCAGCATGACTGGTCTTCGCTTGCCATAAAAGGGTAAAGCGTATTCGAAGTCGCCCTTGCCAATCATCGTAGAAGCCTGAATGCCGGTTAGCTTTTCCATTGCCTGGTTCCACGCTATCAGTGTTCCTTCCGCATCGATTACCATAGTGGCGTCCGGGAGAAACTCTATGATTTGAGCAAACCGACGTTGGCTGTCTCGGAGGGCCTTCTCTGCCATCTTCACATGGGTGATGTCACGTACGGACTCTATAGCTCCCTCCGGTCGACCCTCGCCGTCGTAAAGTACTCGTGCCGTGCCTGAGAGAAAGATTCCCCCTTTAATTTGCGGATGAAAGGATTCCGAAAGAAGCACTCCGTCTGGAAGCCTCTTTAGGGAAACGTATTTTTCAACGTACCTTTCGTTCCAGTTTAGAGCCAAGTCCGCCAGGATCAGCCGTAGTTCTCCATAAAAAGGCAAGGAATACTCATGATTACCTTTGCCGATCATGTCCTTGGCGGCTACCCCGGTTAAATCCTCCATCGCCTTGTTCCAGGCTGCAATCTTACTATTGTGGTCAATGACAAGGGTGGGGTCAGGCAAGAAGTCGATGATCTGGTTCAATCTGTGGTAGGATGTTTTGAGTTGGTTTTCAACCTTCTTGCGGCGCTCAATTTCTTCTTTCGCCAGGCCAAGCTCGACACGAACTTCGGACACTTCCTTCAGAATGGCTAAAACTGGACGGTTGACCATTACGTGTCCCATTTTCCGATTCTGCCGGTTCAGATATACATACAGGAACGGCCAGGCAAACACGGAAATGACGAGCCGACTCAGCAGAGTGCCTCCCATAATGCTCAAATAATTTGAGGTTCCCGCAAAAGCGCCCGTGGCGAACAGCAAAACATCCAGCCACATTACACCAAGGAGAGTGAGAAAAGCTCTGATCCCTATCCTTATGCGGAGCTTGGCCTTGCCAAGAAATTCCCAGGCCATAGCCAGGAAAATCAAGTCCGCAACGGTGGCCAATACAGACGCTGTGTTGATCCGGAGGCTGGGGAGAGGAACATAACCAACCGGGGCGTGGCCGGATATCTTCATTTGAGCGTGCAGAACGACAGCAATCAACGGTACCATAATCGACACTCCGGCGACCGTGATAATCGCAATTCTTGTAGAATGCGGCCCGTCGAACACATATACAACAAACACTCCAAGCAGGATCGAAGTGTAGAAAACCGTGGAACCAACCATGAACGTGATCCCGCCAGCTTCTACATGAACACCGGCGTCCGTCACCCACGACATCACCGCAGTAACCCCTCCCAGCAAAGCGTAGAAAGGCGCCAGGCCAACTCGGTGTCGCAGCGAATGGGTCCAAAGGACCAGCAGGTAGAGTGATACAGCCTCGACAATTAGAATAACCATGTTATTGTCCAAGATCGTTTACTTGCCTTTGTTATTTTCCAGTCTATTTTTTCTCAAGCGACTTGTTAACAACCAGGAGAAAAGTCCCCGCGTCAAAAGGTTTGGGGATGAACCCGCAAACTCCTAACCTATCCATTTCCTTTTTCAGCGTATCGACCGAGTAACCGCTGGCAAATACCGCCCTTATGTCCGGGTTGATTTCCTTCAACCGCTCAAGACATTCAATGCCGCTTGTCTCAGGCATCACGTAATCGAGGATAACCACGTCTATGCTGTCTCGCTCCTTGGAATACAAACGCAGCGCTTCCGCCGCACTAGTTGCGATAACCACTTTATAACCGGCTTCGGTTAAAATCCTTCTCTGAAAATCGATGATGGACGGTTCGTCATCTACAACAAGTATTGTGCCGCTCCCACTTCTGGGGATCTTTACATCATGGTTTAATTCCGAAATACCAGGGATTTCGATCACCGGGAGGTAGATTTCAAACGTAGTCCCTTTACCTGGTTGGCTATTGCAAAAAATTCGACCATTATGAGCGTTGACTATACCAAAAACCATGGCAAGCCCAAGGCCAGTGCCTTCGCCGATTTTCTTCGTCGTGAAAAATGGTTCGAAAATTCTTTCAAGAACCATCTTTTCCATTCCTCTTCCCGAGTCGGTCACGCTTAACATTACGTAGTCCCCAGGATTTATTTGGGGATGTGTAAGAGAAAACCGTTCGTCAACAGTCATATCCCTAGTTAGTATAATTAATTCGCCACCTTTGGGCATAGCGTCTTTTGCGTTTATGGCCAGGTTCAATAGAACCTGTTCAATTTGTCCCGCGTCAGCGTTGATGTTCTTTATAGGATCGGCAAGTCGCAACTCGATGTTAATCATCTTGGGGATGATTCGACTGATCAATTTCTGAGTGTCTAAAACAGTGTTGTTAAGATTGCATGGTTTCAACTTGACTTCGGCTTTTCGACTGAACATGAGAAGTCGCCGGACCAGATCGGCTCCTTTTTTTGCGGATTGATAGATTATCTCGAGATCGGAACGTTTCTTGGTTCCTTTTGGGGTATTAAGCATTAACAACTCGCAGTAGCCGGTTATCACCTGGAGAATGTTGTTGAAATCATGCGCCACTCCACCGGCCAGAGTGCCGACCGCCTCCATCTTCTGCGCCTGGAAAAGTTGAGCCTTTAGAGCGGACGCCTCTGTCCTGTCAGCAATAAATATCAGGATGGCGGGTTTGCCGCCGAAACTGATTATAGTCGGCCAAACACCCAAATCAACCAGTTCACCGTTTTTCTTCAATCCTTTCAGGTCATGATTCTTGTGCGACGGTTCACCAGAAAGTAGGTTCTGACCCCACTTTGTGACCAATTCTCTATTTTCCGGGGCAAAGAAATCCTCCGCTGGACGACCGAGAATCTCATGGACATCATCATAGCCAAAAATTTCTAAGATTTGGGGGTTGATGTAATGAACCATCCCTTCATCCAAAATGGAGATACCCACAGGAGAATGTTCAATGAGGAGCCTGTTTCTTGTTTCAGATTCTTTGAGCGCCTGTTTCTGTTGGATTTTCTCGTCAATATCCTTGAGCATAGCTATAAGGTATATTGAAAAGCCCCCATCTCCAACCAGGGGCGCCAGGGTAAGATGTATCCATTTCGGTTTACCTTCGGCGCAAACTATAGGTATTATTTCTTCATGGATTGCAATCTTTCGATCGAGGATTTCATCGAATGGGAGCTTGTTATTTAATTTGTCGGCCCAATCAATCACATCGGAAAACTTCCTCCCGATAATATCCGCCTGTTCCATGCCGAGTAATTGACAAAGCTGAGAATTAGTTTCAGCAATAGTTTCGTCCAGTTCCAGAATGTTTAGGCCAACCGGGACTTGCTCAAACACCTGGCGAAATTTCTCCATGCTCTTTGCCAACGCCGTTTCGGTTTCTCTTCTAATTGCTATTTCTTCTTCCAGTCTTTCATTCGCTATAGATAGTTCGGCTGTTCGATCGGCTACCCTGGTTTCAAGCTCGTCTCTGCTCTTTTTGAGGTTTGTGGATAGAAGGTTTATGGCACGAGCCAATTCTCTCAACTCTGGTCTTTCAGGTTCCGGAATTGTCATTCCAAGATGTTTCTCCTCCTTAGCTATAAGGGAGGCCATTTCGGTAAGTTTATCCACTGGATTAACGATCTGTTTCCTGGTAAAGAAGAACAAAAAAGCGAACCCCGCCAGAAGAAATGAAAGCATCAATGCGGAAAGCTCCAGGGTAGCCTGCCGCCCCTTTGCATAAGCCGCTTCCAACGGGATCCGAATTGAGATAGCCTGAACCACTTCGTTGAGAAATCGGCCAAAGCTTTTTTCAGGCCCATAAATACTTACCAGGTCTTTGGGGGCTGTTTCTGGATTGCTATGGCAACTCAAGCACGAGGCTTCCATAGTTTCGCCTCTTTTGAGAACCGTCAGATAGGGACGCCCGTCAAAATACCGGACTTCTGATTTGGTATTCAGGTGCGGGTCCTTTTGTAATTCGGTCAGGAATTTTTTTTCTCGTGGGTCGGCTTCCGTTTCCGTAGACCGGGCATTGATTGCGCTTTCTTTGTAATAATAGGGTTCTTTATTGAATTGATGAAATATTTTGTCTATTTCCCTTACAGCGTAAGTGGAAGACATCCATGAAGGGTCAAAATAATCCTTGTCCCTAAAAGGTTCAGTCCATTTGAAAATGTTGGGTTTGAGTTGCTGTGTGAAATACTGGTGGGTCGCCAGGTTCCGATCCAGGATCATCTGGGCCTGAGACTCGGCGTTATGGAGGGACTGTTTCTTCATTTGCCAGGCAACCAGCATGACCAACAAAAAAGCCATCAATACAAAAAGCAGCACGTACCATAAGCCCAGGTATTTAGTGAGACTGAACTTTTTTGACATGAGGCGCCTCCTGCTTGACTCGAAGAGGATGGAGAATTTAGTCAGAAGGGTCAGCGGGGAATAAAAGCTCCATAGTTTCAAATAGTTGACGTCGGGATATAGGCTTGGAAATGTACTCGTCCATTCCGGCTTCCAGACATTTTTCCTCGTCGCCTTTTAACGCGTGAGCCGTCAATGCAATTATCGGGATGTGTTTCCCTGATATCTTTTCCCGCTCCCTTATTCGTTTTGTGGCTTGTAGACCATCCATTTCGGGCATTTGCACATCCATTAGTATAAGGTCAAAATCTTCGAGCCCGGACTTATTCACGGCCTCAACGCCGTTTTTTGCAACCACCACTTCGTGGCCTTTTTTCTCCAGCATCAGCAAAGCCAACCTTTGATTGACCGGATTATCTTCGGCCAATAGTATTTTGAGCCTGCGGGTGGTTACCAATTGGCTCGAATCAATACTTTGGATTGATTTTTGCGATGGGGTTACATCAGAGTCAAGGATTGCAAGTATACTGTTCAAAAGATCGCCTGGACGGAGCGGTTTTCTGAGATAAGCTTCAACCTTTAGTTCCTTGCATCTTTCGCAGCCTCCGGAAGGATTTCCGGACGACATCATTATTATCTTGGGTTTTGACTTCAGCTTGGCGTCATGGATCCATTCCGTCAGTTCAAAACCATCCATTTCCGGCATCATTACGTCTATCAACGCTATCTCTGGACAACCTCCACCTGAGGACAAAGATTCTAATATAGTTATGGCTTCTTTTCCGGAAGCCGCCATTATTGGATTAGCGCCCCATTTGAGAACCGTGTTGCCCATAATTTTCCTGTTTGTGTCGTTGTCGTCAACAATCAGGATCTTCATGTCACGAATAATATCCATGTCAAGATTGTAATCAATTTCATCGGCCTTGGCGCTGACTCCGAGCCGGCAGGTAAAATGGAATGCGCTGCCTTTGTTTGGTTTGCTTTCAACCCAGATGCGGCCTTTCATCATTTCAATCAGTTGAGTGGTGATTGCAAGACCAAGTCCGGTGCCCCCATATTTTCGAGTAGTTGACGAATCTGCCTGAGTAAATGGCTTGAAAATCATTTGCTGCTTTTCTTCAGGTATTCCAATACCAGTGTCCAGAACGTCAAACCTTAGTTCAACCGTACCCTTTAGATTCTTCTCCAAACACACAACAATTGATATCTCACCACGCTCAGTAAATTTGATGGCGTTTCCGACCACATTAATCAAAATTTGCCGTAGGCGCCCCAGATCTCCATCAACAACGCGCGGAACATCTTCTTCTACACTAAAAATTAATTCAATGTCCTTCTTTGAAGCTCTCGCTGCTAGCGACTGCATTGTTTCGATCAATCGTTCCCGGATATCAAAATCGCTGTAATCAAGATCAAATTTGCCTGCCTCGATTTTCGAGAAGTCCAGAATATCGTTGATTATGTTGAGCAAAGATTCGGCTGAATAATTTACAAGATTCAAATTGTCTCTTTGCTCCTGGGTAAGCTCAGTGTCCAAAACAATATCCGTCAAGCCAATAATCCCGTTCATGGGGGTCCGAATTTCATGACTCATTACAGCAAGAAAGTCGCTCTTGGCCCGATTGGCTTTTTCGGCCGATTCCCTTGCGCGAATCAATTCTGACTCAATGCGTTTCCTCTCTGAAATGTCGCGGACAATTCCGATAAAGAATGTTTCTTTTCCTAACCTCATTTCACTAACTGAAAGTTCGATTGGAAATATGGAGCCATCTTTCCTTCGTCCGGAAAGTTCCCTCGTTTTTCCAATTATGTGGTCTTCGCCGGTTTCAACGTACCTGCGGATGTAACCGTCATGAAATTCATGATGGGGCTGCGGAACCAGCACACTTACATTTCCGCCAATAATTTCCCCCGCGGAGTATCGAAAAATGGTTTCAGCGGCGGGGTTGAAAGTTTGAACAATTCCCCGGTTGTCAATGGTGATAATTGCGTCAATAACATTCTCAACTATAGATCTGACTCTCTGTTCGCTTTTGACCAACCCTTCTTCGGCTTGTTTTCTTCTCTCGTCATTCCTGATGGCTTGAATTATACTTGCGCTTGTTGCCAGAAATGGCTGTAAAAAATCTACCACGCTCTGGTCATATCCGTTCGGTCTGTTCGCTATGCCTATCATTCCTACAAATATGTCAGCCGCATGGAACGGCAAACCAAGAAAGGCATTCAAAGGTGGATGGCCACTCGGAAGGCCGCCACGCCGCGAATCGTTGACAGGATCGTTGGAAATAATTGGTCTGCCTGTTCTCAAAACATGCCCAAAAAGGGTTTGCAGATTATGAAACTCAAGGCCTTGCAGGGAATATGTATCGTAGAAATTTCTAGTTGTTTCGTTCCAGGCTATGTTGGTAATTGCGAAAGTCCTCAGATAAGGTTGAGCGTCTTTATCCCACAACACCTCACCGATAAAGCCGTATTCGCTTTCAGTAATTTCCAGGAGCAGATTCAGAAGATCTTCAAAAAGCTCGCGGGGATTCGTGTCAAAAAAATACCTGTTCTGGGCTAATGTTAGGGCAGTCAGGAGTTTATTGCTTCTCAGCAATTCGAGTTCAGCCCTCTTCCGATCAGTTATGTCCTGGGTTATCTGAACGCAGTGCGTGATGTCGCCATTTGGCCCTCTAATGGGAGAAAAAGAAGAGAGTTCCCAGTAGATTCTCCCTTCAGACCCTGTTTTTGCAAGTTCTAAAGTTCCCTCCTCTCCTGACGCGATTGATGCAGTCATCAAAGAAACTTCCTCATGAGAG
>Ga0194044_10002093_pt1 | contig 10031 bp, 8 predicted proteins | sample JunL4417m_MetaG_FD_155460 | JGI IMG/M metagenome (GOLD analysis project Ga0194044, IMG submission 155460) | Anoxic zone freshwater microbial communities from boreal shield lake in IISD Experimental Lakes Area, Ontario, Canada - Jun2016-L442-17m | ecosystem: Environmental > Aquatic > Freshwater >...
CCGCAGCGTCGCTCAGAAAATGCGAGAACTCACGCGCAATACTCGGATGGTCTTTGACTATTTGCGGATGACAAAAAACTCATGCGCCACCTGTTCTGCTTAAAACGCATAGAACAAATTTACCGTGGCGTTGATGTACGTTCGGTAGATATCCGTTCCCGTACAGAACGCTGGGAATCGAGAGCTTTTATAAATTGTTTAAACCAGGATCAGCGTTGAGGTGTCCCCAAATGCCCTCTAATGGACAATTCAGGTACCCTGCATTTGGATATCGTTCCCATTCATACCGGCTGTGGACACAGATCGCATCCTTTTCGTGTGCCAAAAACCGGGTAACGATCGAAGGCCGATATAAATGCCCTATATTGGTTGACGGCTGATGGCCCGTATCCCGATCTGGCGCTGGTAAAGTGTTTCGATTGTCTGTTTGAGTTGTGTGTTTATCATTATTGATCCTTTCATGAAGTTGGTTAATCAATTGTTGAACACTGGTTATCTGGGTATTGATGCGGTTTTTATTATCGTCACTTAAAAACTCTGGTACATGACTCGTGAGGCGTTTGAGACTTGTTACAACGGCGTTTAAGTCATCTATGAAGCGGCCTTCCGGGCCCTTAATGAGATTGCGTGTTTGTCGTTCCTGGTCGCGATTTGCTAGTGCTTTGAAAAACAGTTCCGGCTGATCAATAGGGCTGATCAATGATGTTTTGTCGAACCGATTTAGATGCACATTTGTAGTGGTCAAAAAAACGATTCAACTGCCTGGTCGATACATGATGATGGGTAAGATATTCAATCAAGGATGCTGCATGACTTATGTTGGCGCGCGCCAACGGCGCCAAAATGCGGGTTGCAGCCCAAGTTGAGACAGTGCCTGCCGACAAGGCATCCAGTACCGACTGGGGCAGACTGCGAACCAAAGCAAGCCGTCTGTGAACCCAGCTTTTGTCTCGACCGACAAGCTGTGCAAGACTGCTCAGTGACTGATCGAAACGCCGGGCTAACTCGTCCAGCAAACAGGCCTGTTCAATGGCCTGAAGCTGGCGTTGTTGATCACCGATCAGGACACTTCCGTTTGATCTTTTACCATATATTCGTCTTAGTAATCGGAAATAAATATCTCATCTATAGTATTAAAAACTACAACGTTAAATAAACTCATCACAAGCTATTAGTCGATGAGTTAATAATTTTTAATTCCTTTTAATCTCCCATCGCTTTTTATTCAGCCGCAAAATCTGTGTGTTTTCTCATTTCAGGAGAACGGAACCCGAGAACAATATGATCTTTCGGAACTCCGGCTTTTAAAAGTTCTGATGCTATCCCGTCTTCTGTTCCGTCACGCTGAATCCATATTTTGTTGCCTATAATGTCGATATGGACAAGACAACCGTGAACCCGTCTGACACCCTCACGGCCTGCTATCATCAGCAGATAGCGATCAGCTTCCCGGTCAAACACGGTCTGAGACAGGATGTTTCCGTAAGAATATGGAACTTCAGCATATTTCTTTATTATCTCCTGAACAGTCCTGCGATATTTCTCTAAGGTATCCATTTTAGAATCACCTCTCCGAACGGGTCAAACACAATAAGACGGAAACGCTGGTTCTCAAGAAGAAGCTTTCCTATCGGCTCTTCAAAAAGATCGACAAAAATCTCTTCGGGTACGGCAAGATACAGTTCTCTGCCGGGTTCTGTATTTCTTAGGACATCATGATACACGATGTACTGACCCACCGCTTTTTCAAGATCATTCATCTCGGAGTGCCCTGTGAAACTTTTGACTTCCACAGCTATTTTCCGTCCCTCTTTTTCAGCAGCCATGAGTTTTTCCGCCCCAAGATCGACATACATATCTTTTGCTCCCCATTTAAGATGCATCTGTTCATGGGTGACTGTCCAGCCATCTTTTATGAGAGCCTTTTTCATATTTTCGTGATAAATGTCTTTCACTGGCAATTTATTGTTTTACCTTATATAATCATAGCCTACTTTGTTGAATTCAGCCGATGGTATTCCATGCGGCACTGGCTATCTCTGTTAAATTGATCTGATTCATACAATGATGTTCCTCTAAGGGACATTGAGTAGTATAAACTCTTTGGCCACCCTCCGGCCCAATACATACCGTACCGGCATCACATATTTTATCCGCCTGAAAATGAATCTGGCCCGGATAGCCATAAACCCTGTGATCGGTCGGCCCCCATAGAACGATTGCCTTCGTTCCTACCATGTATGCGGCATGCATGATGAAGTTATCGGAAGTTATGACCAGTTGAAACCGGCGTAATAGCGATACGATTTGTCTTGGCGTCGTCAGCCCCAGAAGGGAATATGCGTTACGGATGTGACGATCTCCCAACAAGCCTGCCTGTGCAACAAATGCTCCTGATTGAAGCAGCCTTTCCACCAGTTCATGCCATCTGGATGGATGCATTTCTTTTCTTGGAGAATCGGATTTTGGCGCAATCAGCACATTCCATTTTTGCCATGGAATGATCGAATCAAGCATGGGATCATCTTCCCACCCTCCAGGCAGATACAGTTTCTCTTCAACAGGGGTATTCAGTCCATACATACGAGCCAGAATTTGAAAAGTCCTTTGGTTTTCACTGCTGAACTCTTCCTTATTCCAGTAGTTGGTTCCCATAATCCGGGCATCTTTCCCTGGAAATCCAATTTGGTTTATAGCCGGGTGTCCTTTAAATATGGAGGTGTATCGTGTCCTTCGAACAAGGTTAAACTGAGATGTCGGATCAGCGTCAAATTTGAGTTTCAAGACACCGGATACCATCAGCATATCTCCTAGGCCGCCTATCGGGTTAATCCAGGGGATATCGTCCTGTTCTGTTTTATTTTTCATTGGGTTTAAATTTAATACCGGTTATAGGTTCAAAGTAATTTTCGATAAAGCCTTTTTTCGCAAAACACCAACTCGTTTTATGCATGAAACTCTTATGATGGGAAAAGGAATCCAGAGGACATCCACCATGGCACATAATCCAAAATCGGCAGTTACTGCACTCTGTTTCAAAAAGGACTGCATTCCTGGCTGCCAATTCGCTGCGTTTTGGATTAGCAAATATTTGATTCAGTGAATTATCCCTGATATTTCCATAGGATAAAAACCCCCAGTCTGCAGATCTTCCACAATGTGAACATTCGCCATCCGGGCCAATATTCACATACGCACTGGAACAGTGTCCACTATCTCCACAACATAGACGATAGATGCCTTTTTGGATGCTGTTCGTAAGCGAACAGAAAGGCTCTATATTTTTAAATCGTATTTGGTTTTTCCACCATACCGGAAATATGGCGCCCAGAAAGTCCACATATTCCTCTGGTGTGATCTCAATATCTTTCCGGCAATCATTATAAAAAAGCACCGGATTTAAACTAAAAGATCCTGAAGGATTTAAGTTGGTCAGATGATAAAAAATATCGAAAGGGCTTTCCAAAGATTTCTTCGTAACTACATAAATCATTCCCCATTGAAAACCAAATCTTTCAGCCTGACTGAGTCCCTGCATGAACATCTTATTGTAGCGGGTGGAATCGATTTCTTCTCCGGGGCCTCGAATATTGGGTAGCGGATCATAGCTGGTACCAAACGAATTGATTCCAAGTTTATGAAGACTGCTAACAAAGTCTGCAGTAAAAAGGGTAAGATTGGTTTGCATCTGGTGCCTGATTCTATGACTGGTTTGACTGCAATGCTTTTCCTGATAATGCCACGCAGCTTCAAAATATTCAGGCCCCATCAACAGCGGCTCTCCACCATGCCAGGTTATATCAAATAAGTCTTTATCATTTTGCCTGAGAAATTCATCGATTCTTATAAACACTAATTCGAGCATATCCAAAGACATGAATTTTATGTATTGTTTGCTTTTAACAACATCACAATAGGCGCAATTGGAATTACATTCCAGCGTAGGCTTAAATATTAGAGTTGCCAAAGAGATATCCTTTTTTGTCCAATCATTTTATCTTGTTCCAGAATCTCCAGGAATTCAGTGGAGAAATTTTCACAACCCAACGATGTATCTGCGAATTGTGAAAATCTTCCCAGGCAAACTCGCCAGCCTTGGCAAATAGAGCACTTGCGATTATCGATGAAAAATGTTCTCCATTCGTTCAATGCTTCCTGATAATCTGGACAATTTTCAATTTCAAAATCATCCAGCTCACAGATGTCATTGAGGATGAATTTACCACATTGTAAATCATCGCTGGATAACGAAACATTGCCAGCGTGATTGATATGAAGAAATTTTGTTGGATCTGAGAAATACACTGCACTGAACCCCGTATAGCCATCAGGTTTAAATTTGGTCGCAACATAATGAAAGGGGTCAATCGGAGCATGTGGATAATAATTCATCACAGCATAGGTCATCAGATCCGTCAAAGCTTCCCACTCAGGTTCCTTAGAAACAAAAACTGCAGTGGATGCAATACCTAAAGAGGAAAGAATTCGCAACTCGGTATAATTTATCGGATTGTTGAGCGGTAGATAGACTCGTAGGTTCATTTGTTGTAGGATATTTAATTGACTGGCAATGAATCGGAATGGCCCCATTTCTGTAGCATAAATCGCCAGAGGCACAGTCATCCATTCTTTCTTGAATTGAATATCTGCAAGAGATGAAGGCCAATTAATGACAGCGCAACGCAAGTCATTGCAGGAATGTGAAACATCTTGAGCCACACTGCCGATCTGTTCGATATCATTCAGTTGTACTACCAATATTTGATTGGATATTCTGTCAAAAAGAGATCTGTTGTATGGGCAGACAATTATGCGTGGGTTCATTGGCAAACCACCGGCATCCGAACAGGTGCTTCATCCTTAAATATGGAAAGTAGATGAGCCACACACCCGCCGGAACAGACTTCATCCTCTCGCAGGGAACACTCATCACATTCCGGATATATCCCACCGACTTCCGACCGGATCATGCGATGTTTCTCTTTAAAAAATCTATAAATGTCGCCAATTGTATCAAATTCAAATAAAGATCGTTTATAGTATGAAGATAAAGGAAAGCATGACCATATTCTGAGATCAGGACCGATATCAAAAACCGGAGAACAGCCAAATTTTGCACCAGATCCGGTATGACGAGTAAACCAGCCGAGCTGGGTGTCAGTGAACCGACAGAGCGGAAATCCACAGTCTATACTGGGTCTGATTCGAAAACGTTCAAAAAAAGGTACATAATTCATAAGACGAGCAATCACATGATCTATATCGTTGATGTTAATATAAATGTTTTTTGCCCCAGGAATTGGATGAGCAATACCCAGACGAATCGATTTTTTTAGCCCAAAGCAATTAATATATTGAAAAAGGAAATCAAGCTCAAAATCGACCCTATATATGTTGAATCCGCACATGACTTTGGTGCCAAACATTGATAAAAACCGTTTGACACTTTCAGTTTCGGCCAGGGAAGATGGAGTTTGACTTGGATTGTTCAAATTAACTATGAAAGTAAGTTGTTCATCAGGAATATTCATTAAAGCAGACGTGATCTTATCCAGTTTAGTATTTGCCATAATACCGCTTGTAAAGACCCGTACAACAAAATCCCGCTCCAGAAGATAAATAATAAACTCCAGAAAATCAGGATGCAAAGTAGGCTCCCCACCTAATACACTGATGGACCGTTCCCCTGATGATTTTAAGAAATCGGAAACATAAATCAGATTCTCCCATGATAACAGGTCATTGGGATCTGATTCTTTCATCTGCTCACTGGCGAAGCAATATGGGCATGAACGCACACAGCTCTGGGTAAAAAGGACATTTGGCATTTTATCGCATCACTATTGTTAGCAAAAAAGTGAACAGAATTAATTACATTATTATATTTCTAAGTTACCCATTTTCGCAACATGGCCTCCCAGCCGCCAGGTATCTTACGTCACATTTATTGAAAAAATGTTAATTTACTCAAACAACCTTAGTTTCTCCCAAGGGCAAAATATCCAGCCTTGTCAAACAAGACCAATTTCGAAAAAAACAAATTTGAGTCGGTTTACTCAGCCGTGATTGTGCTGCTTATGATAGGCCTACCTACGTCCACCAGAATTCGGCCAATAATAACTGCTATAAGAGCTATAAGAGCTATAACTGCTATAACTGCTATAAGAGCTATAAGAGCTATAACTGCTATAGAATTGACTGCAATAATCACCATCACTTCGAGAACCTACAAACGCCGCATCGCTGCGTTTAAAAATAAGCGGTTGAACCGCGATCGAACCTATGCTGTAAGCGATCCGCTTTATCGCTTCCCGTCTGCTTGTCGGTTTTTCTTCTTTTGCTTCAGACTGCTGGAGACATTTCTTTTGATTTTCGTCCATTGAATCTACTCCTATATCAATGCCATTAAGTATCATACGCCCATACTGTCAAGGGTCATAATCCGAACTTTTGAACATCCCAAACCTTCCACGCTGAGGGAGTGAGCATAAGGAAAGTACAGACTATGCCTGTTCGCAGCATAAACCATTGGGATATTGATGCTGCCATCCGAGCTGTTCTTGACGTTGGTGATCACAACATTGGTAAATCGACGGTCAACTGATAAGTTATAAAGAAGTCAGCTAATTTGATATTGCCATTTTCGCAGGATCGGACCCGGTGAGTTGCGCCCAACTGTTTCCATTCCATTTATGGAGGCCAATTGTTCCAAAATCCGCGTAAAGCGTTGAACCTGATGCGACCATGTTTTCAGGGTTGGCGGGTGTGAGTTGAGTCCATGCTGCGCCATCCCATTTCTGGAGACCTAATGCTCCAAAATCAGCGTAGAGTGTTGAACCTGATGCGACCATGTTTTCAGGGTTGGCGGGTGTTAGTTGAGTCCATGCTGCGCCATCCCACTTATGGAGACCTGATGCTCCAAAATCAGCGTAGAGTGTTGAACCTGATGCGACCATGTTTTCAGGATTGGTCAATGTGAGTTGAGTCCATGCTGCGCCATCGAATTTATAGAGGCCAGACCCTCCAAAATTCGCGTAGAGCAATGAACCAGCGATCACCATGTTTTCAGGATTGGTCGATGTGAGTTGAGTCCATGCTGCACCATCGAATTTAAAGAGGCCAGTCGCTCCAAAATCCGCGTAGAGCGATGAACCGGAGGCCACCATGTTTTCAGGGTTGGCCGATGTGAGTTGAGTCCATACTGCGCCATCAAATTTATAGAGACCTGACCCTCCAAAATCCGCGTAGAGCGTTGAACCTGATGCGATCATGTTTTCAGGGTTGGTGGGTGCGAGTTGAGTCCATGCTGCACCATCGAATTGATAGAGACCTGATGCTCCAAATGCTTCAAAACCCGCGTAGAGCGTTGAACCAGAATAAATCATATTCTCAGGATTGTTTAAGCTAAGCTGCGTCCACGTTGCACTATCTGTTTTGTAAACCCAAAGCCCTGAACCGGCAAAACTCGCAGCTAATGATTCTCCTCCTGCCTGCGTTACTGTTAAATCCACCGGGCTGCCAGTCGCGCCGGCTGCTGTCACCCGAATTGTACCCACACGCGCTGATGCAGTGGTGTTCGCCGTGAAACTGCATGAGATGGCGCCGGAATTGATGCCGCTAGCCCCCGATGAGATCGCAAGCCAACTGCCGCCTGACGTTACTGCGGCTGTCCATAGCAGGGTTCCGCTTCCGGTGTTGGAAACACTGAATGTGGTTGCGCCCACATCTTTGCTTACATTGCGATTGATGGGAGAAATAGTCAAAACCAATGACTCAGTTTGTCCTCCCCGAACGGTTCTAACGTAATGCTGGTCGGTTTTATTGTAACTTCCCTCATAGCCATAATCAAAGGACACTCCCCACGCTTTCTGGGGATCTGGTTCATACGTGGTGGATGTCCAGCAAATGGATTGTTGATTACCGGTAAAAACACCTGTATCTATAGACGGCTTATACTTTGACAAATCAACCAGGGAAGATAACTCTTTCACGTTCGGCAGCCGCCAGTCACTATATCCACTAAAAGCATCCTGACTGTATTTCAGTGCATCCTGCCATGTCATTGCAGATAGAGACAATGTTTTTTGCCATATCAACCCAGTCAAGGTATCTGTAATTGTGTCATTGTAGTTATCCACATAACGGATAGAAGCAATAACCTGTGGACCGTGAACAGCACGCACACTTGTGGATTCGGTTGTATCGCCATAGGCATCGCGCCCATAGTCAAAGAAAATGCCCCATGCTCCGTATGGACAATATGCGTCTTTGGTTGAAGACCAATAAGGAGTTGTCATGGTATTTTGGAAAAATCCCGTATTGATTGCCGGGTTAGCCTTGCTATAATCAAGAATGGATTTTAATTCCTCCCTGGAGGGAATACGCCAGTCAGAAAAACCTCCAAATCTACTACTAATGAGGCTGGATATGAAATACGCTGTATCCGTTTCGTTACCCGGCGTTGATGTATTAGTCCAGGTGTATGTCTTGCTTTTGTCATGAACTGTTCCATCAGTTGTTTTGTTCTCCCAGATCAAACCGGAAATATTGTCACGAATCATGGTCCATGAAGCAGCGGAGTCTTGTAATGCATTACCGCTACTGTCCAGTTTGGTGTAAGATGGCGGATTGATTGTAAAGTTGGCATCCTGCCCGTAAAAATTCTGGCCAGGTGAAGGACAAGTTATTTCACCACTGTTGTTATAGCATTTGGTCTGGCCGGTATCCGGAATTGGTGATTTGGGCGTTGGTGTTGGCGTTGGCGCCTGTGTTACCGTCACATCAACCGGGCTGCTGGTTGCACCGGTTGCTGTTACCCTGATGGTAGCGGTTCGGGGTGAGGTACTGGCGTTCGCTGTGAAACTGCAAGTGGTGGTTCCGGAATCGGTCCCGCTGGCTCCGGATGTAATCGTTAGCCAACTGCTCCCTGACATTATTGCCGCCGTCCATGGCATTGCTCCAGTTCCAGTGTTGGACACACTAAATGTGGTTGCACCGGCATCTTTTGCCACAACTTGATTGGACGGCGTTACAGATAGCACGGGTTGAAACGGTGTTGGCGCCTGTGTTACCGTCACATCAACCGGGCTGCTGGTTGCACCGGTTGCTGTTACCCTGATGGTAGCGGTTCGGGGTGAGGTGCTGGTGTTCGCTGTGAAACTGCAAATGGTGGTTCCGGAATCGGTTCCGCTGGCTCCGGATGTAATCGTTAGCCAACTGCTCCCGGACATTATTGCCGCCGTCCAGGGCATTGCTCCAGTTCCAGTGTTGGACACACTAAATGTGGTTGCACCGGCATCTTTTGCCACAACTTGATTGGATGGCGTTACAGATAGCACGGGTTGAAACGGTGTTGGCGCCTGTGTTACCGTCACATCAACCGGGCTGCCGGTTGCACCGGTTGCTGTTACCCGTATGGTAGCAGTTCGGGGTGAGGTACTGGTGTTCGCTGTGAAACCGCAATTGATCGTCCCGGAGTTGCTGCCGCTGGCTCCCGAGGTGATAGAAAGCCAGGTACCGCCCGATGTCACTGCGGCAGTCCACTGCATGGTTCCGGTTCCGGTATTGGAGACAGTGAATGTGGTGGCGCCTGCATTTTTAGCCACAGCCCGGCTGGCTGGACTCACGGAAATAACCGAATGATCCAATGGCCCAGACTGTCCACCTCGCACGGCACGAACATAACCAGCGCCGGCCTTACCGTCGCCGCTGACGCCGCCGCCGCCGAAACCCACGCCCCACGCGCCGTAGGTACCGCCCACACCGGTAGCACTGGACCAGTACCACGACGCGGCCGTATCTGGAAAAAATGTAGTATTGATCGCAGGCCCATACCTGCTGTAATCCGCCAGGCTTCCTAGCTCTTTGACGGTAGGTAGTCGCCAGTCCATATAGCCGCCAAGACTCAGGCCTTCACAATAGGCCAACGCCTGCTCCCAGGTCTTGCTGGAAGAACTGACTTTCTGCCACGTCAGGCCTGTGGATGTATCTGTTACTGTGCCATCGCCATTGTCCGTATAGCCACCGGTAGC
>Ga0194044_10002097_pt1 | contig 10017 bp, 7 predicted proteins | sample JunL4417m_MetaG_FD_155460 | JGI IMG/M metagenome (GOLD analysis project Ga0194044, IMG submission 155460) | Anoxic zone freshwater microbial communities from boreal shield lake in IISD Experimental Lakes Area, Ontario, Canada - Jun2016-L442-17m | ecosystem: Environmental > Aquatic > Freshwater >...
GAGCCAAATCCCACTCAATGTTCAGAATGCTTTAATGGTGGTGAGTTGGTAATGATCATTTAAAAAAACCGTCAAGTATGAAGCCCCCTTTTCCAAAAAGGGGGCTTTCAGGGTAAACTCCTGAGCCAACAACTTTGAGTATGGACAACCACCAACTTAAAATGAAAATTAAAGGATGCCAAAATGAAAAGAAAAAGCCTTATGTGGGTTATTGTATGCTTTGCGCTGCTGTTTTTTACAGCGGCTGCATGGACTGCGCCTGTTCCGGGAACCGGGCAGGAGAAATGTTATGATGCGGCAGGTAATGTGATTACCTGCCCATCGCCTGGCCAGGCACTCTATGGGCAGGACGCAAATTATCGCATCAACCCGATAACATACTCCAAGCTGGATGTCAGCGGCAATGTGCTGCCGGCTTCCGCCACGTCCTGGGTGATGGTGCGGGATAATGTAACAGGGTTGATCTGGGAGTTGAAAAACAACATGGATGGCAAGACAGACTACAGCAACCCCCATGATTCAGACAACGAATACACCTGGTACGATAGCAATCCGGCTACCAACGGCGGCGATCCTGGCACACCAAATCCCGGTAAGAGTACCGAGGACTTCATTAAAGCTTTGAACGACACCAAATATGGTGGCTACAGCGACTGGCGGTTACCCACTATCAAGGAGCTGGCCTATATCGTCAACTACAGCATTTCCTATCCAGGGCCGACGATAGATGCGGGATATTTTCCCAATACCCAGGCATCCTTTTACTGGGCATCTTCTACCTTCGTCTACGATACGAGCGTGGCATGGGGGGTTATCTTCAACTACGGCTACGACGGCTACGCTGATAAAAACGGCGGCGGTTTTGTTCGCGCTGTTCGTGGAGGACTGTCCGCATCCTTGGATGCTTTGGACAGCGAATCGCTAAATGTCGCTTCAACTGCCGCAGGCGTTTATACTGATAACGGCAATGGCACAGTAACAGACACATCCACAAACCTGGTGTGGCAACAAACCGGTCCTGCCAACACGATGACATGGCAGCAGGCGCTGGCCTATTGTGAAGGGCTGAATCTTGGCGATCATACAGACTGGCGAGCGCCCACCACCAAGGAATTACGCAGCCTTGCGGATTACAGCCGGTATAGTCCTGCAATCAATACAACCTATTTTCCCAGCGTTCGTTCAGCTTTTTATTGGTCATCCACTACATACTCATCCAATACGAGCAATGCGTGTGGCGTGGACTATGACTACGGCTTCGACAACTATGACGGTAAAAGCAACAACTATTATGTCCGCGCTGTTCGCGGAGGACAGTCCGTTCCATTGGATCATTCGGTTCTGTTTTCGAATTCCATTGGTTCCCGCAATACCATTAATATTTCGGATATGTCCGGCACACTTCCTGTTAGTGGTGGCGCAATAACTGTTTCAGCCTGGGACACCAACGGCAATGCGCTTCCGGAATCCGGTGGGGCTGCGCCTCTGGTGCTTTACAATCATGGAACAAACGGTATTTCCGGCTCGGTCCTTGCGGCACGATTCCCAAACGGGGCTCCAATGACATATAAGTTTTCCATCGACTCAACAAAGGTGGCTATCACTAACGAAAAAAACAGTACAAATGATACATTTAAGGTTCCCATCGTTTATTTGAACGGAGTGACTAATTTTGCTTCCAATGCCATTGGTAATTATAATACCATAAAAATTTCGGATATATCCGGCACACTTCCCGCCAGTGGCGCCGCAATAAATGTTTTGGCATGGGATGCGAGTGGTAATGCGCTTGCTGAATCCGGAAGTGCGGCTCCTTTGAAACTATCCAATCATGGAACAACCAGTATTTCAGGCTCAGATCTGGCTGCTCGGTTCCCAACGGGATCACCCATGATTTACGAGTTTGCTGTACCCTCAGCAAAGGTGCTTATAACCAATGTAAAAAGTAGTACAGATGGCAAGTTAAATGTTCCGGTCGTATATACCAGCGGAGTAAGCAATTTTGTATCAAATTCCATTGGTGACTATAATACTCTTGAGATTTCTGATCTTTCCGGCGTACTTCCCCTGGATGGTGGTGCGATAACTGTTTCGGCATGGGATACGAACGGCAACGCGCTTTCCGAATCCGGAAGTGCTGCGCCTTTGAAACTTTTCAATCATGGAACAACCAGCATTTTAGGTACCAATCTGGCTGCACGATTCCCGACGGGATCACCCATGACTTATGAGTTTTCTATCGCATCATCGAAAGTGCTTATCACCAATGTCAAGAGCAGCGCTGATGGCCTTGCAGAAATTCCAAGCATCTTTGCTCATGGTATTTCCAATTTTGCGACAAATTATGTCAGCTCTCTCAATACCATCAAAATTTCGGATACATCCGGAACACTTCCTGCCGGTGGCGCAGCAATCAGTATTGCGGCATGGGATACTAACGGAAATGTAGTGTTGGAATCAGGCTCTGCTATTCCTTTGAAGCTTTACAGCTTTGGAACAGCCAACATTTCGGGTTCAGACCTTCTCGAACGATTCCCATCTGGTTTTCCCGTTTTGTATGAATTTTCCATCGGTTCGTCGAATGCCATAATCACCAGTTTGACGACCAGTGTTGATGAGACAATCAAGACCCCAACAGTATTTACCATTGGGGCATATGGTGGTATATAGATACTATGAACGGACATAATCTGCATTTTTGAATTCCTCCAATCCTACCCAGTTTGGGTGGGAGCATAAGAAAATAACAGATTATGCCCGTTCGCAGTATATCAGAGAAGTTCCCAAGGAAAAAAAGATGGAATCTGTTGCGACATAACCGTTCACGCCTCCTCCCGGCGGGAGAGGGGCTGAGGGGAGGGGGCTGAACGCTTACGAAGTAATGATATTCCCGAAACACAATGACAAGGGATGACAAAAAATGAAAGATCAAATTTCAAACAGGAGCAAGGGGTTTTTTCCTGAGGAAATGACGCAAGGACAAAAAAACCTTATGGGCTTTACGTTATTCTTCCTGCTGGTGTTCTGCTACATCATGGCGAGAGCATTTCTCGGTCATGTCATACAACTGCCAAACATCCCGGGCGGGCCTTATGGAAAGCTGATCCCCATGGTGGCATTGGCCTTTTTGTATTTCACTTATACGAGGGGGTTTAAGAGTACGCTGTTCCTGACGGTTTTTCTTTTCATATATTGCTGGGCGGCTGAGGAATGCAGCGTACACAATGGCTTTCCCTTCGGCCATTATTACTATTCCGACATGCTGGGATACAAACTGGATGTCGTGCCTGTCACAATAGGGCTTCAGTATTTCTGGATATATGTATTCCCTGCCTACTTTGTCTCAAACCTGATCACGGAAGGAAAACTACTGGGGCCGCCCAAGAGCGTGGGGAGGCTACTTTTCACCGCATTCGTAGCAAGCATTATTGTTTCAGGAATAGACATGGCGGTTGACCCGCTCGATGCGACCAAGCTTTCCGAATGGGTTTGGACGAAGAACAATTATACCGGCTACTACGGCATCCCCTACATGAATTATCTCGGTTATGTGATCGTGATGACACCGGCGTTTTTCATCTTCGGGCTTATCGAGAAAAAGTTTGATGCCAAACCAGTGGGGCCTATCAATATCTACATCGGGGCAATTCCATTAATTTTCTATTTCCTGTCATTTATCATGTACGGTGTTCCAGCGCCTAGCGGGGTTTTTCTGGTGGCATGCTTCACAATGCTTTTCCCTTTGATTCTCTCAATAGACAGACTGAAACAATATTTTTCAGGGCGGAACTGCCCGGAATAAACAGATGAAAACCAATATCATGGGCGCTATTGGCGCTGACGTATTCGCAATGGAAAAAAAGAAGGCGCAGTCAGGCCGGGCATCCTGACCGCATTAGAAAAGGAGAAATATAATGGGATCTGGCGCAAAATCGTCAGTGTTTGAAAAATTCCTGAAGGCTGCAGGAGACATTACAAACCCCTCCCTGCAAGCCTTTAAGGATAACGGCGGCAAGGTGATCGGATATTATTGCCCGTTCATTCCCGAAGAACTCTTTATTGCAGGCGGATTTCTTCCCTTCAGAATGCGCGGAACAGGCAGCCAGGACACAAACCTGGCGGATGCATATTTTGACTCCCTTAACTGCTGTTTTGTCCGGCACACCTTCAATCAGCTTCTTTCTGGTAAGTATCGGTTTCTTGACGGACTGGTGATCGGCACTGGCTGCGACCACCTAAGGAGGATTTACGATAACGCCAAACATGCCGCACATCAGACTGCCTTCATTCATCTGCTTGACCATCCCCGCACCATGGGAACCCCGGAAATGAACGGCGAACCAATGATTACTTATTACAGAAGCCAGCTTGCCAGGCTCAAAGAGAAGATGGAAAATCATTTCGACATCGAGATTACTGTCCCGCGTCTAAAGAGTGCAATCAAGCTCTGCAACGAGACCCGGCGTTTGCAAAAAAGGCTTTATGACCTGAGGAAATCGGCCAACCCGCTGCTAAACGGTGTGGAAACAGCAGCAATCATGATGGCCGGAGCCTCCATGCCCAGGGAAGAATATAACCAGAATTTAAGAACGCTGCTGGGTGAGCTTGACAACTCATCCGCAAGCGGCAAAAAATATTCGGCGCGTCTCATGGTGGTCGGCCCCGCTATTGAAGATCCTTCGTTCTATAGCCTGATTGATGATCATGGCGGCATTGTAGTGATTGATGACCTCTGTTTCGGCGCAAGGACGGTACAGAACGTTATTGATGAAGAGGCGCCTGACCCTTTGCGTTCAATCGCCAAATACCATGTCCTGGACATGCCTTTCTGCCCCAAGATCAACGGCGCTCATGTTCACCGCGTAAGTTTCATTAAGAACATGGTTGACCAATTCAGAGTGGATGGCGTCATAGCCCAGGGATATGTAGCCTGTGACCCGTGGGGTACATCATTTGCTCTGCTTAAGGAAAGCATGAAAGAGGCCGGCATCCCCTATCTCAGGGTGGACAGGGATTATCTTCCCAGCCAGTCCGGCCAGCTCGGCACCCGGATGCAGGCTTTCATTGAAATGATAGGGGGAAGTATATGAATACCGTAAATAATGAAGCAGTGGTTGATGTCTATACGCAGCTTAAGTTGGACTTTGCGGCCTTAACCGCTAAATCCTTTCAGGCCAGGCTTAATAAGTTTGTTGAAAACAAAACTCCGATTGTCGCCTGCAATGACGACTTTTTCCCTGAACTGTTTACGGCGATGGAATTGCCGTATTATTTCAGCGTCAGGCAGGGGCTTGAAGGTGCATTCCATATCGGCAAAGGTCCTGAAGCGGTTGACGGCTACAGTGAACTGGGTGGGTCAAGTTCGCTTTGCTCTCTACAGAAGGCGGCGGCATACCTGCTAATGAAAGGAATGCTGCCGAAACCCATAGCCATTCTCATGACTTCGACCTCCTGTGATGCCCAGACGGCGGTGAACGAGCTGATGTCTAATTACCAGCCCTGGGCCGATGTGCCGAGGATAAGCGTGGATGCCTCTTTCGAAAAGGATGAGGCGAGCATGGCCTATCTGGGCAGGCAGTGGATGGATTGTATCCCTTTCATTGAAAAAGCCACCGGCCGAAAACTCGATCTGGATCGCCTGAGAGATGTTTGTGAAGAGTCTAACAAACAGTGTGGACTGATGTTTGATTTCCAGGAATTAAGGCGCGCCGCGCCTTCTCCTATCCGGGCAGACTGGGGATTCATCGCCTACATGACAGCCCGGTGGGCCGCCTGCGGCAGGCCGGAGGCGACCGCCTGGCTCCAAAGACTTTATGACGCCACGGCGCAAAGGGTGAAGGCCGGCCTTGGCATTGACGGCGTAAAAGAAAAGATACGCTATGCCTGGTTTGATATCCTTCCATGCTGGAGCGACAAACTTTTCCCACGGCTTGAAGAGACCTTCGGAGCCGTCAATCTGATGGACCTCTACGGTTTCAACGCCCCCTGGCCTGTCATTGACACTTCCAGTCTGGAGAGCATTTTCACATCTTTAGCCAAACGGTTCCTGATTGGCAACCCCATGACCCGGCAGATATTCGCTCTATCATCGGTCTATGGTAATGATGCAGTAAATATCGCAAAAGATTTCAAATGCGACGCAATGATCATGCCGAGCCATGTCGGACACAAGGACGGCTCCGCGTCACACAAGATAGTTAAAGACATGTTTCGCGAAATTGGCATTCCCTTCCTTGTGGTAGGATGCGACGTTTTTGACGAGCGCTATATGTCGCCGGATGTGGTCTTTGAAAAAATAAGTACATTCTTTGAAACAGCAGGGCTGACGGGGCGATAACAAATCCGGGACAGCGAAAAAAGGAGAGTGCTTCTCGCTGTTTTAGGTTAGTAGCCCACCCGTTTCAAAGTGGTGACTATTTTCTACTAAGATCACCCGTTTTCAGTTCTTCATTGATCGTCTTTCCGTGAACGGTCAATGAATTTTAAATATTGTTCCAATTCAACTTTGTGTCCAAACGCACTTGATGCTATTTTAAAAACTATTCAAATATGGAGGAGGAAATAATGATAGTTGCAGGAATTGATATCGGCTCAACAACTGGCAAGGCCGTTGTGATGATTGATGACAAGATCATTCTCGGCGAAATTATCACCGTTACTACAAAACCGTCTATCACAGTTTCAATGGCCATTGATGAGGCGATAAAGAACGCTGGCCTGTCCGGAATTAAGGACATTGAATACATTGTAAGCACAGGCTACGGCAGACAAAAAGTTGATTTCGCCAACGAAAACATTTCGGAAATATCGTGCCACGGCCGCGGCGCTTTCCATGTGCTTCCTTCTGTCAGGACGATAATAGACATTGGCGGCCAGGACTGCAAGGCGATTTCCTTGAGCGGTAAGGGCGTAACCACAAGCTTTGAGATGAATGAGCGCTGTGCGGCAGGCACCGGCCGGTTTTTCCAGGTAATGGCTAAGGTACTCACATGCGGGCTTGTCGGCATCGGCTCACTCGAAAACATCAGCCAGACCCCTGCCAGCATATCGAACCAGTGTAGTGTTTTCGCCGAGTCGGAGATCATCTCCCTTGTAAACAACGATACGCCGCTGCCGGATATCATCACTGGCATCAACAAAGCTGTCGCAAACAGGGTGAGTTCTCTGGTCAGAAGAGTCGGAATAGCTGACGATGTTGTGCTGACAGGCGGCTGCTCAAGCAATCATGGACTCACAGCTCAACTGGAAATTTCCCTTGGGATAAAAATTAAAGCGCTACCTCTTGACCCGCAGTTCATGGGCGCGATTGGAGCCGCCGTATTTGCAATGGAAAAAAAGAAGGCGCAGTCAGGCCGGGCATCCTGACTGCATTAGAAAAAAAGAAATAAAATGGGATATGAATGGGATCTGACACATTTTTTGATACAGCAGGGCTGCCGGAGCGATAACCAGGTTCAGCGAAAAAGGAGAGACCAAAATGAAATCAGGCCTTAAATCAGCGGTGTTTGAAAAGTTCGTCAAAATAGCCTGCTGCATTATAAACCCGTCGATTGAGAACTGGCGGAACAATGGCGGCAGGGTTATCGGATACACATGTTCATTTGTCCCCGAAGAGCTGTTTGTCGCCGCAGGGCTCACGCCCTTTCGCATACGCGGAACAGGCAGCGACCAAAGCGCCGGCATGGCTGATGACTATTTCGAAGCCGCTAATATCTGTAGTTTTGTGCGCCATTGTTTCAACAAGATTTTACTTGGTGAATACAATTTTCTTGATGGCGCTGTTATAGGCGGTGGTTGCGATGCTAACAGGCATATCATGGATAACTGGCAAAAAAGTCCAGCCAAACCCCCTTTCTTGCACCGGCTATTATTTCCGCATAGCTCTGGTGAGCTTATGGCGAATTATTTTTGCAATCAACTTGCGGACATTAAAGGCAAGCTGGAAGAACACTTTGACGTTCAGATAACTGATCGCAAGCTCTGGGATGCTATCAAATTCTGCAATGAGATCAGGGACCTTCAAAAAGAACTCTACGCGTTCCGAAAAGCTGAAAATCCGCCGATCACAGGCGCAGAAACTGTACCGGTCATTGTGGCTGGCTACTCAATGCCCAAGGAAGAATATAGCTCAGATATAAAGACGCTTCTTGATGAACTGCGCAGCGTATCAGCGCCAAATAGTAAACATAGAGTCAGATTGATGATCGTCGGCCCTGGGCATGATGATTCATCAATGTGCGATATTGTTGAAGACCTTGGCGGCCTTGTGGTGGCGGACCTGACTTGCTTTGGCGGGAAGGTGATCTTTGGCGAGATTAAAGAAAACGGCCTGGACCCTTTGCAGGCAATCGCCAATTACCAGGTTCTGGACCGTCCGTTCTGTCCGAAAAATCTTGGTGCTCATCCTCATATCCACAAGGAAATATTTGACAAGATTCATGATTTCAAAGTGGATGGGGTCATAGGCCAGAACTTTCTATGTTGCGAAACCTGGGGCGGCGAGCTCTATATTCTCAATAAGGAGCTTAAAGAGGCTGGGATACCCATGCTCAGGATCGAGCGCGAATACGTGGCTGATTCAACAGGCCAGTTGACGACTCGTGTCCAGGCCTTCATCGAAACGATTTCAGGGGGTACACTATGATAAACGTATATTCTCAATTACAGATGCTGGCTGGTAAGGCGCTTGGCGGACTTTGCCTTGACCCGCAGAACGCATCACCCGGGCCCTTTGTATTGGGCAATGGTGACTTTTTCATTGAAATACCGGTTGCTTACGGCTGCTCATATTCAGATATTACATTAACCGGAGCCAACGGGACAGCAATGCCTGATGCATCTGACCTTATAGATAAAGCGATAGAAACCGGAGTGGAAAGCCGGATGTGTACAGCGATCAAAGTCGCCTGCTATTATCTTGAAGCAGGCCTTGTGAGAAAGCCTGATCTGATAATTACTTCCAACTCTTGCTGCGACGCCATGGACACGCTCGGCAATCTGCTGAATGGCTACAAACCCTGGGCCGATGTGCCCAAATTCATAATGGACGCGCCGCACAGCTTTGACGAGGAAAGCTATAAATATATGGGCAAACAACTGCGCCACGCGGTAACCTTCATGGAAGATGTGTTTGGAAGGAAGATGGACTGGGACCGTTTAAGGGAAGTCTGCGTGCTGTCAAACAAACAGGACCAGTTGCTGCTTGAATTTCAGGAATTGAAGAAGGCCGTGCCTTGCCCGGCAAATCCTGATCTGTCGCGACTGGGGTTCGCATATGACAGATGGACAGGGGAGAGAGTTTCCCCGCAGATAACTGACTGGCTTGAACAGCTTGTCAGCGCCACGGAAGAGAGGGTGAAAGCCAAACTGGGAATTGAAGGGGTGAATGAAAAGGTAAGGTTCCTCTGGCAGGACCTTGCCGGGAGCTGGCCTCCGGGTACATTGTGGCCGCGCCTGCAGCAGGAACTTGGTGCGATCGCGATCATGGATTACATGTCGTACTGCACCCTGACACCTATCGATCTGACCAGCGAAGAGGCCATGTTCACATCATTTGGCAAGCGCTTTCTGCTGGAAGACCCGATGAACAGGCAGGCGCTGCACACGACCGACTTTTTCTGCAATGACATCCTGCAGATAGTCAAGGATTTCAAGTGCGACGCAGTGATCATGCCGGCCCATATCGGACACCGCGATACAAACTCCCGGCTGAAGATTGTCAGGGATATGTGCCGCGAAAAAGACATCCCGTGCCTGGTCCTTGGCATTGATATCTGGGACAAGCGCTATATGCCGCCCGATGTGGTGTTTGACAGGATCAGCACATTTTTCCAGACTACAGGGCTTGTTTAGGAATGAGTAAAGTTGACTGGAAATACCAAATGAATCAGGATATTTCTCAAACTACCACAGGAATTAATTAAATGACGGTTTTTGACGCATATATCCCGAAGATAGCGGAATATGTTGAAAACATGCGAGCAACGGGACGGCAAACAAGCGTTTTTAGTGCGCCAT
>Ga0194044_10002098_pt1 | contig 10016 bp, 10 predicted proteins | sample JunL4417m_MetaG_FD_155460 | JGI IMG/M metagenome (GOLD analysis project Ga0194044, IMG submission 155460) | Anoxic zone freshwater microbial communities from boreal shield lake in IISD Experimental Lakes Area, Ontario, Canada - Jun2016-L442-17m | ecosystem: Environmental > Aquatic > Freshwater...
GTTCAATGGCCTCGCCAAAATCTGTTAATTTCTGTTTGTCTTGGCGTAAAAGATAAAAAACCAGGCGTTCAGCCGACTTGGGGCCGATGCTGGGAAGCTTGGCAAATTGATTGATGAGGTTTTGAATGCTATTAGGATAATTCATGTAGTTATTACATACCTGGAAAATTCATGCCCATGGATGACATTTTGGTGGCCATGACTCTTTGCACTTTTTTGATGGAATCATTTACGGCTTCGGCCACGGCGCTTTCTAGTTTTTCTTTATTATTGAGCAGTTCAGGATCAATTATCACTTTTTTTACTTCTTGATTGCCGTCCATGGTGATTTTGACCTTGCCCCAGCCACCTTGTCCTTCAACCGATTCTTCGGCGAGGGCTTTTTTAATTTGATTGGCTTGGGTTTTTAATTCTTGGATTTGTTTTAGTTTTGAAAACATAGATATTTTATTTATTTTTTAATTTTGTTCATAAGTCCTGTCCAAATTCTTAAAACTGACTTTATCTTCATCAAAAAACAAATTAACCACGCCGGTAGGGCCATTTCTGTGTTTGGCAATATGGATTTCCGCGCTGTGTTTGTCTTCTTCAGACAGAGAATTAAGGTCAAAACCGCGATCAGCTGATTTGCGATAAATAAACATGACCACATCAGCGTCTTGCTCAATGGATCCTGATTCGCGCAAATGGGATAATTTTGGAATAGCAGGGGAGGTGGCTTCAACTGCACGTGATAATTGTGACAAAGCTAGTACTGGAATATTAAGTTCTCTAGCAATGCCTTTTAGGGCACGGGAAATCTCGGCAATTTCTTGGACACGGTTTTCACTGCTGGTTTTGGAGCCAGAGCCTTCCATAAGTTGTAAATAGTCCAGCACAATCAAATCTAGTCCGTGTTCCATTTGCAAACGGCGCGCTTTGGTGCGCAATTCCATGACATTGGTGTTGGCCATATCATCAATAAAAATTTGACTCTCAGCCAGTTCGCTCATGGCATGGCCGATGCGGGGAAAATCATCACCAGCTTCGGACAATTTGCCGGTGCGCATTTTCCATAGCCCCACGCCAGCCTCGGCACAAATAAGACGGTCAACTAATTGTTCCTTGCTCATTTCCAATGAAAAGATGCCAACGGATTTTTTTGATTGCACGGCAATGTTTCTGGCGATGTCCAAGGCAAACGAAGTTTTGCCCACAGATGGACGAGCCGCCAAAATCACCAAGTCTGATTTTTGTAAGCCAGCGAGTAGATTGTCTAGTTGAGTGAATCCTGTTGGTAGTCCGCGTAATTTGCCTTTTTCACGGTGCAACTCGTCAATGCGATTGAAAGCGTCTGTCAAAATATCTTTGATGGGTGTGAATTTTTCTTTTAAATATTTTTGCGAAACCGAAAAAATATGCTGTTCGGATTTGTCCAAAATTTCATTGACTTCTTTTTCTTCTTGATAGCCAAGTTCTAAAATGCTATTAGCTGCGGAGATAAGACGGCGCAAGCTAGCCTTTTTTTGAATGATTTGCGCATAGGACACTACATGCGCGGCCGAGGGCGTGAGATTGGTTAGGGTGACGATATAACTGCGACCGCCGATATTTTCCAATTGTTTTTTGTCTTCTAGTCGGCTAGTCAAACTGAGCAAGTCAATGGGTTGTCTTTTTTCAAATAATTCCAAAATAGTTTCATAAATCTGACCGTGCGCATTGGAATAGAAATCATCAGCCGAAATCAGGTCGGCCACTTTAATAATAGCGTCTTTGTCAATTAAAAGCGCTCCGAGCAGTGATTGCTCGGCTTCTAGGTTTTGTGGTGGCAGTTTGACTGCTGGATTGTTGTTGGTGTCGCTCATAGTCAGGTATATTTTAACCGATGCCAAGGGTTTTGGCAATCAATGGATTTTCAACAAGTTGTGCACTGTTTGTAGGGTATAAAAAAACGAGCCTAGGATTAGACTCGTTTTTTATTTGTACGCCCAGCTGGACTCGAACCAGCGACCATCAGCTTAAAAGTCCGCCAGCTGGCGGATCTACCGACTGAGCTATAGGCGCGCGTATAGTCACTATGTAATTTACTTAAGATATTCTAATTGTAGGGTATAAAAAAACGAGCCTAGGATTAGACTCGTTTTTATTTGTGCGCCCAGCTGGACTCGAACCAGCGACCATCAGCTTAAAAGTCCGCCAGCTGGCGGATCTACCGACTGAGCTATAGGCGCGCGTATAGTCACTATGTAATTTACTTAAGATATTCTAATTGTAGGGTATAAAAAAACGAGCCTAGGATTAGACTCGTTTTTATTTGTGCGCCCAGCTGGACTCGAACCAGCGACCATCAGCTTAAAAGGCTGTTGCTCTACCGACTGAGCTATAGGCGCATGATGCAAAATATTTAGTTTAAGTACCATATATCAGCTTAAAGTCCGCCAGCTGGCGGATCTACCGACTGAGTTATAAGCGCTCAAACTTTTTAAAAATTTTCTACCTTGATAACTTTTTAATTCTTTTTCTCTTTTAATTGCTTCTTCCTTTATATCAAATTCTTCTTTATAAAACAATAACCAATGGCCACCATTTTTGCTGGTAAATGAAGTTTTTTTATTTGGCAGTTCTTGATTGTGTCTTTTTATTCGTTTTTCTAAATCTGATGTGTATCCTATGTATATCTTGCTATTGCCGTTATTTAATGCATAAACGGAATATTTCATATGTTATAGACCATCAGCTTAAAAGTCCGCCAGCTGGCGGATCTACCGACTGAGCTATAGGCGCGTAAATAATAGTAATTTACTTAAAATATTCTAACAGAAAAAAAATGTTTTGGCAAGAGTTTTTTTGATATTTTTTTATGCCATTGACACAGAGCCAATATTTTGCTAGAATCATAAGTCACAGTTCTTTTAAAAAACAAACAAATAACACAACCAAAACAACAGAAAGGAAGGTTTCCTATGTGGGACCCATACGCAGAATTTGAAACAGCAACTTTGCCCAATGGACTAACTGTACACGCAACTAATTGGCCTGGACGCCCATGGGAATATGTAGGGTTTTTAGTTCATGTTGGCGCCAAAGACGATCCAATTGGACTTGAAGGCCTAGCTCATTTTGTTGAGCATGTGGTTTCAAACAACGTCGACATTACCCACAATAGTATCAAGGATTTTTTTGATGACAATGGTGGCAGTGTTAATTTGGGCGTGACTAGTTTTCCGTGCACAGAATTTCGTTTTTTTGTGCCAATTAGTAAGAATATTTTTGCCGAAGCTTTGTCTATTTTTGGTCGCATGTTATTTTCAGCTAAACTGGAAAAACTAATTGAGCGGGAACGACAGGTTATTATTGAAGAGTTTCAAGGTCACTATCCTTTTAATTTCAAGCTTGATTTGGATGTGAAAAAGCACAAAATACTCTACGCCGGACATTGTTTGGAAAGATCTGTTAGATCACTGGGTTTTCCGGAGTCAATAGAGAGAATTACTCAAGCGGATTTGCAAGCACACTATGACGAATATTATACTCCGGCTAACATAAGTATTGTCGGAGTTGGCGGTTTGCCCTTATCTGATTTAGTTGAATTACTAAACGAAAGTCCCTTGGCAATAAACAAACATGGGTCAAGAGTGGCATTGCCAAGACCGATGACTAAATTCGCTTCACTGGCTGAGAATCGCTGTGTTTTTGAATTATCTAAGCATATGGATTTGGTCGGTCTTGCCGAAATTGGTGGCTACAAGTCAACTGCCAGAATTCCAGGCAATATTGGCGATCAACCGATCAATTTAGCCTGTGATGTTCTGAATCGTTTGCTTAATGAAGAACTCAGGGAAAGACGCGCATGGACATATGATGTGCATTGCTCGCGCTATAGCTTTTGTGACTTGTTTGAATTTTCAATCAATTGCGATTCTTTCGCACTTACAGCCATAGACGAGATTGAAAAAGTCATTGAAGACTGCATAATGGTAGCAATAGATCGTCAGGATCTGTTTGAACAAGCCAAAAAGCGTGTTTTGCTAAATAATTTTATGGTTGATTTAAGTGGTAAAAATCTTTGCAATAACGCGCTTGACGATTTGGCATTTCATCAGCGGATTATCACCTTGACAGAATGGCATGAGAAGACGGAGAAAGTGACCATGGATGATATTCGCGACATTTTGCAATATCTTCAGCCAGAAAAACGCTGGACGCTCATTTTTAAGCCCTAATCATTACTAACAATCAATAGCGGTCAAATTTTTAATAGATTTGGCCGTTTTTTCTTTTTTTGCTATAATTAAAAAATCAAAAATAACATGACTTTATGTCTTCTTATTGCTATTTAAACGGCAAAATTTTGCCAACAACTCAGGCTAAAATAAGCATTAATGATATTGGCGTCTTGCGCGGTTATGGTGTGTTTGATATTTTACGCACTTATAATGGCCGGCCATTTATGATTAAAGACCATCTTGATCGCCTTGGCCGTTCAGCTAGTTTGTTGAATTTGCGTGTGCCTTTGTCACAAACAAAATTAAAAGAAATCATTCATAAATTATTATTAAAAAATAAATTAAAAGAAGCTCGCATCAGAATTGTGCTAACAGGCGGTGTTTCTCAAAACGGTTTTAATTATAATCCTAAAACTCCAACTCTGTTTATTTTGATTGAAAAATTAGAAGACTTGCCTCGCTCACTTTATGAAAATGGTGCCAAACTCACCACACTTGAATATCAGCGGGATTTGCCAAGCGCTAAAATCATCAATTATCAAATGGGCATTAAGTCTAATCATCTTAAGGCCAAAAATAACGCTTTGGAAATTTTGTATACCAAAAAAGGCAAAGTGTTGGAAGGTGTAGGCAGTAATATTTTTATTTTCAAAAAAAATACGCTTATCACGCCCAAGGATAATATTTTACTGGGCACAACTAGAAATTTTGTGATCAAGCTGGCGACGGCAAACCACCCCTCGCCCCTCCTTGGAAAGGATGGGAAGCCTTTCAAGGTTGAAGAAAGGGAAGTGTCTGTCAAAGAATTGCTGGGCGCTGATGAGTGTTTTATTACTTCCATCACCAAAGACATTTTGCCAATTGTCCAAATTGATGATAAAAAAATAAGCCATGGCAAAGTAGGGGAAAATACCAAAAAGCTCATGACCGCTTTCGCGGTATATGCGAAAAACAATTAAAATGTTATAATATAGCTATGTTGGAAAAAGTTTTATTGCGTCGTATTAGCTTACAGGAAGGCGAACAGGCCGAAATACTTATCAGACAATCCCTTTGGGCTTGGTCTGGGTTTATTTTTTTGGCTATTTTCTTAATTATTGCACCTTTTTTCTTTATTTATCCACTGTTTCATTATGGATGGCTGGGCGTGTTGATTTTTTTCATTTTGCTGTTTTTGGGTATAATAATTGCCCTCAATATGTATGTTAGTTATTTTTTTACGGTTTTTGTTATGACTAATATGAGAATTATAGATTTTGACCAGAGAGGCTTTACTCAAAATATTGCCACTCAGGTGCTTTATAATAAAATTGAAGATATTACTTTTGAATCCAAGGGGCTTGCTAATTTTTTGCTGGGTACTGGCAAAGTAGATATTAGTTTTTGGGGCAATAAAAAAATGAAATTGCGTTTGTTTTTTGTTAAAAATCCTCAAAGTATCGCTGGTGAATTAGTTGAAAGGCAAAAACGCTTAGGAGTGACCAAAACAACTGCCCAACCTGCTGATTTGTTGGAAAAAATAAAAAGTAAAATAGGAGAAGAAAGTTTTAATAATTTGGTTGCAGAGTAAAAATTTTTTAAGGCCAAAAAAACATGCCAACTTTCAGAAGACGAGGAAGATTTTTTTTCAATAAAAAAACAGCGGCAGTTGCGGTTTTTTTGTTTTTATTGATGATTATTTTTGGCTTGGTGCGTGAGGTTTTAAATCGTTTTCAGATTGACAATCAAATTAATATTTTGCAAAATCAGTTGAATGAATTAGAAAAACAAAATTCAGATTTGAATATGCTTATTGGTGCTTGGAGTGGTAGTAGTGTGGAAATGGAAAAGCAGGCACGTCTGAAATTGGGATTAAAAAAGCCCGGCGAAACCACCGTGCTTATAGTGAATGAAACTGCTACTAGTACTAATAATCAAACTGCTTCAGATGGAATTTTAATTCCTAACAAACCGGAAATGATAGGTAATATCGTCTTGCCTGCGAATGAAGCATTGTCTAATCCGATGAAATGGTTGAATTATTTTTTTGATCACACTAAAAAGTAAATGAGCCGACCGTGGGAATCGAACCCACAACCTATGGTTTACGATACCATTGCTCTACCATTGAGCCAGGTCGGCAAGATAAAAGCGGGTAGCGAGAATCGAACTCGCGCGTCAACCTTGGGAAGGTCGCATTCTACCACTAAATCATACCCGCCCACACTTTATTCATAATCATAGCTCAGTTTATGTCAAAAATCAAGATAAATTATTTTTTATTAATTTCTGTTTTTGTTTTTAGTTTATTTTTTTCTGTCTCAATAAAAACCGCCAAGGCCGAGGATTTTTTTGATTTTGGAAGTATTAATGGTGATTATACTTGGGCCTCACCCAAAGGTGATGTTAAATTTTCTGTTACTTCCAATACTGATTCTTTTTCTTTTTCAACCATGATGATTGCTGGCAAAAATGATATAAGCAGCGTCTATAATATTTCATCCACTACTTTGCCGGCTGACGACCTTTATCTAATAAAGTTTTTGTCGTATAATATAAGTAATGCTTCAACTAGCATTCAGGTTTCTTTGCGTTATACGCCAGATAATAATCATCAAGAAGTTTATTTTTACGATACAGCTCAAGAACAGTTTGTAAAAATTAACTCTCAACGCAATACAATCGCTCATACTTTGTCTTTTATTTGGCCTGGAAGTGAGTCATTGATATTTGGACTTTTCAATGAGCCTTCAGTTTCCGGTCGCGCCTCTTGGTACACGCATCCTAAATATAAAAATGATCTGATTGCGGCCAGCACTGACTTTGCTATCAATTCAAAAGTAAAAGTGACTAGCCTAACTAGTGGCAAATCTGTAATAGTCACTATCAAGGATTATGGTCCCAAACAATGTAATGATTGGACAGCTAAAGAAAAAAAACAACTAGGCAATTGTCAAAATAGAATTTTAGATCTGTCAAAAAATGCCTTTAAGGTCTTGGCGCCACTCGGAGCTGGTATTATTCAGGTAATGGCTGAGCCAGTAGTAGATACAAATTAAAATTACTATGATTCAATTATTAAATATTACCAAGCATTTTCCACCCAAGACTGAGGTGCTTAAAGGTGTCAATTTGAATATTGATTCCGGGGAGTTTGTGTCTATTGTGGGGCAGTCTGGCAGTGGCAAGACCACTATTATCCGTTTGTTGATTTCTGAAATTCGGCCAGATGCTGGCAAGATTGTGATTGGTGGTTGGGATATTACCAAAATTAAAAATAGGCAAGTGCCATTACTTCGCCGTCAATTGGGTGTGGTGTTTCAAGATTTTAAATTGCTGTCCAAAAAGACTGTTTTTGAAAATGTATCTTTTGCTTTAGAGGTGGCTGGAGAAACTCGTAGTCGCATCAGAAAGATTGTGCCACAAGTACTGAGTATTGTTGATTTGCAAGATAAAACTGGTCGTTATCCGCAAGAATTATCTGGCGGTGAACGTCAAAGAGTAGCTATTGCTCGTGCGCTTATTCACAGGCCAAAGATTCTACTAGCAGATGAGCCAACTGGTAATTTAGATGCTTTGAATTCCAAAGATATTATTGATTTGTTGTTAAAAATTAACGAATTTGGCACTACTGTTATTTTGGTCACTCACAACAAAGAAATTGTTAATGCGCTCAGAAAGCGTGTCATCACTATTGATGGCGGGCGTATTGTGCAGGATCAAAAAGTTGGTAAATATATCATTTAATTTTTATTTTAATATATGTTTTTATTATCAATCGCCAGATCAGTTTGGTTTGCCTTTCAATCTTTTTGGCGTAATATTTGGCTGTCACTAGTGACGATTTTTATAATTTTTTTGGCTTTGATTTCCATTAATTTTTTAGTGGTGCTTAACGCTATTTCTGATTTGGCTATTAAGGCAGTCAAGGATCGGGTGGATATTTCCGTCTATTTTAAACCTGAAGTTCAAGATAGTAAGATTGCCGAAATTAAAAATCAACTTTCAACCGTTAAAGGAGTTAAAACCATTGATTACAATTCACCACAACAGAATTTGCAAAGTTTTAAAGAGCGTCATGCCAGTGAATCTGTGATTCAAGAAAGTTTGACCGAGCTTGCTGGTAATCCGCTGGGAGCTACATTGGTTATTAAAGCCAAGGATTTAAAAGACTATCCGGCTATTTTGCAAGCTGTGGACAATCCGGATTATACTTCGCTTATTGAGGATAAAAGTTATGATGATCATCAAGTGGTTATTTCCAAAATTAATGGCATCACCGATAGCGTCAGAAAAGGCGGATTGATTGTTAGTTTGGTTTTTATTATTATTGCTATTTTGATTGTGTTTAATACGGTGAGAATAACGATTTTTACCCACAAAAATGAAGTGAGTATCATGAAGTTAGTGGGAGCTGGCAATTGGTTTGTACGCGCGCCGTTTATTATTGAAATTATTATTTCCGGTGTGGTGGCTTGTGTTTTGTCCACCTTGGTTGTTTATGTGAGTTTGGCTTTTGCTCAGCCATACTTGTCTTCATTTTTTGATGGCGCAAATTTTGATATTCTAGGCTATTTTAATGCCAATTTTTTGATAATTTTTGGCACTCAGTTGGCTGGCATTATCATTTTGAATGTTATTAGTAGCAGTATCGCTTTGAGGCGATATTTGAAGGTCTAGGGTGGGGTAGGGCTTGATAAAAATAGAGTTTTATGCTATATTATTTATGTCGCCCTACTGGCGGCATTTAAAATCTGGATTATTTATAGTTTATTAAAAGTAAATATAAAATATTTTATGTCAAAGAAAAAGAAAACAGATCCGCGCGTCAAAGTGCCAAAACTCAAATGGCGTGAGAAAAAATTGAAAAAGAAGGATAGATAAACGCCTTAGTGTCATCCCGACCGAGGCCTCAAGGCCGAGTGGAGGGATCCCTTAAAGAGGGGTTCCTCGGCATTTCTTTTTTATAAAGAAAAAACAAATTATATTCGGGGATCGTCTAATGGGTCCGACCGGAAGGGAGGACGGGCAGAAGTGAGGCAAGGCCCGCAGGCCGAAGCCGAGACTTTGTTTGTTGCGACCATAAGGAGCAATAAACACTGCCCAGGAAGGGAACATCTTGGCACAATTAACAAATTATAATCGGGGATCGTCTAATGGTAGGACAGTGGCCTTTGAAGCCATTAATCGGGGTTCGAGCCCCTGTCCCCGAGATTAAAAAAACAAACACACCTAAACAGGTGTGTTTGTTTTTTTATTGGGACAGGGGCTCGAACGGGCAGAAGCGAGACAAATTTTATGCCGATTTTTTGTAGGTATAAAATTTAAGCGAGCGTAGACAATTGCGACCATAAGGAGCAGTTGGCTCTGCCCAGGACAACGAAGTTGTTGCGGAAGCAACAGCGAGGCGGAAGCCCCTGTCTAATTTGCCAACCCAGGACAAGCGCCATGAGAATGGCGCGCGGAAGCCCTTGTCCTTGATTTTTATAGTTGAAGGTGGGATAATTGTAAAAGAAATATTAAATGGTTTATGTTGGTTTTTATAGACGATTCCGGCGATCCCGGATTTAAATTTAATAAAGGTTCTTCAGAATTTTTTTCAATTTCCATGGTTATTTTTGATGATAATCTGGAAGCTGAAAAAACAGCAGTGGCCATAAAGCAATTAAAAAGAGATTTAAAATTTACAGAGAGTACCGAATTTAAATTTTGCAAAACCAAACAAAAATATCGATTAGCTTTTTTAGAAACAATTAAACCATTTAATTTTGCGGTTAGAAGTTTGATAGTAAAAAAATCAGATATAAGGAGTTTGGAATTGCGGAATAATAA
>Ga0194044_10002100_pt1 | contig 10005 bp, 12 predicted proteins | sample JunL4417m_MetaG_FD_155460 | JGI IMG/M metagenome (GOLD analysis project Ga0194044, IMG submission 155460) | Anoxic zone freshwater microbial communities from boreal shield lake in IISD Experimental Lakes Area, Ontario, Canada - Jun2016-L442-17m | ecosystem: Environmental > Aquatic > Freshwater...
CTATATTGTGTAGATAATAGTTAAATAATCAAATTATTTTTATATTTTATATATAGAAGTAATTCCAATAAGAAACTTGCTTTATTATAACTTTTATGCTTAAATAGTAGTGAAAGATTATAAAAAACAAAAATATGTCTGAATTAAATTATCTACAATTCCAAGAAATCGACTCGTCTACTGAGGATATTTCCGATAAACATCGTCAAGAGGATGATATTAATTTAAATGAGCAAATTGATGAGAATTCGCTAGAGAGTTATTGGGAAAAAGTCGTGCAAGATATCCATAAAGATCCAGATTGGTTTACATTTAGCGACGAATAGCAGTTATAATATAGATATGACTGATGATGAATTTGATAATTTGATAACCAGGGCAATGAATGAATTGCCTCAGAAATATATAAAAGGTCTTCAAAATGTTGCAATAGTTATGGAAGATAATCCGACACTTGAGCAGCTTCATAAAATGCAAATTGACAATAACCATTTACTATTAGGTTTATATGAAGGTATACCATTGACTAAAAGGGGTGGTAATTATACTTTTGTGCTACCGGATAAAATCACATTATTTAAAAATTCACTACTTGCAACAAGTAATAGCGAAAATGAGTTATTTGAAAATATAAAAAGAACCTTATGGCACGAAATTGCCCATTATTATGGCTTGGGCCACATTAGAATTAATCAGCTGCAGGACGATAAAAAGTAATTATATATCAACAGGGCTCGCTTTTTATACGTAAGTGTTTTATATTAGTAATATCGTGAAAGCGAAAACAAACAAAAATAATAAAAAAATAAAGTCAGTGATGAAGCGTCTAAAGCACGGTTTTAAACTGGCTATTATTCCTCATAAAAAAAATGATTATCGTCCACATCTGATTAGACGTTATGGTTTAGTGTCAATTTTTTTTATCGTTGTTGGTTTACAGCTGGGATACAATGGTGCTACTACTGGTAACGTCTTAGGACATGGGTCTGACATAACAATAAATTCATTACTAGAGCAGACAAATCAAGCTAGATCAAGTGTAGGTGAAAATTCATTAATCATCAATGAAAAGTTAAATCAGGCCGCGTATTTAAAGGCACAGGATATGCTGGCAAAGCAATATTGGGCCCATGATTCTCCCGATGGTGTAGAGCCATGGAAGTGGTTTACAGATGTAAATTATAATTATAATGAAGCAGGTGAAAACTTAGCAAAAAATTTCACTTCTACAAATGCGGTATTAACTGCATGGCTAGATTCACCAGAACATAAGGCTAACATCCTAAAGAGTAACTATCAGGATGTTGGTTTCGCTGTTGTTAATGGTGAACTTGATGGTAAGCAGACATCTCTTGTCGTTGCTCTATATGGGCTACCTGCAGAAAGCATGGTGGCAGATGCAACAAACTCATTTTCCGATGCTTCAAAAAACAATGACGTAAATATATTTACTCAATTCGCCATTGCCTCTCAATCAGTTACACCAGCTGTAATTGGTAGCCTGGTATTGATACTGTTTGCTACAATAGTTTCCGCTTTTGCACATACATATCGTCGTAAACTTCCTAAATCATTGCGACAATCTTGGTATAGGCATCATGGTTTATATAAAGCAGCTGGATTAATTTCACTTGCGATTACGATTATATTTTTGTATGGCGGCGGACAAATATAATATAGATTACCATAGTAATAGTCATTGCTTCTAATATCTATATCTGTTATAATCAACAATCGATTAATAAAAAGTAATAAGGAATTATTCAAATGGTGAAAGCAGTCGTTAAGATCGGCGGAAAACAATTTATTGTTGCCGAAAAAGAGACCCTCCTGGTGGACCTCCTCCCTGAAGGTACAAAAGAGCTCAAACTTGATGCACTGTTGGTTATTGATGGCGATAAAACGCAAGTCGGAAAACCAACTGTAAAAGGCGTAACAGTAACTGCGAAAGTTATTGAAGATTTAGTAAAAGGTGATAAGATTCGTATTATTCGCTACAAAGCAAAAAAACGAGTTCACAAAGAGTCTGGCCATCGTCAAAAATATAGCAAAATCGAATTTATATCGATTAAATAATTATAAAAAATCCCCGATAAGTGTCGGGGATTTTTTATATGCTCATGTTATAATAGACCAAAAGAGAAGAGGGAATATCAACACGTGTCAATCGTAATATCCGTTACCAATCAAAAGGGTGGAGTGGGCAAGACAACTACTGCCGTTAATTTGGCATACTATATTGCAAAATCTGGCAAAAAAACTTTATTAATTGATTTTGATCCTCAAGGAAATGCTACTAGTGGTTTAGGCGTAAACAAACAAGAGCTTCAGCTTACAATGGCCGATGTAGTCATGGAATTAGCTACAATTGATCAAGTTGTTTTACCAACTGCCTATAAGAATTTTTTTCTAGCCCCATCAACTCCTCATCTTGCAGATACTGAAGTTCAATTAGCTCAGGCGGAAAAACGTTTTTCTCGTTTAAAGAACGCAATCGATTCTAGTAATGACGAGTACGATTTTATAATAGTAGACAATCCGCCTAGTCTTAGTCTCCTAACCGTTAATGGTATTGTTGCAGCAAAATACGTACTTTTACCTGTTCAAGCTGAATTTTATGCTCTGGAGGGCTTAGGACAGCTACTCGAGACTATGAAGCTTGTTAGAAAAGGTATGAATCCAACACTAGAGTTGATAGGCGTTTTACCAACGATGATGGATACCAGAACTACATTAAGTGGTCAAGTACACGAAGAAATCAAGAAACATTTTCCTGGAAAAGTTTTCAATACAGTTATTCCGCGAAATATTCGTCTAGCTGAGGCACCAAGTCACGGTTTGCCGATTGGTGCTTATGACAAGTTTTCAAAAGGTGCTCGTGCCTACAAAGCACTCGCAAAGGAGGTATTAAATCGTGCCAACGTTTAATAATAAATCCCCAAAAAGAGGCCTCGGTCGTGGTTTTGAATCGCTAATACCAACTGAATTACTTGATGAATCATTTGATCCAACTGCGTCCCAAGATCAACAGGTGAGTGAATTACGTCAAATAAAAATTGACCAAATTATCGTTGATCCTGATCAGCCTCGAAAACAATTTGATCAATCTGGACTTGACGACCTAGCAGTATCGATTAAAGAGCATGGAATTTTGCAACCTATCATAGTGACTCCCCATAAGGGGGGTTATCAAATAGTTGCAGGTGAACGTCGATTTCACGCATCTATTATTGCCGGTCTTGACAAAATTCCAGCTTTGGTCCGTACATTAACTGGACAACATAAACTAGAGATATCGTTAATAGAAAATCTTCAAAGAAAAGATTTGAATGTTATGGAAACGGCTACTGCCTATTTAAAATTACGGGATCAATTTAATCTAACTTTAGAGCAAATTGGAAAAAGAGTTGGCAATAGATCAGTTAGCGCGGTAAGTAATAAGCTTAGATTATTAAAACTACCCGATTATGTTCGAGAAATGCTTGTAAATGGTACTATCACCGAAGGACAAGTCAGGCCATTAATTGGTCTAGATAATGCAACTACCAAAAAAATAATTCCGAGAATTATTCGTGAAGAGTGGAGCGCTCGTAAGATAGAACAATTTATTGTAGATTTAAAGAAAAATCGTTCTACTACAGAAATGTCACCAGCACGTCAAATAAAAGAGCAACCTTATGAAAAGCAACTAAAACGTATCCAAAGTCATCTTGGTACTGATGTCAGTATAAATACTAATTCGAAGGGTGCTGGAAAAATTACGATTAAATTTAAAAATGAAAAAGAATTTGATCGTCTGCAGGATTTACTCGGATAGTATTAGAAAAGGCGTATTTTATCGAATGGGAACACTCGCCAGCTAACAGGGCCTATAACGTCATAAAAAGGTATTGTTCCTAATCCTTCACTACCATTTCGTGAATCTAAGGAAAAATTCTCTTGACGATGATCACCAGATACAAATAACTCGTCTTTTGGAACAACTATGTCAGCCTTGCCACTAGTGGGTTTGCCAGGTTCATTATTATTTAAGTCATCTGGGTTAAAACCATCAGGATTTTTATCATTATATATAATATAATGGCCATCTTTTATTGTGACTCTTTCGCCTGGGAATGCTATTACTCGTTTTACTATATATTCATCACCATTACCACTATAATATTTTGGGTTTTTGAAAACAATTACTTGTCCACGGTTTGGTACGTATTTTTTATTTTGTATTTGAGAAACAGTAACTGGTATGCGATTTACAATTAAACGATCGTTAGTATAGAGTGTATCTTCCATACTAGGGCCTACCACGCTAAAACTACGAAAGATAAAAGTATTAATGAAAAGCGTTCCAATAATGACACATACTATAAAAATAGCGATACCAATCGAATCTTTTATAAATGGGTGACGTTTCAAAAAATTTACTTCCATACCAAGACTACTATACACGTTTTACTATTTTACGGGTAGCCACTACATATCTAAAAATAGTTTGAAAAAAGCCATAAATTCGTTATAGTAGTATGAGTATTTATGAAAAAGCAACGTTCTTCAATTGATGGTTTTATTCCCAGACGGTCTGGTGATAAGTTAGGTGATATGCATAGAGGCGGTGTAAAAAGCGCCAGTACAAACTTGCCAGAAAATAAACCACTACATACAAAAGGTGACATTAACACCCGTCATCTAGGAAAACAATATGCAAATAAAAGCATAGGACGTTCTGATATTGATGAATCATTACGTGATATTGACGACTCTGAGGAACCTAAAAAAAAGCTGAGTCGAAAACAACGTCGACGAATAAAAAAAATGTCCAACAAACCTCATAATAGGATACGAAAATTTATTAAATGGTTTTTTATTACAATCCTAGTTGTGGCTCTTGCGATTGGTGGCTACACAGCCTACAGGTTTATTGCCGCAGGCAACAATATTTTTCAAGGTAATATTTTTGACATTTTTCAAAGTCAGCCTTTAAAACAAGATAGTAACGGCCGAAGTAATTTTTTGATTTTAGGGACATCCGAGGATGATCCAGGGCATGGAGGAGCTGACTTAACTGATTCAATGTTGGTGGTCAGTATTGATCAAAAGAATAAAAATATTTATATGTTTAGTGTGCCTCGTGATCTTTATGTTGAATATGGGATAGGTTGTGTTTCTGGATATGCTGGAAAAATTAATGCCTACTTTGCATGTTCTAATGATCGTGATTCAACTGAGGCCGAACAAGATAGATTATCAAAAACTCAAAAATTAGTAGGTGATATATTTGGGTTAGATATTCAATATGGTGTTCATGTTAATCACACAGTCATAAAAGAAGCTGTTGACGCTGTAGGTGGTATTGATGTTGATATACAGGGCAGTAATGGCGCACCTGGCGTTCTTGACCGTAATTTTGATTGGCGCTGTAATTATACATGTTATCTAGTCAAATATAATAATGGCATCAATCATCTTGATGGCGAACATGCGCTGTATTTATCTATGGCTAGGGGTGATATTGCTCCTACATATGGGCTTGCAAATTCAAACTTTGATCGTGAAAAAAACCAACAAAAAATTCTAGTTTCTTTGAAGAATAAAGCAATGACCACTGGAACTTTGACGAATCTAGATACTGTCACGAAATTAATTGACTCGTTTGGGAATAATATGAGGACAAACATTAAGACTAATGAAATACAAACACTAATGAAAGTAACTAGTGAAGTTAAATCAAAAGACGTTCACACATTAAGCTTGTTTGGCATTGATAGCTCATCTGTTTTTACAACCGGGGGGTATGCTGGACAAAGTGTTGTTATGCCAACAGCTGGAATTTTTGACTATAGTGATATACAAACGTTTATAAAAAAGAATCTTAGTAGCGATCCCATAGCACGTGAAGCGGCACCTATCGTTATTCTAAATGCCACTGGTCAATCTGGTTTCGGGCAAACAAAGGGTGATACCTTAAAGAAAGAAGGCTATAATATAGCTCTTATCGATAATGCACCTGATGGAACCTATGGTGAGGTTGAGATATATCAAATTGGTAGCGGTAATAGTGGGACTGCAACAAAGCTAGCTAAGAAGTATGGCGTAACAATAAAAAAGACTGCACCACCTTTGGTAGTTGATGGCAACATAAGATTCGTAATTATTTATGGAGCTTCCACGACAAATTAATTGAAATTTGTCGTGGTATACTTGTAATATATGGAGTTTCTCAAACTTATTAAACGAAGGTCGTTTATTCACGAAGTTATATACATAGCATTAAATGCCGGTCTGGCAGTCATTTTAATGCTTATTATACAATTCACAAACTCGCCATGGCTTGCTTTTGCGCTAGTTTTGATAAGTATGTGGCGTATTTTTGCTGTTCGTCCACGTTTTTGGATAGCGAATATTTTAGCAAATTTAGTAAGTATAATCATTGGAATTAGTTTTGTCGTATTACTGTACGCTGTCAATCCAATTGACGTTGGCGATTTACAGTCGATTGTTCCTAGGTTAGTATTAACAGTTCTTTATATATGTTGGTTGCTATTATTAAAACCAAAATCAAAACGAGTATATGTAATACTTCAATCTAGTGTAGCGTTATTTGTCGGTGTCACAGCACTTTATACGATGTCGTATTCTTGGCTTGCACTACCAACAGTTTTGTTTATGTGGATCATAGGCTTTGCGACTGCTAGCCACATTTTGAGTAGTTATGATGAAGAAAATCACACTACTTTACTAAGTCTAATATGGGGATTAGTATTATCCGAGATTGGCTGGTTGGCATATCATTGGACAATCGCGTATCGTCTGCCGTATTCCAAGAATTTATTATTGCCACAAATATCGATTATTTCATTATGTTTAGGATTTTTGGTATATAAATCATACGATTCTTATCATCATCATCAAAAAATACGTTTTAATGACATTATTTTGCCGCTCATATTCACTATAGGAATCATTTGTGCTTTGTTATTGATTTTCAATGGTGTTAGCACTAACGTCATTTAATTTAAAAGCGATTATGTAATTTTTTTTATGTATATTTATATAGTTGTATTTTTTTGCAAATTTTATTAATGATTTATGCTGAGTTGGGTCAGCTTCAATTAACACGTAACCACCCAACTTAAGTGAATTATTAGCTTCACCTAACAACTTTTCAATAACCAATCTGCCTCCTTTATCTGAAAAAAGAGCTAACGAAGGTTCATAATTAGTTTCTGGCGACCTTACCCAATTTTTATTGACATAAGGTAAATTTGCGATGATTATATCCGTTTTGTTATTATATCCATCAAATAGGTCACTTTTAATGATTTCAATATTTGCCGATAATTTTTTTGCATTTTTTTTAGCTATTTTCAAAGCGCTACTATCAATGTCCGACAGAAAAACATCAAGTTTAGGAAATTCTAATTTTGCCGTAATTCCTAGACAGCCAGACCCTGTGCCAATATCGAAAAGTGATAATTTTTCTGTGTCTTCATAATATCGGGCGTCAGTATATAAAATATTTCTTAGTAGTAAAATAATATCCTCTGATTCAGGGCGGGGAATTAAAGTTTTGGTATTAACAATAAAATTTCTGCCAAAGAATTCTTTAAAACCTACAATATAAGCAATTGGTTTTCGTTTCAGACGTTGTTTTAGTAGTTTTGTGGCATTGTCGTGGTCTTTTACGTTAAGATGTTCATCACTATGTGCATGAAGGTAGGTTCTGTTCTTATTTAATGTATGCGAAAGTATGATTTCGGCGTCTAAGTGTGCACTTAATATACCTATGTTAGATAGTTGTTTTGAGGCATCGCTTACCCAATCTTTAATTACTAGCGTTTGAGGCTGCAAGTTCTCGTTCATAGTTTTGTAATTGCTCAATTAAGTCGTCGATATCACCGTTCATAGCACTTGGAATATTGCTTCTTGAATAGCCAATTCTATGGTCTGTAATTCTATCCTGGGGGAAGTTATATGTACGAATTTTTTCCGAACGGTCGCCGGATCCAATTAAGCTACGTCGCTGTGCAGTTTGTTTTGCTTGTTCTGAATCGATTTTCTGTTGAAGAAGTCGACTTCTGAGTACACTTAATGCCTTATCTTTATTTTTAATTTGAGATTTTTCGTCTTGATTCGTCACAACCATACCACTTGGGATGTGGGTAATTCGTACTGCACTGTCTGTAGTGTTAACACTTTGACCACCGTGGCCACTTGCACGATATATGTCGATACGTAAATCAGCTGGGTCAATTTGTATGTCAGTCTCTTCAGCTTCTGGTAACACCGCCACTGTTACTGTACTTGTGTGTATACGGCCCTGAGATTCGGTAGTCGGTATTCTTTGGACTCTATGAACGCCAGATTCAAATTTTAATGTTGCGTAAGGCGATTCGCCCTTAACACTGAATATAACTTCTTTGTATCCACCTGTGTCATTTTCGCTTTCGCTAATCTGATCAGTGCGTAATGAATGAGATTCGCAATAACGCAAATACATTCGATACAGTTCAGCAGCAAAAAGACTAGCTTCGTCGCCACCAGCACCAGCTCTTATTTCGATGATAACGTTCTTGCTATCATTTTCATCACGTGATGTTAGCATAATAAATAAATCATCTTCAATTTTTTGTAATTTGCTCGTAATATCGTCAACTTCAAGTTTAGCTAGGTCGCCTATTTCACCTTCTTCATTGATTAAACCATTAGCCTCGATTAGTTGGTTTTCAAGTGTTTTCCGTAAATTTGCCTTTTCTAATATATTTTCTAATTCAGTGAAACGTCTATTCTTATTTTTGTATTCCGGGTCAGAATAAACAGTGGGTGATGACAAATAATCCGTAAGTTGGTTTCTTTCGGATGTTAATTCATCTATGTTTATACTAATTTTTGCCATATTTCTACTTTTTCTAAATGTGTTGCTGTTCAAGTCTATTTTTACAGTATATCAAAATAACGTTTCAAGATACAGTAGTAATTACAATACCATATATCTATATTGACAAAAAGTAAACAAAGGTGTATGGTAATATACAGTAACAAATCAAAAAACAAAAAAAATATGATAGATCCAAATAAAGACCCAATAAGTTCCGAAACAGCAGAAACAACTGTTGATGTTGTTGAGCAGGTTTCTGATAGTCCAGAACGCAGAAGTCTAGTAGATAGATTAAAGGTTCCAATGGGACGTGCAGCAGCGCGAGCTTCTGAAATTATAAGTGGAACAGTTGCTATGGCTGTAGAGCAAGCTCCAATTGTTGGAGGTGTTGTAAAAGAGCATGCAGAAAGAATAGCTAGTGGTGTTTCTGATACAGCCTCAAAAGCTTCAGAAAAAGTAGTTTCAGGTTATGAGGCTGCATCAGAAGGTGCTCAAAAAGCTTGGGATAGACGTGATGTTGTAATTGCGCCTGTTGTTGAGGCGGCAGGAGGTGCGTATACCGAAATAGTAAAACCTATTGGTGGTGACGTCCTGACTGCCCTTGGTAGAGAATATGGTATTGAATACGAAGACAAACTCAAGATTAGACCTGTTAAATTCGGTCGAGCAGCACTTCGTGCCTTTAGGAATCCAGCTGGTGCGGCAGTAACTGCCCTAGGTATTGCAAAAAAGGCAGCAACAAGTAGTTCCGTAAAGATGTTTGTTAGTTAAATTTTTAAATTGAAGTTGGCTTGAATTATCGTTCGGCTTTTTTTGCTTTGGTGATTTTAGCTTTTTTAGCTTTGCTAGCAAGAGCGACTTTACGTGCCTCGGCGGCTGCAAACTTAGCCTTATAACGATCGACACGACCTTCGGTGTCGATGATTTTTTCTTCACCAGTAAAGAATGGGTGTGAAGCTGAAGAAATATGCACTTTTACAAGTGGGTATTCATTTCCATCTTCCCATTTAATAGTTTCTTTGGTCTGCGCAGTAGACTGAGTCAAAAACGCAAACCCAGCCACGTCATCGCTAAATACGACGGGACGATAATCGGTTGGGTGTAAATTGGTTTTCATAGTTCGACTATTGTAT
>Ga0194044_10002102_pt1 | contig 9997 bp, 13 predicted proteins | sample JunL4417m_MetaG_FD_155460 | JGI IMG/M metagenome (GOLD analysis project Ga0194044, IMG submission 155460) | Anoxic zone freshwater microbial communities from boreal shield lake in IISD Experimental Lakes Area, Ontario, Canada - Jun2016-L442-17m | ecosystem: Environmental > Aquatic > Freshwater >...
CCTACGAGGGGTTTAGAGAATTTTAAAGAAATAAATATAAAAAACGAAATATTCTATCCGATTTTGGTTGATGAATATTCAGATATCGCATGTTACAAAACAAAAAAATTAAATCTGATAGATTTGCTTTCTTATTAAATACAAAAAGTGCTATAATTTCAGAATCTTGATTCCATAAGGAGGTATATTAAAAAGTGGACATCAGACCTTTCTGCGACAAGGATTTGTTTCAGATATTAGAAGTCTATCGTAAGGCTTTCGGGGGATTCCCTTGGTATGAGGAATTATCCAGCCAGGAGATTCTCGGGCGATGGAACTTTCAAAGCACTAGACCTGGCTTCACTTGCTTTATCGCAGATCTGGATGGAAAGATTGTGGGTGGTATATGGTGGGATCGACCCACTAAAGAATCACTATTAGACGAGCGTGGGGAACTACTTGTATCATTTATAAAAGGTAGTCATAGCGACAAGGATCTCGTTTGGGAAAGAGAGTTGCTCGTTGACCCCTTACATAGCAGGAAAGGGATAGCTACAAGGCTCCGGATGCACTTCGTTGAGGATGTGAAGCGAACTTTGCCTTGTGAACAGATTGTGCTTACAAGGATGAGGGACGATAATATCCCAATTTTGAGGATTGCCGATAAAATCGGTTATCAACGTACTGGTATTAAAATGCCCTGCTCCATAAAACCTGAGGTTCAACATGAATATTGGTTTCTATTGGTGTAGAGTTCCGTCAATAACACTCACTCGTTTCTCGGGAGGGTGTTATTCTTTATAGTGGACTCTTTAAACCGTTGGTTTTTGATGTGTTTCAAACAATCTATAACTCCTTTTGTATAATTATTATTTCCTACGAAGCTGCACTTGCTCTTGTATTCATCACTACCATTTCCAACAGAAAAAAGTTTAACTTTAGTACAATCCGAATAATCGCTAAGTGAATCACCAATAATGTACATTGGTAAATAGGGAAATTGATCTCTTAAATAATGAAAAGATAAATTCTTGTTAATAGATTTTTGAGAAATGGAGAAGAAGCAATACTCTGGATCTGCTTTGATTACTAAGTCGGAACTAACTAATTCTTGAAAAATATTACGTAAATCAAATAACTTATCCTCACAATTAATTAAATATCCGTCAGCATCTAATTTCTTTACATAGAGAGAGATGCTATGTTCGCGCATTGTATTTATCATATATATGGGGAATGGGGTATGTTTGATTAATATATGAGTTTTACTCCTAACCATAGCCGTAACATCGCCGTATAGAAAGAGAGCATTCTGTTCAAGTTTGCGTAAGTGATTGAGTAGTGAACTCTTTAATTTATTGGGTTTGAAATTCGATAAAACTTTATTGATAATACCAATCCATTCAATCGAAGCGCCGTTTTCGGCAACCAGTGGTCCATTAAGTAATAAGCGATCAGCCCAGTACCTAATAGTATCTATCGGAGAATCGGAACTTATTCCTATACAGAAACCCTGGTTAATTAGGTTCTGTATATTGGGAAGTATATCTGGAGTTGTTAATTGGTAATCTTTATTAAGCAATGTTCTGTCGAGATCAATAAGTATCAAACCTCTATGGTTATCATCTGTTATTTGTTTCATCTCTTCTATAAAGCGTAGTATAATAATACCAGTTATAAAGTAAATATCAATTGAGAAGGTGAAATTAAGGCTTGAGTATATTGCATATTATAGGTGAATCTGTATAATAGCCTTAACTTGCTCCTTAGGAGAAAAAAAATGAGCGAAGATTCAAAAAACGTACTACCATTAAGCGGCTTCAGAGATTTTGGGCCTGAAGAGCAAAGCCAAAGAATTTGGCTGATCAATAAGGCACTAGATGTCTACCGCCGATTTGGTTATTTCCCAATTGAGACACCAGCTTTGGAGCGTGAAGAGATACTGAGAGGCCAATATGGAGAAGAGGGAGACACCCTCAGGTACAAGTTCGAAGACAACGGAAAGCGACTTGTCGGCTTAAGATATGACCTAACAGTTCCTTTCTCACGTTTCGTTGCTAGGTTTCTACCTACGGGAGATATAAAGCTGCCTTTTAGGCGATCACAAGTAGCGCCAGTATGGAGAGCGGAAAGCCCACAAGCAGGCCGCTTTAGGGAATTCTATCAATGCGATTTTGATATCGCCGGTAGTGATAGTCCCGTTGCTGACGCCGAGGTATTCCTCATCGCCGCCACCTTGCTGAAGGAGATCGGTTTTGACTATGTACTTTGTGTTAATAACAGGGTGCTAATCGACTCGATTCTTAAGGGACTTGGCGTTCCGGAGGATAAGACCAACGGAGTACTCATAGCGCTCGATAAGCTGGAAAAGATTGGTATCGATAGCGTGATTGCCTTGCTGATCGACGAGCAAATTGGCTTGGATAAGAAAACGGCCAAAAAGCTGACTGATGTGGTTGTGGGCAACAAACTCGATGTGATCAAGGACCTTATAGACGATCCTGGCCTTCAAGCCATGGAGAACCTAACAAGTTCAATAACGATGGCTCAGAAGGCGCTTGGGGACGCGACTAGGATTAGGTTGGACCTGTCAATTGTCCGCGGGCTGGCTTACTATACCGGAGTCGTCCTTGAGACTAAGGTCAAAGGGGCCGAAAGTATGGGAAGTGTTCTGAGTGGTGGTCGTTTTGACAACACTATCGGAACATTCTTAGGAAAGAGGATTCCAGCTGTCGGAGCATCTTTGGGTATCGATCGCTGTGTCGAGGTCCTGAGAACTCTCGAAATGCTTCCCAAAAACGAGGGTAAAGTTGACTTGGTAGTTTTGCCTATGGGCGATTGTCGAGACTTCGCTTTCGAGCTTGCTGGCAGATTACGAGGCAGGATATCGGTGGTAGTCTTCACCGAAGACGCAAAACCTCGAGAAATGTTCGGCTACGCTTCCGGAATGGCAAGATTCGCGATGGTTGTCGGCTCAAATGAGGTTGAGAGCCACACCTATAAACTGAAGAATCTGGGTACAACCGAACAGATTGATGCCAAGGAAGATCAGATCGTAGATTCCATTTTAAGTACATGAAAAGGCGGCCGAAAGGCCGCCTGATTTCTATGAAGTTTTTGATGGGGATATAACGAGAATTGAACCCGCGACCTCCTGAGCCACAGTCAGGCGCTCTAACCACTGAGCTATATATCCCATCTTAAGAGGTGCAAACGATAAAATTATTATATACTAAATTGGTAATCTGTCAAGTGAAATAACCCTATGTATTCTATAAGGATAGTTATTAGGATTAAAATTAGTCTTCCCTCAATAAATCAGGGTATCCGGCGCCTGAGATAATTGTATTTTTATCTAGTTCCAATTTCTTGGCAAGTGACTCTAGTTTATCTATAGAAGTTGCTTCTAGCTCAATAAAATAACCAAGATTCGTAACCTCATCTAAGACTATTTCGTAATCCTCAAAGTTGAATTTCTCTCTAACTTTTTCGACAATCACATCAACCATAAAACTTAACTTTTTAAAAATTGTCTCTGTGGCAATATTATCTGAAACTTCGACTTCGAATTCTTTGGTTTCGAAATCGTTTAGCACCTCGTGATAAGCCAAAGTTCCACCCTTTTCATTTGAGCTTCTAATTCTTAGGTATCGTGTATTTTTAACCTCTTGAGGAATGACAAAATAGGTATCCTTTGATTCTTTTTTGGATACAAATTTAGCACCAAGCTTAAGCAGCTTATCTTTAATCTGCTCGTAATCAGTAATTTTGTATTTTCTTTCAATCTCCGTATTCATGTTGGTTATTATATCTTTATGAATAGGTAAATATAAAGAAAGCCCTGGGTAGGGCTTTCATGTGTTGAGTAGTGAAGACTTAGTCTTCGTCAAGTAGGGCGCAGGCAAAGCCTTGGTCAACTGCTTCTTGCCCGTACATGTAGTGGCCCGTCCTAACCAAACTCTTTATCTTGCTGAGATCCTGACCGGTCGCAGAAGCAATTTTCCGGCACATTAGTACATAGTCAGCTTTGCAATGCTTGTGATTGGTGTTTAGCTCGTTAATGATTTCTGTGTTTGCACTGAACGGTCCAGGCAAATGTACATCATATTGACCACGAGTTTGATGAATCATGACAACAGTATCTCTGGTAATGTAGCGCTTGTCTCTAGAGACAGTGAGTAGCATATTGACACCGTTTGACATGACGGAGCCAATACCGACTATCGTAAGATCGGAAAGTTTGCCAAGAAGCCTGATTCTTTCACAAAGGCCCCTAGCTGAATCATTTGGCCCACCGCTACTGGTAAGAAATATACAGATCGGTCTACGATCTTTCTCCTCTTTGTTCTTCTCCTCGTCTGTGTATTTCTGTAACTGGGTGTCGAAAGACTTAATCATGGCGTCATCGGTGTAACCAGAGAGTGACATCAAGAAATAACTCTTGGTGTCATAGAGATCTATTATTTTCATGTGCGAAACCTCCTGAATGTTTTGGAATATTATGCCTGAAAATAGGGAAATATCAAGAACTGGAAACCTATTAAAACGAAGAATTAGAAAAAGCTTTGTATAGAGCTTCTGTAAAGGCTTTCTTGCGGTTGATCAAGTCGTCTACATAACCTTTTTCATTGTCAGGGCAGGATTTATAGTATTCTCTTATCATCTCTCCAAATGGCTTACCTGAAGCGACCTGTTTGGCACAAGTATTTGGAATCATATATTTACTACTTTTACCGATAGAGATTTTGCCATTTGGCTCTATAACGGCAATTATACAAACCAGGAAAAGCTCATCATCAACATTGCATAGACCACCTTCAATGCCTATTGCCATATCTGTTGGCTGTAGATTTAGAGCGTTCTTGGCCCTATTAGTAGCTCCGATTATTGTAATTTCTTCATCCATGGGCTGGTCAGGAACTCCGGAAGCTACTTCTTGAAGAGATATTTTTACGTCTTTATCCATGCTAGAAAAGAAATCAGAAACAATAGATTTCTTGTCTTCACTTGTCGAACCTAAAACGACTTTAATCATTTGTGGATATTATAGCAATCTGTAGAGCTTATTAAACTGATATAATCATGTAAATGAAAATAGATATTGAAAAAAGTGACATAATCTCGAAATATCTGGACAATTTGACGAAGGTAGCTAATGGTGCTTTTGATGATGCGTCCAAACTAATACCTATTGAGGATGTTACTGTTTTTATAAGACATGAGCCAAAATCTGTGATTCCAGAATTGGGAGTTGGGGGCTATACTCCAAGTAGTAAAGAAATATATATAACAGTTGATGCAATGAACAAAGATTTTACTGGCTTTGTTATTCCGAATATATATCGGACATTGCTGCATGAATTTCATCATAATGCTCGTTGGAGAGGGCCTGGTTACGGAGAAACTTTATTGGAGGCATTAGTGACAGAAGGGCTAGCAGATTGCTTTGAGCTTGAAGTGACTGGTTTGAAATGCCAACCGTGGGATGAGGCGTTATCAAAAAAAAAGACAGATTTATTGTTAAAAGAATCAGAAACGGAATTTGATACTAAATACTCACATCAGGATTGGTTTTACGGGTCTGAAAAAAGAAATATCCCTCGATGGGCAGGTTACTCGCTAGGTTTCAAAATTGTAGATAAATATCTAAGGGAAAATCCGGACAAAAAGCCATCAAATCTTTATTCTGCTGATGCCGAGATCTTTCGTGAAACTGCAGAAACTTTAATCTAGATATTCCGTTTGTTTGTTTTTGCGACCGAGGAAGATGTAATTAGGCATATCTAGATCTTCTTTCGAAAGCCCTTTTTTCTCAGGAGGATTGTGATTTATTTTTCTATCCATTTACTTAAGACATTATGCTTTTGAAATATCTTTTACAATAAACTACCGCCGGCTGAGGTGAGGAAGATGTATGCCTTGGTTTTCTTGTCCCCAATCATTTTCATGATCTGTTGGTCAAAGGTCTTAATCATCTCAGCGTCTGTTTTGCCGTATAGCCCGATGATGTGGGCTTCTTTGTCTTCGATAATATCTTTGATGTTCACGTGCGAAACCTCCTGAATGTTTTGGAATATTATGACTGAATCCTTGAATAAATCAATACAGGTATCATAATATTAGGTATTAACCATGAATCAAAACAATAATGTTGCGTTAATTGGTGTCGGACCCCATTCTAGAAGAATATATATACCGTTTTTGAAAAAATTGGAAAATAGTCCCAAGCTAATTATAGATTTGAAAACCAAGGAGAAAGAGGTGAGAGAGCTGTTTCAGAACGGGGAAACATTTTATTTTATTTAAGATAAGAATAAGGATTTAGAAAAGCTTACTAAAAATGATCGAATTAATATCACTTCACTGATTGATGAATTGAAGATTAATAAAGCTGTTATAGCGACCGAACCGAAGGCTCATTTATCGTTTGTAGAGCTGTTTCTTGGCAAGGGTGTGAGTCTACTTATGGATAAACCTATTACAGCACCCATAGGCTTGTCTAGCTCTTATGAAGCAGCGAAGAAGGTTTATCAAGACTATTTAAAAATTAAAAAAATGCTAGAGGGTAGTAATGTAAAATTTGTGATTCAATGTCAGAGGAGAAACCATCCAGGATATATATTTATAAAATCATATTTAAATAAAATAATTGAAGATTACCAGTTGCCGATAACTTATATGGATATATATCATTCTGACGGGAGCTGGTATATGCCTAATGAATTTGATAACCGTGAGGATCATCCGTTTAAATATGGATACGGAAAATTAATGCATAGTGGTTATCATTTTGTAGATATATTTGCATGGCTGCAGGAAAGCAATAAACACTCAAAATCTTATAATCCAGATAGAATTAAAGTTTATAGTCAGTCACAGGATGTCAGTGACATGTTAAATGTGATAGATAAAGATATTTATAAGAAACTCTTTTCAAGTAATAAATTAGATAGTTTCTTCGATAATTATAAGAAAAAAAATTATAATAGATACGGTGAGGTAGATTTATTTTCTCAAATTCAGTTTTTAGATCGTAATAACTTATTAACTTCTTGTACTGTTAACCTATTGAAAAGTGGGTTTTCAAGAAGGGCTTGGCTTGATTTACCAGAAGATACTTATAAGGCGAATGGAAGAGTGAGGCATGAGAGGCTGAATATTAATATTGGTCCGATACTAAATATACAGGTGCATAGTTACCAAGCTTATGAAATTAAGGATAGGGAGAATCATAATACGACCAATATAGGAGATTTAAATCATTTTGATGTGTATATTTTTAGAAATTCGCAACTTATTGGTGGAAAAGTGTTTGAAAAATATAATATTAACGATTTTAAGAAATATGAAGATGACTCACTAGGTGTGAATGAAGATGCAAGACTTGAGTGTCTTAAGAACTTCTTGTCAGATAAGGAGACCGGATCGAATTTTATCGAACATGAACTTACTAATTATTTGATATCGTTGATATACCTGACGCTAGTTCGTAAGCACAAAAATAAGATTCCCTATATTGAATCAAAGTTCCTTTGAGGCCTCTAGAATATTATTATACGTATTTGGAGTTAAGTCCTTTTCTGTTAAATCAGAAGTATTCCACCATTTAACATCCTCAGTATCTTCAAGTGCCTCAGGCTGTCCAGAAATGAAATCAGATATGAAAATGATATAGAGTTTAGTGCCTTCTCCATTAAAATAACTCTTAAAACACTTACTCGGTTCAATGATAATTCCCATTTCTTCTTTGACCTCTCTAATGAGGTTATCTTCTAATACATTCTTACTATCAGTATCAAACTCAACCTTGCCACCTGGTATACCCCACAAAGAAGGGAAAACTTCCTCGTTTGCGCTACGTTTGCCAAGCAGTACCTGCTTATCTTTATTGAAGATTATCGTACTAACTATAATTTTATATGTGTTATCCATTATCTTAATATTAATTGATTTTGTCAGATGTCGCATTCTAGCTGCGACATCTGACATTATGTGGGCGTGAAGTTTGCAACAGTGCTAATAATAATCTCAGATAGATGATTTATACTAGCGTTGCTGTCGATATGTATCAAGCGCGACTCGACTATCTTTGGAAGATCGTTACATACTTCGTAAAACAAATCATACTTCTCTTCTATGATATGTTTACGAAAATTGTACTTAGGATCTCTAATATCGAGTCTACTGAGTAGAATCTCTTTCGGGGCTTGCAGAAGGAAGACCAAATCTGGCAATAATTCCTGCCAAAAGATATTCGATTCTGCATATAACGAATCAATGCCATTGTACCTGCCTTCATACATGACCGGAGATATTCTTGATAGAAATGTACGATCCACCAGTAGTACACCTGTTTCGTTACAAGATCGCATTGCTAATCTAGGTAAGACAAAGTTCTTCCAATAAACTAGTTCATTAGCGATCATGTGTGCTCCTTGCTCCCAAAGTTCATAGGGGGCTAAATGATCGTCTGATGCTCGCACGAGTCTATTAAATTCTTGCCACCAAGGACTATAAGGATCTCCTTCTTCTAGCCCAAGTCCGCTACGTGAGCCTTCGCCACGAACAACTAGGTTTTCAATTCCGAGCTTGTCGAGATTGATTCTTAGTTGCTCAATTTGAGTTCCTTTACCAACGCGGTTGATACCCTCAAATCCGATTACTAGGGTTTTCATCCTAACACCTCAAAGTACACTGTAGTTACAGATAGGTTATATTATAGTCCTGAGTTTGATAAAATTTCAATGGCTTTCTGGCCTTCGCAATAATTTGCTTAATCAATCTTAGTCTTGATAATTATATTCTTTATCTTTTCTGCCAAGCAGAATGAAAGTTAATGTATGAACTGTTTGTTCTACTTTCTCGAGATACCATCCGTATTCTTCTTTATCGTAGTTCTTGTTTGAAAATATAAGCTTTTCGGCATGGGAATCCATATCCCAAAGTAGGACGTGGATAAGCTCGTGCAATAAGGTATATTCTTCATCGCCGCGCCAAGGATTCCAAGTCATCAGAATAGTTGCCCTTTTCTCTTCTGGGTCTGCTTTAAAATCACCACTTTGTCTGAAGTCTTTTCTCTCAAAATCAACTATTTTCAAATCTATAGACCAGCCATCCATCTTGAGCTTTTCCTGCCATTTCGCTAATAGCTTTTCAAGCTCTTCTTTCGAAAGTCCCTTTTTCTCTGGCGGATTGTAATTAATTACTTCTGGCATTCTTAGAGAGCAGATCTCTGACGCTTTCCCATGGTTCGCTATTGGTTATCGGTTGGGCGGAAAAGTTAGAGTAAGTCAGTTCTTTGTTAAGGTATTGGTATAAGTCTTGTTTGATAGTTTTTATATAATCAAGAGTGTTATGAATAATTGGTGCAGATATTGTCTCCTTAAAGTCTTTTTCGTTGTCAACGTTCCTGCTTTTTATATAAGCAAAAATAAGATTCTTTGTTATAGGTGGCGGTCCTAAGTTGCCTGTAGCGATTATGTAATTGTCACCAGAGTATTTTTTCATTTTTCTTAGAACTATTTTAAGATTACGCAAGTCAACTTTAGTAGAATTGATTATTGCTTTGTTTATACTTTCAACTGTGTCAGATACGCAATGAAAGTGCCATTTTTTATTATTATCAATTACATCCTTGGCTCTATCTACTATCTTCTCTACAGTAGTATAGCCCATATAACAGGTTAGCAAAGCTAGCTCATTATAAGTATAGTCACCACTCTCTCCACCATCGATTAATACTAAATTTGAACCTTTATATTTTGAGCGTTCTATATCATTCTTGAAAATTGCCAAACCTGGTTTAATTTCGGATATAGTAATTCTTCCTTCGTAAGATCTCGATAGGAGAGTTAGCATAGCAGTTGAGATTCCTGCAAAAGCTGCTTTATTAATTATTGGCAGATCATCTGATTTGTCGCCGTGTGTGAAGGGTATGTCAAACCCAAGTCCGCCTGAACCTGTGGTGCCAAATTGGATGTATTTTTTGACATCGTTTGAGGATTCTAGAGTTTTATAT
>Ga0194044_10002104_pt1 | contig 9996 bp, 9 predicted proteins | sample JunL4417m_MetaG_FD_155460 | JGI IMG/M metagenome (GOLD analysis project Ga0194044, IMG submission 155460) | Anoxic zone freshwater microbial communities from boreal shield lake in IISD Experimental Lakes Area, Ontario, Canada - Jun2016-L442-17m | ecosystem: Environmental > Aquatic > Freshwater >...
TGTGTATGTGGTTGTTGGCTATCAGTCAGAAATCGTTCAGTCGTCAATAGAAAAAAAATATGACGTTCAGTATGTATTTCAGAAAAATCAGATGGGGACAGGCCATGCGGTTTCATGCGTCCTTCCATATCTTGATGCGCAGATTAGGCATGTTGTTATTTTATGTGGGGATACTCCTTTAATCTCGCCTTCCACAATTGAATTATTGATCAGCACACATTTTATTTCGAAAAACGACTTGACTGTGCTTGCAGTTAAAATGGAGAACCCAACGGGATATGGTCGAGTTCTACTATCTGAGGATCAACAGATTGAAGGGATAGTGGAAGAGACTGATGCAACAGAGTGTCAGCGAAACATTAAAATCATTAATTCCGGTATTTATTGCATTGAGAAGCAATTTCTGGTGGGTGCGATTGGTAGTCTAACGACTCACAACGCCCAGCATGAGATGTATTTGACTGATATTGTTGGGAATGGCTATCGAATGAATAAAAAAATCGCTGCTGTAATCGGTATTGATACCCTTGAAATGATAGGCATCAACAGCCAGCAGGATTTGATAACCGCTGAAGGGGAGATGCGGTTAAGATTATCAAAAAATCTTGACTTTCGTAACTCTCCATGAGTATATGAAATATGAGGTGAAATTGTGGAAAATGAAATGCTGCTGGTGCAGCAATTTGAAGAAATAGAGCAAAAGGTAGAACGCTTGATCGCTATATGTGGTTCGCTTGAGGCCAGAAACGTTCAGCTTGGAAATACTGTGTCAAGTCTGGAGGAAGAACTTCGATTAAAGACAGTTGCATTGGAAAGTATTTCAGAAGAAAGAACCATGATCCGATCAAAAGTTGATACACTTTTAGTGATGCTTGAAAATATTGCAGAAATTGATACCAATTCATCACAGTGAAAAGGCAGAGAAAGGCAAATAATTTTCCTTGGAAGATTATCTTACTATCACTCTTTTTGGCCAGACCTATAATTTCAAATTCGAGTCGGATAGCCAGAACGGATTAGAAGTCGTGGATTTGCTGCTAAATGAAGTCAATAAAGTGGAGTCTCAATATCAGCAACCAATCCATGTCAATAAATTTGTCATATTGATATTAGCTGCTCTCAACATAACTCTTGAGAAAATTGTATTAAAAAACAATTACCAGCATCAGTTGTCAAAACTCACTGACAGGTTAGCAGCATTGAGTCATCGACTGGATGAATGTATCGTCCCACTTTCTGATTTGCCATCGATTGAAACATTGTAGGTGCTTTGTTTCTGCTGTGTGGAATCGTTCCAACGGGCATAAGACTTATAATTACGTATTATATACGATGGTAATGGCTTATGTGTAATACCCCTGCCGTGTTCGTTATTGGAAGTTGTTCTTTGTCCCAACATATAATACTCAGGGGCCTTTACTGATTTTGGTGAGCATGTTCTGATTGTAGAAAAGCCTAAAGAAATCACAGGGATCCCAAATTCCGCGTTTGGCTCAAAGGCCTTACAAAACGGCACAATGGTGGGGGTCTTACACATATTTGTCTGGTGTCTTATAACGTTATTATGGGTGTTTCAGCAATCGCTTCGCTGCCTCTCTTCAATTCCTCATTTCCCTTTTAGGGCTTTCCATCTTTATCCAGGCATCCGCTTTTCAAATTCATTTACTTAGATATTATATAGAAAACAGGCTGTTTCTACTGCTCTTCAGTGCTGAAGAAACAATCTGTTTTTATGGTGAAAAGTGATGCATGAGCGGTATCAAAACGGATAAAATTGAAAACGACACTTGATAACCTGTTTTAATACCAAGAGCTTGCCATTTTTTGGGGGTCTCTTTAGGAGATAATGAATGAATGAATATAGTATATTTATAAGTGTTGCCTGTTTTGTTGTCGGGTTTATTGCATCTACCTGGTTGAAGATCAAAAGTCTTAAGGATAAAATCATCCACGCTGAAGAAGATGCCAGGCGAATATTGGAAGATGCCAGGCATCGCTCCGAAACGCTGACAAAAGAGGCCCAGCTTGAAGCAAAAGACGTAATTTTTAAAATGAAGAGCGATTTTGATTTAGAGACAAAAGAAACTCGGACTGAAGCGAAGAAAAAAGAGAGATGGCTGATACAAAAAGAAGAGAATATTGATCGCAAAATTGAACAGTCAGAACGCCGGGACATAGAAATTGCGAAAAAAGAAAAATCTTTAAACGACCGTGAAGAACAGATTGAAAAAAGAGATCTGGAATATAAGAGTTTGATTGAGGAGCAAAAACGCCTGTTGGAAAAGATATCTTGTATGTCTTCTGAACAGGCAAAGGAAATGTTGATTCGCGACATGGAAAATGAGGCTCGGTATGAGGGCGCCAAACTCATTAAAAGAATTGAAGCTGAAACAATCGAAGAATCTGAAAAGAAAGCCAAAAAAATTCTTTCGACTGCGATTCAGCGATTTTCCGGTGAATTTGTGTCTGAGAGAACTGTCTCGGTTGTTCCGCTTCCCGGTGATGAAATGAAGGGGCGAATTATAGGCAGAGAGGGCAGAAATATTCGTGCGCTTGAGGCAGCCACCGGTATTGATCTGATTATTGATGATACGCCGGAGGCGGTGATTCTATCAGGATTTAATCCGGTTCGGCGTGAAGTCGCGCGACTGTCGTTGCTCAGGTTGATATCTGATGGAAGAATTCATCCTGCTCGAATTGAAGATGTCGTTAAAAAAGTAACGCTGGAAGTGGACGTAACCATCAAGGAAGCAGGGGAGCAGGCGGCTTTTGATCTTGGTGTGCATGGAATTCATCCGGATTTGATTAAACACATTGGCAGTCTTAAGTTTAGAACCAGTTATGCACAGAATGTTCTGCAGCATTCCATAGAAGTCGGTTTTCTATGTGGAATCATGGCTTCGGAGTTGGGATTGAATTCCAAACTAGCTCGAAGGATGGGGTTGCTTCATGATTTGGGTAAAGCCATCGACCACGAAGTTGAAGGACCGCATGCTCTGATAGGTTCAAAGCTTGCCAAAAAATACGGTGAGTCTCCCAAGGTTGTCCATGCAATAGCCGCGCATCACGAGGATGTACCACCTAGTACGGTTTATGCGTTTTTAGTGCAGGCTGCGGACGGACTTTCCGGAGCCAGACCAGGCGCCCGGAAAGAGCTTCTTGAGAACTATGTAAAGCGTCTTGAAGATCTTGAAAATATAGCCAATTCTTTTCGTGGGGTATCAAACTCGTATGCAATACAGGCAGGCAGGGAGCTGCGTGTGATTGTTGAGAGTGAGGTCATAACCGATGAAGAAGCTACGCTATTAAGCAGAGATATTGTCAAAAAGATTGAAGAAATGTTGACATTCCCAGGCCAAATCAAGGTTACGGTGATTCGGGAAACCAGGGCAGTGGAATATGCAAATAAATAGGATGGACAGTTTATGAAAAATGCAATGGATATTCTTGAAGAGCGTGGTTTTATCGAACAGACCACTCATGATGCTGAACTACGAAATTATTTGGAAAACGCCAAAGTTACTTGCTATATCGGTTTTGATCCGACAGCGTCGAGCCTTCATGTCGGCAGTCTGATTCCCATTATGGCGCTATGCAATATGCAGAAATGCGGGCACAGCCCCATTGCGCTGGTTGGAGGTGGGACCGGCCTTGTTGGCGATCCTAGCGGAAAGACCGAAACACGTAAATTGCAGACCAAAGAAATGGTTGATGAAAACGTAGTGGGGATCAAGAAACAGTTGTCGCAATATCTTGATTTTGATGCGGGTAAGGCGATTCTGGTGAATAATGCCGACTGGCTGACGGACTTAAAATATATTCCATTTTTACGGGATATCGGCAAGCACTTTTCTGTGAACCGAATGATAAAATCGGAAGGCTATCGCATGCGACTTGAAGCTGAAGATGGTCTGAATTTTATTGAATTCAACTATATGCTGCTTCAAGCTTATGATTATCTGGAATTGTTTGACCGTATGGGCTGCAGGCTTCAAATGGGTGGCAGTGATCAGTGGGGAAATATTGTTGCAGGCATCGAACTGATTAGACGAACCAGACGGCAATCGGCTTTTGGAATTACATTTCCGCTAATTACCACAAGCACAGGCGCAAAAATGGGCAAGACTGCAAAAGGTGCGGTCTGGTTGGATCCTGTAAGAACCACCCCCTATGATTATTATCAATTCTGGGTGAATACCGATGATGGAGACGTGACACGGTTCTTGTCGCTTTTTACTTTATTGCCTATAGAAGAGATTCGGCAAACAACTCAGTTAAAAGATGCAGATATGAACAGCGCAAAGTCGGTTCTGGCCTTTGAAGCAACGTCATTGGCGCATGGGTCTGAGGAAGCCATTAAAGCGTGCCGAGCATCTGCTGGTGTTTTTGGCGCAAGAAGGATTCCTGATGACCTTTTGCCAACAAGCGCCATTCCCAGGCAGGATAAACAAGTGGACGACCAGTCTATGCCGCATTCTTTAATGAGTATCGGCGAACTGACAAAAGGAATTCCTATTATAAAATTAATCCATAATGTTGGTCTGGCAGGGTCCGGCGGCGCCGCCCGGCGACTGGTTGAACAGGGCGGAGCCTATATCAATGGCAAGCGGATTGAGGATTTGAATTACCAGGTTACGGACAAGGATATCCTCAATGACGAGATCATGCTCAGTTCAGGGAAAAAAAGGTTTCACAAAATTAAATGCTGTTAGAAATCGTCAGACAGTTTGGGAATCCATGCAGGCTACACATTGAAAAGCTTCGCAGATTTTTCCTGTCTGATACACGTTCATAAATGTGTCAACAACATCCGGGTCAAAAAAACTGCCTTTTCCGCGCTGTATGATTTCCAGAATCTGGGCTGTATCCATTCTGCTCCGATAGGTGCGATCCGAAGCTAGCGCATCATAGACATCGGCAACTGAAAGAATACGGGCCAGAAACGGTATGTCGGTTCCCTTTAATCTGTCCGGATATCCAGTGCCGTCATAGCGCTCATGATGACATCGAATAATTTGCTGCTCTCTTTCCCAGAGTCCTAATTGACCTACAATATTGGCGCCGATAACGGAATGGGTTTTAATGATTTCGTATTCTTCATTTGTCAATTTCCCGGGTTTAAGCAGAATTTCATCGCGAATCCCAATTTTGCCGATATCGTGAAGGAGCCCTGCGGTGTTCAGGATATCCAGTTCTTCGACCGAGCATCCCATCTCATGCGCCAGGACTTTTGCAACAGATGTTACCCGGTTCGAGTGCTGTTCGGTATAAGAATCTTTTGCACCAATGGCTTTAACAAATGCGTAAATCGTTGAAAACAGATTTTGATAAATATTTTCATACAAAGCCAGATTTTCGATGGCATACGCAGCGTGTTGGGTCATAAACGAAAGGTAATACAGATTTTTTTCAGTGAAACGATTATGTCCCTTGAGATTGATAGTTGATAGAATTCCAAAGATTTTTTTTCGGATGGTCAGGGGTGCGATCATTACCGATTCAATTGTTTCGGAGAATCCATGAAGGAGATTGCTTTCGGAGATTAGAAGCGGCAAGGGGTTGCTGGCGACATCCATAATAATGGTATTGGGGATTCTGCTGGAAATATTTACCAGGTCAATTGGCGAAAGGACAGCACCATCTGCATCGGCGCTTGCCGCAGCCACTGCAAAAGGAATGGTAATTGCTTCGTTGATGATATAAAATACCGACTCGTTTGCATGGGTAATTTCATTGGCCATCTGAACCAGTCGGCTAAAAACTGCTGCGCTGCTGGCTACAGATGAAAAGTCATTCATTATGTGATTCAAGGTTTGAAGATCTTCGATTTTCTGAAGCAACTCCTGATTCAGAGATTCAATTCTGGCTTTGCTTTCAATTTCCTTTTTTAGAAGAATATTTTCCACATAGAGATGTTGCTGATTCAAAACGCGTTTCAGGCATAGCTCAAGTTGATTCAGGTTGATGGGCTTGATTAAAAAATCCACCACGCCGTTTTTCAAGGTACGGATGGTGTTTTCCAGCGAAGGATAACCGGTCATGATGACTACAGGAATGGTGTTATCGCGTTTATTGATGTTTTCAGCGAGTTCGAGCCCGTCCATCACTGGCATATTGATATCAGTAAAACAGCAGTCAATCTGCTCTTTCTCAAGGACAGACAATGCTTCATCGCCGTTTCTTGCCGTAAAAACCTGATATCCTTTGATCGAGAAATACTCACTGGCGACATCCAGGATGCTTTCTTCATCATCAACAAACAATATCTTTTTTTTATTAACGTTTGTCACAGTGGCTCCTATCTGAAAAAAATGAAGACATAACGACCCTGCGTATTTTGATTCTTAGATTAACAGCAGAAAATATTCAACATCTTTTCCTTGAAGATGCAAGATAAACGCTCATGGCAGGTCTATGCCGCCCCCATCAATGAAAATTGTTCCCATGCGAAGGCGCTATGAACATTTTTTTCGTGTGTTTCGTGGTTTAAAAGTATTTTCACGGTAACAGAAGTATTTTTTAATAAAGGAGATATTTGATGGAATGGCTGGCAGATCCTCAGGCTTGGGTGGGGCTAATTACCTTGACTGCGCTTGAAATTGTACTGGGAATTGACAATATCATATTCATCGCCATTCTTGCAGGACGCTTGCCAGAGCATCTTCGCGGCAAAGGACGAACAGTTGGGCTTGGTCTTGCGATGCTGACACGCATTGCGCTTTTGCTGTCCATTGCATGGATTACACGCTTGACAGGGCCGCTGTTCAGCGTTTTTTCCCAGGAAATTTCCGGAAGGGACTTGATTCTGTTCTCTGGAGGTTTGTTTCTGCTGGTAAAAAGCACACTTGAAATTCATGCAAGCATTGAAAGCGAGCCTGAAACATCTGATCCGGAGAGAATGAGAGTTCAGGTATCCTTTATGGGGGTTATTTTTCAGATCATGATGGTGGACATTGTTTTTTCTCTGGATTCGGTGATAACAGCAGTCGGTCTCGCACAGCAAGTATCGGTGATGGTCATTGCCATTGTTATTGCAGTAATTATCATGATGGCGATGTCCAGGACAATCAGCGCTTTTATTGAAGCGCATCCGACCCTTAAAATCCTGGCACTCAGCTTTTTGCTGCTGATCGGTCTTGCCCTGATCGGTGAAAGTTTTGACATGCATATTCCCAAGGGCTATATTTATTTCGCAATGTCATTTTCGATCAGCATTGAAATGTTGAACATGAGGCTTAGAAAACGTCACGGAAGACCCATTCAACCGTAACGGTAATCACAAGGAATTCGCACATATCTGGCAACTATAGTTTTTCATAAATTAAATTTCACAGCTCAAAAAGCCAAGGTACATAAATTCAAAACATGTAAAGCCGAAGCCCAACCATCAGCATACAAAAATTGAGGTCATTAATGGGGCTGAAAAACCATCTTTGACCGGCACCGAGGTTTTTCAGTTTCTAAAGACGAGGTGAACTGCAGGAGGTACTCAATGTGGAGATAGCTCACAGCCTACCGTTTCCCCCACCTTTTCCGTTTAGCTATTGTCAAACCTTTCATCGCTGCGATCCGCGAAACATCGCCCAGTTTCCAATTGCGGCCTGCAGCAGTCTTGAATCCTTTTTCATTAAGAAAAACAGTGATTTCCGTCTTGATATAACCTTTTTTTATATATTGCGTGATAAGGGTGACTGCTTCATCAAACTGTTTCTCGTATAGTTCCGTGGATGGCGGAGGTTCCGTATCTTGATATGTAGTGCTTTCATCTTTAATCTGTTGGAGTCTTTCAATTCGTTTTTGTTCGACCTCAAGACTCCGCAAATAAATCTCCTCCATCTCTCCATACACCGGACAATCCAATGAACAGACGGCTTTGAAAATATTGTTCTTACAGTTGCATGAAAAGGGGACATCACTACGATGAATGTACTTGATGGTTGACTTGGTGCTATGGCGAATTTGCGATGGCGCACTTGAAGAGATTCCGGAAAGGACATCAACAGCGAAATCTATCAGCCAGTCACTATAGACTTCTGGCGCAAATCCCATACTTTTACACCAGGCAGCAAGAAAGATGGCTGTTTCATTACGGTTTGGCCTACGATCACCCTCAGCGAACCTGTGCAGAGAAAGACCATTTTCAACAATATCCTTAATGCATGGATAAGGTTCGCACTTACCTTCAGTTGCAATAATATTCATCAATTTCTTTAAATGCATAAACTTCCTCCTGTAAGGACAACCGGCCGGTCGCCCCCATCATTTAGCAACTGAAATCAATTAACGCGACAATTTCTCTCTCAAAATGCTCCGAGTTGGCAGGGTTTAATCTTCATTCCCAGACCTTCACATGCATTGCTGACTGCAATCTTTGGAATCTGAAGCTGTACGGCGATTTCCCATGCTTTCAGGCAGGAGAGCCTGCCATTTTCTGTTGCAGATTCCAGGGCAGTCTTCAGCCCAATGCCGATAGCCTTTTCGGAAGTCACAATTTTTTTTTCAGGGCTATGTCCAAATAAGCCGAGCTGACAATGGGTGATACGATAATTCATAAGGTCCAGCGTCTGGCCGACGGATATGGGGGAAACATTCAGCTTCGCTGCAATTTCAAATGCTGCAACGCAGCCAAGCTTCTGATTGATGGCTTGTTGAGATATGGACTGCTGAATGCGGGAGGTGTCTTCGACGGTATCAGTGTTGTTATCAGGGTTTTTATCAGGCTTCATAAACAGATTCTCCTTGCTGGTTGCGATTTGTATTTGTTTTTCATTAAAAATTGAAGTATGAAAAAGGAAGCATGCCGTTTGGTTGCATGCTATCCGGTTTTTGTTCGTTCTCGTAATATGCCATAACATGATGGATTTATGATACTCCCCATCCAGCGTAAACCTACCCGGCAGATTTGGGTGGGATCAGTAAAAATTGGCGGCATGGCGCCAATAGCTGTTCAATCCATGACCAATACGTTTACCCAGGATGTTCCGGCCACGGTGGCGCAGATTCACAGGTTGGAAGAGGCTGGTTGCGAAATCGTTCGGGTGGCCGTTCCTGATATGGAAGCAGCAAAAGCCCTTTCCGCCATTAAAAAACAGATCGCCATTCCGCTGATAGCCGATATTCATTTTGATTATCGACTGGCCATTGCCGCTGCAAAGGCAGGGGCGGACGGGCTTCGCATCAATCCCGGTAATATCGGCAGCCTTAAAAAAATTCAGGCAGTCGTCAGTTGCGCCAAATCCTGTCAGATTTCCATTCGAATCGGTGTTAATTCCGGATCACTGGAAAAGGATATAGTAAAAAAACATCACGGAGTCAATGCACAAGCGATGGTTGAAAGTGCATTTCGGAATATCGAGAAGTTGCGCGCCATGGATTTTCATGAGCTGAAAGTATCTATCAAGGCATCCGATGTTCACCGAACCCTGGAAGCGTACAGACTTCTTTCGGAAAAAACCGATCTGCCCCTGCATGTCGGGGTTACGGAAGCAGGCTCGTTGTACTCGGGAATCGTCAAATCTTCTCTCGGCATTGGAATGCTGCTGTATGAAGGTATTGGCGACACGATCAGGGTTTCGCTTACAAGAGATCCGGTGGAAGAAATTCGAACCGGATATGAAATACTCAAGGCCCTCAATATCCGCCGAAGGGGCCCGGAGATTATTTCCTGCCCAACCTGCGGCAGGTGCAGATTTAATCTTTTTGACACGGTGGAACAGGTTGAGAAAGCATTGTCAGCCAGCAAGCTGGATATTAAAATAGCGATTATGGGGTGTGTGGTCAATGGTCCTGGTGAAGCCCGCGAAGCGGACATTGGAATTGCAGGCGGTGATGGTACCGGTATTTTGTTCAAGCAGGGTAAAGTGATTGAGCAGTTGCCCCAGGAAAAGCTGGTTGAGGTGCTGCTACGCGAAATCGCAGGCATGGCGCCAAACACTTGCCTTCCCCCACCCCCCGACCCCCTCCCGCAAGGGGAGGGGGAGTAAATGTCCAAACTCC
>Ga0194044_10002107_pt1 | contig 9990 bp, 7 predicted proteins | sample JunL4417m_MetaG_FD_155460 | JGI IMG/M metagenome (GOLD analysis project Ga0194044, IMG submission 155460) | Anoxic zone freshwater microbial communities from boreal shield lake in IISD Experimental Lakes Area, Ontario, Canada - Jun2016-L442-17m | ecosystem: Environmental > Aquatic > Freshwater >...
GAATAAATAGTTTGCCAAGCAAGGATCAGTATTGCTTAGAGCATCAAAGGGATGGGGCGATCTTTTGTGATTTTTGTGATTTTAATCGGCAAAGACCCTATGAAGTTGCCACAGTGCCAAATCCGCCTCAATGGGGTTTCATTGCCAATATATTGACCGGTGAATCAGATTATTAGATTGATGCATGTGCTTGTTGTGGGACCAAACTCTATGGAGAGAAAAGACATTAGGGCCCAAACTGCGAAAAATAAAGCTAATCCATAAATTGCTGGGATTTTTTAAAAATGCATTTTTCAAGCGATAAAAGCACAAAAAAGAAATAAAGTTTAAAAACTGCAATATAGACCTGATACCAACATACTAAGTGATGTTTATAGGATCCAGTACAACAGCCTAGTTTTTCAGATCTTATGAGTAGCATTAGCCATGATGCTACCGAACCATTCCTATGCGGGTTCAATCTATTTATCTTTGCATCGTTTATATCTACAAATTAGCCCTAGTAAGAGTGTAGTGAGGTTTACCTCAGTTTTCATGCAAGGGTACTGAAAGTATTTGACCTGTAACATTATCAGGAGCATATTGAGTGATTTAATTTGCCTATTTCGGCTTAGTTGTAATTAAGTGCCTCGTCTGAGCTTTTTAATGCTAGGATTATTAGCATAGGTACGAAAAAGCTTGTTGCTTAGCATCAAAGGAAATCCTATGCAATTAGGTTTAAGGATTAAAAGGGTGTTATTTGAATTTTACTTACACCGATACCATGAAATTTTTATTTCATTAACCCTATTTGCGACTATTGGTTTTGGATACACCCTTGTGAGAGGTGTTATCTACATGTACGCTCCAGTTGAAGATGCCTATTATGCACAGTACCATGAAATTTTTATATCAAAAATTAATGCAAAAAATTATTTAAAGCAATTCGTTCCTCAGGATATAGTCAGCCAATTAAATACAACCCCTAAATCTCCTGATATAACTCTATTCAAGCAGGAAAACATTAATATAGTAGAAGCAACTTCATGGGCGGCGGAACAAAATCTGTCAAAAAAACTTTTTGACAATAGAATTCCAATATCACAAGAAGAGTATAAAAGTATTGAGATGCGACTAAAGAAAGGGCTTAGTTGGAATAAAAATTATGATGGTAAAGGGAATCGGTATTTATCTGAAGAATTGCAAAAAAAATATGATTTCACTGAATTTATAGATCGTCTATATATAGAATTTTCAAATAATTTAATTGTGTCGGTTGACCAAATTAGCAAAAAAGTAGAAAAAAGTTTGCCCTTAAATACGATAGTTTATAAAAAACTCATGGGATCTAATGCTGGCTTACCAGCGGTTTGGTTTTATAGAAACGTAGCAGTTTCAATTGGCGAGATTGAACCGATGCTACAACAGCAGAATGTTCAAAACGAGCTTCGCTATAAATTAGCTTACCAATATTTGATAGCCAGCTCTTTTTTCCTTGGGTTTTTAGCGTGCAGCTTTTTTTATTTCTTCCAAAGACGTCTTACTAAGGTTAGAAATCTCGTTTTCTATGATGGGAAACCAATATGAAAATGCCCTTTGTGATATGGCTGGATCTGGCCCTAGACTTCAAGTAAGCTCAAAAATTCTCTTGGTGAGCAAAGCTCCAAGCTCGGCTTTGGGTTTTAGTAGGCCTTAGCTATATGGCTACTTGAAGCCTATTATCTGTACGAGATAATTTCAAGTAAATAGGACGAGAGTATATAAAGAGAGAAAATAAAACTTTCCATGTGGGCTTTTGACGCATCTGAGAAGGATCTCCCAGACGTATTAAAATCTTTACTTTACCTTCCCAAATAAAGCTTTACCAAATTCATAGGCATATTTTCTATGCTCTTCAGTACCAGCCATAGGAGCGCCTTCTAAAAAAGGACTCCGTATGACTGACCGAAAAGCTCTCACTGCCAATCTGCATTCATTCGCACTCATTATTTTGCAGGTATTTGTTAAATTCTCTTGTTGTAACTGAAGGAGTGCGTGTATTACGTCGTCCAGCATTTTATTTAATTCTTCCGACCTTTTTGAAAATTGGATTAAAAGCTTACTTAATAGTCGGTATTTTTCAATCGTATTGCTCTTTCTCTTTAATCGCTCAAATGCTAAGTCAACCAAAGATTCTATAAATGTATCTACGTCATCATAGGGAGAAAATTGTTCAATTGTCTTTTCAATATTTTCTAAATTTTTCCGCAAAAAACGATCAATAAATACACTCGTATATAAAGAGTCCGCGGTAGCAAAATAACGATAGACAGTACCGATCGAATAACCGGATTTTAAGACCAGATCTCTGATGGTGGGAAGATGCCCCTCTTTTTCATTCAATAAATCTTCAGTAGCTTGAGTGATATCGCTCACAGTCTTTTTTGATCGAATCTGAAGAGATTTTCTTAACTCTGATTCCATAGTGTCTTTCGTAGAAAGAGGTGGCATTTTAGACTGCTTGGTTAGTATAAATGAAACTAAACATGAACATTGCCTTATCTAACTGCTAAATAAGCTTAACAGCACCATTTCATTGACTTAGCGGCTGATAAAAGAGGAGTCAAAAATGAACATTTAAGCCCATAAAAAGAGGTGATTTGTAGATACAGTGAAACCTGCTAAAACATTTCACTACTTTGGATAAATGACTCTTGAGTACTAATCAAAATATTGACTCAGGATTATGGTCACTTCTTTCTATTGCAGCTTTGCATGGAATTTCTGCTGACGCCTCAAAAATGAGACATGATTTTGGCAATGTCCTCACTAGTGAGCAAATTCTTTTAGCAGCACGTGATCTAGGCATTACAGCAAAGCTTATCAAGCAAGATCCAAATCGTCTTAATAAAGCGCCCTTACCTGCTGTAGCCAAAAGTAAAGATGGCGCTTTTTTCATTGTGGCAAAGATTACAGAGCAAAAACTCCTGATTCAACAAGCAGGACAAGCACCCTTACTTATTCCAATAGACGATTTTTTTGAACTCTGGACAGGTGAACTCATCTTTTTTACCAGCAAAGCTACTTTTGCTGGTGCAATGACGCGATTTGATTTCACATGGTTTATCCCTGCAATTGTTAAATATCGAAAACTATTAGGTGAAATTCTTCTAATCTCGCTCGCATTGCAATTGATTGCTCTGGTTACCCCGATGTTTTTCCAGGTGGTTATGGATAAAGTACTCGTCAACCACGCCTTGAAGACGCTTAACGTCATTGCCATTGGATTAATTTGCGCAATGATTTTTGAAGCCGTCTTCAGTGGCATTCGTACCTGGGTTTTTGCGCATACGAGCTCGAAGATTGATGTGGAATTAGGTGCTCGACTTTTTCGACACTTACTCAATCTCCCAATTTCATACTTTCAATCGCGCAGAGTTGGAGATTCAGTAGCTCGGATTCGCGAGTTAGAGAACATTCGCTTGTTTTTGACAGGCAATGCTATGTCTTTAGTATTAGACGTTCTCTTTTCCTTCATTTTCTTAGCAGTCATGTTCTGGTACAGCCCATTACTCACTTTGATTGTGGTTCTATCCATTCCCTTATATGTCATTCTTTCGCTTTTTTTCACCCCGGTTATACGCAGCCGTTTAGATGAAAAATTTAATAAAAGCGCCGAGAACCAATCCTTCTTAGTCGAGACTATTAGCGGAATTGATACCGTTAAAGCGATGGCAGTTGAACCTCGTTGGATCCAAAAATGGGATCAACAGCTAGCTGGCTATGTAAGTGCAGGACTATCAGTAACCAATGTAACTACGATTGCCAGTGGTGGTGTGAGCCTTATCAGCAAAGTCGTAACGGCACTGATTATGTGGATTGGCGCAACCTTAGTGATTGATGGAAAATTAACCGTTGGCGAACTGATTGCCTTTAATATGCTGGCCACCCAAGTGTCAAATCCTATCTTGCGCTTGGCACAACTATGGAATGACTTTCAGCAAGTCGGTATCTCTATGAGCAGGCTGGGAGATATTCTAAATACCCGCACCGAAATAGAAGGACAAAAAACTCGGATTCCGCGTTTACAAGGGGCGATCACTTTTGAAGGCGTTTCTTTCCGTTATCGGCCGGACGGATCAGATGTACTCCGTCAGATTTCGCTTTCGATTTTGCCCGGAGAAATAATTGGTATTGTTGGCCGTTCTGGCTCAGGTAAAAGTACTCTGACGAAATTGGTTCAGCGTCTTTATGTACCCGATAGTGGGAAAGTTTTAGTGGACGGCCAAAATATTGCCATCATTGATACCGCTTCCTTACGCCAACAAATTGGTGTCGTTTTACAGGAAAACAATTTATTTAATCGTTCAGTAAGAGACAATATTGCATTAACAAATCCTGCTCTCCCTTTTGAGGCAATCGTAGCTGCTGCTACTTTAGCTGGTGCCCATGAATTTATTTGTGAGCTTCCTGAAGGCTACGACACCATGGTTGGCGAGCATGGCACGGGACTCTCAGGTGGACAGCGCCAACGCATTGCCATTGCGAGGGCCTTAATAAGTAATCCACGTGTGCTGATTTTCGATGAGGCCACTAGCGCCCTTGACTACGAATCCGAAAGAATTATTCAAGACAATATGCGCGCAATTTGTCAGGGCAGAACTGTTCTGATCATAGCTCACCGCCTATCAGCTGTTCGAGATGCCAGTCGTATTGTCGTCATGGATAAGGGGCAAATTATAGAAATTGGAACGCATGATCAACTCTTAGCAAATGTCAAAGGCATTTACCATCATCTTCACCACTTACAAGGTGGAGGCAGATGATGAGTCTGAACCATCGCAAAGAAGCCATCAGAGAGCTGTTGAATCATTATCGAGAAGTCTTTTATTTTTGGTGGGAGAGACGCAAGGAGTTAGAGCTTCCGGATCTGAAAGCGGATGAAGCCCAATTTTTGCCTGCTGCACTTTCCTTGCAACTAACCCCCGTTTCGCCTACAGGACTTTGGGTAGCACGCCTTCTAATGGGATTTGTTTTGCTGATTTTTGTTTGGTCCTTCTTTGGAAAGATTGACATTATTGTCAATGGTCAAGGAAAAATTATTGCAGGAGGCTATACCAAAACGATCGCCTCAGTGGAAACTGCAAAAGTGGTGGGGCTCTTTGTTGAAGAAGGGCAGCATGTCAAAGCTGGCGATCTACTGATCGAATTAGATGCTAGAGCATCCGATAGTGATCATCAGAAAGCAGAAGGGGATCGCCAATTGGCTCTTTTGCAAATGGAGCGATCCAAGGCGTTGTTAGTAGCTATTCAAAATAATAAACCTCCCATTTTGCAGCCTATTAAAAGCGTGAGCGAGGTTCACTATCAAAATGAACTAAGCCATTTGGCTGATCAATGGAATGACTATACGGCTAAACGGGCACACCTTAGCTCCCAAGTTAAGCGCTATAGCAGTGCATTGCCTTTAGCCTCTCGTCGTGCCAAAGACTATGCTGAACTGGCTAAGGACCATGATGTCTCTGTCCATACTTATCTAGAAAAAGAACAAGCACATATAGATTTACAGGGGCAGTTAGATGATGCTAATCATAAGCTTGCCTCTTTGACCGCTGAAACTCGCAAATTCATTCAAGAGGAGCTCTATCAGGCCACGCGGATTTGGTCTGGGGCCACGCAAGAGGCCAATAAAGCATTTGCACATAGTGAGCAGTTGCGCATAGTTGCTCCGGTTGATGGGACTGTCCAGCAATTAGCAGTTCATACAGTAGGCGGGGTTGTACCTGCTGCTCAAGCCATTATGTTGATTGTTCCGGATAAGAGCGCCTTAGAGCTTGAGGTTTATATTGAAAATAAAGATGTTGGCTTCTTAAAAGAAGGTCAAGCAACTCAAGTAAAAGTTGACGCCTACGAATACACCAAGTACGGCACTATTCCAGGAGTAATCAGCCATGTTTCGCGTGATTCAATTGACTTTACTAGTAATAGCATAGGCCCAAATACAAATAAAGACCCACAGAACAATAAGGAAGGTACTAAGGGATTATTTTATGCGGTCAAAGTCAACCTAGAAAAACCAAGCTTGTATATCGATGGTAAAGAAATGCCGCTTACACCCGGCATGTCAGGAAGCGTGGAAATCAAAACTGGGGAACGGCGCATTATTGAATATGTACTTTCCCCCTTGATTACCCACAGCCGTGAAAGCTTGCATGAGCGCTAAGCTGCTGAGCCTCTTTTTTCTATTAGGCGCTAGCATAGCGCAAGCTTCTTCTGGTATTGGATTGCCCGATCTAATCAAAGATCCTTTAGGGAGTGAGCCACCGGTTTTGCTTACGGGGCCGGTGTTGCCTGATCAAGCGGGAATTATCTGCCCTTCATCAGCAGATTTGAACTTGCCACTTTCTTTAAATGAAGTTGTAGATTTAGGTCTATGTAATAACCCCCAAATTAAGCAAGCATGGGCTGCGATTAAAATCCAGGCAGGGGCAGTAGGCGAGTCACGCGCAGCATACTTGCCTACTGCCAATGCCTCGCTGAGTCCTCAACAAACTCAGGTCAACTACCCACAGTATTCTTTTGCCAATTCCATTACGAACGGTCAAATTGCTTTTGCCAATCTCAATTGGCGCTTATTTGATTTTGGTGGCAGGGATGCTAATCGCATCTCCGCTAATTTGCTGCTACAAGCAGCCCTCGCTTCACATGATGCCAGCATTCAAAAGGCGATGGCCAGCATCATTGGTAATTATTTTGAAGCATTAACCGCTCAGGCAACCATTAAAAGTAAAGCGCAATCAGAGCAATTCGCACAGCAGGCCTTAGAGGCAACCTTGCGCCGCGAAGATAAAGGAGTATCAGCAAAGAGTGATACTTTGCAGGCGCAAACTGCATTAGCAAAAGCGCAGCTAGCGAGCAATCGCGCTCAAGGGGATTATCACAAAGCGTTAGCCACTTTAGTTTTTGCGATGGGTTTAACCACCCGATCTAAATTAATTTTGCAAGACCCACAAGTGCAAACTCAAAAACAAGCGCACAAAGATTTGGATGAGTGGCTTGAGGCTGCCCAAAAAGAGCATCCTGCAATTAAGGCTGCTAAAGCGAAATGGGACTCGTCTCAAGAAAAGATTACAACTGCCCGCTCAGAAGGATTGCCTACCATCGATTTTGCAGGGAACTTTTATAAAAATGGCTATCCCAATCAAGGCCTACAACCCACCAAATCAAATACCACCACGATTGGGTTTGTGATCACATTTCCCTTGTTTGAGGGGTTTAGTCGAACCTATAAAATTCGCGGCGCTCAGGCCCAAGCTGAGCAAGCTCAGGCACAAATGGAAGAGGTTGAACATCAAATCCTCACTGAGATAGTGAAGTCCTATGCAGATGCGATGTCCTCAGTAGGGAATTTGGACGCCTCTGGAAAGTTATTGGAGGCTGCTAACTCTGCCGTTCAATCTTCCGTTAAACGTTATCACGTTGGCGCGGCAGACATATTGGAATTACTAACCACTCAAACGGCATTAGCAGAAGCGCAACAAGAAAAAATTCGGTGTATTTCTGAATGGCGATCAGCACGTTTGAGGCTGTTAGCCAGTGCCGGGTTGTTGGGAAAGGCGGGTATGCAATAAAAACTTCTTTTTAAACTATTTTGCAATGACAGCGATTCTTTTAATGTAGTTCATTTACTAGGAGCATGATATGACATCAACCTCAACTTACTTAGCATCGGCAGTGTATACCGTAGGCCAAACGGTAGTTTTAAACGGCATCACCTACAAAGCAAACTGGTGGGTGAGCGGTTCAGATCCCTCAACACATAATGGCGTTCTGGGTACTGGCCAGCCCTGGACCATTGTGGCCAATAGCCCAAGCACCCCTGTCACCACTCCGGTTGTCGTGCCCCCAAAACCAGTAACCTCAACTTACTTAGCATCGGCAGTGTATACCGTAGGCCAAACGGTGGTTTTGAACGGCATCACCTACAAAGCAAACTGGTGGGTGAGCGGTTCAAATCCCTCAACACATAATGGCGTTCTGGGCACTGGCCAGCCGTGGACCATTGTGGCCAATAGTCCAACAACCCCTGTGACGCCACCTCCCGTGGTTCCTCCAGTAGTGCCACCCATCGTTCCACCGGTCGTGCCTCCAGTCGTTCCACCGGTCGTGCCCCCCATCGTTCCCCCAGTAGTTCCACCCGTTGTTCCTCCCGTTACTTCTACAGTCGATCCCTTGGTGTATTCAGTGACAGCGGTTTATACAGGGGGCGAGTTGGTGACGTTTAATGGCAATACCTATAAAGCAAATTGGTGGGTGAGCGGTTCAGATCCCTCAAAAAATAATGGCGCCGTTAATTCTGGCCAGCCATGGACGCTGATTGGGCCAACCAAAATCACTGCACCAAATGCGCCAATCAACCTAACAGTTAAATCTCAAAGTAATACAGCGGTTGCTTTGTCATGGGCAAGTGGTGGTGGTTTACCGACCAGTTATGCAATTTTTGAAAATGGTACACAAGTAGCAACCACAACTAATACCTTTGCTGCAGTTACTGGCTTAAATCCTGCTACAAGTTATCAATTCTCCATCGAAGCGATTAATGCCCAAGGGGTATCACCCAATACTTCTAGTGTTTTAGCCACTACCTTGACAACGGCAGCAGCGGGGACTGGACCTGTTTTCTCCCCTTATGTGGATATGACATTAAAGCCCGGAGAAGATATTGTAGGAATGGCTGCTGCTGCAGGTCTGAAAGCCCTCACCATGGCTTTTATACAAAGCAACGGCAATGGGGGCATTGGATGGGGAGGGTTAGGTACGATCTCCAATGATGTCTTTCCAAATGGCAGTAGCGTTCTGTCAAACGTTCAAGGACTGCAAGCAGAATTAGTCAATGTGACCATCTCTTTTGGGGGAGCTGCGGGGATAGATCCGGCAGTAGCTGCTACCTCTGCTAGTCAATTGCAGGCAGAGTACCAATCTGTCATTAATCGCTACGGGGTGAAATCATTGGATTTTGATATTGAAGGATCAGCCATTGGAAATACAGCAGCGAATAAATTGCGCGATCAGGCAATCAAAGCACTTGAGCTTGCTAACCCTGATCTTAAAGTGAGCTACACCATTCCTGTTTTACCCACCGGCTTAATCACTAGTGGCATGAATTTATTATCTCAAGCGCGAGCTGATGGTGTGCGGATAGATACCGTCAATATCATGACCATGGACTATGGCTCAACCGTTGATAATGGGGGGAAGATGGGTTTAGATGCGATTCTAGCAATCCAGGCCGTTGAAGGACAACTCGATAGCTTAGGCATGAGCTCCACTAAAGTGGGGGTTACTCCCGATATTGGGGTAAATGACATCGTAAGCGAAGTCTTTACCCTTGCCGATGCGCAGCAGTTAGTCAGTTACGCCGCTACCGATTCAAGAGTATCAGAGCTTTCAATGTGGTCTTTGAATAGAGACAATGGCTCTGGGGCTGGCGCAACAACGTCCACTCCGACAAGTAGCTCAATTGCCCAAACGCAATATCAGTTCTCATTGATCTTAGGCTCGCATCCTTAAATGAGGCAACTAGCATTTAGGGCGATGGCTCAGGAAGAAATACCTGAGCCATCTTTTTATTGAGGGTGACTTTAATCAAAAATGAAGCTTGAGTTTTATTCAACTTTTCAGTTTCAATTTAATCTTTCTACTGCTTGCTTTGGGTGAAGTACAGAATCCTAAACTTCAGTAAGTCAACCCCCTGCCTGCCTGATAGCTACCGGATATCTGCCTAAAAACTGCCTTTCAGAATAGGTTTTCCAGTCACATCCACACTCCTGAGTTTGGGGTATGATCTTCTTCACAAGCCTCCTGCTTTGACTTCATTTTGCTATTAAGTACTTGGCTTGACAATTTGAATAGAGAGCTACAGGGTAAGGACATAATCTATTCGCTCTTGTTCTACTGATCAATAAAACCTTTACGAGATGAGGTCGATATGAAAAAGATAATGATGGCAGTATTACTAGTGCTTGGTTATTC
>Ga0194044_10002108_pt1 | contig 9988 bp, 8 predicted proteins | sample JunL4417m_MetaG_FD_155460 | JGI IMG/M metagenome (GOLD analysis project Ga0194044, IMG submission 155460) | Anoxic zone freshwater microbial communities from boreal shield lake in IISD Experimental Lakes Area, Ontario, Canada - Jun2016-L442-17m | ecosystem: Environmental > Aquatic > Freshwater >...
CACTTAAGCCAGTGTCCGTTTTTCTTAGACCATTAATTTCTGACTACATTCCGTTGTTTTTCTTCATGTCGGCGGTGGTTGGCGGTATAGCTATGACCATTATGGAAAGCAGTCTTTCTCACAGGATTTTCAGCAAGCAAATAAAGAATCATGATCCTGAACATTTGGATCGAGTTACCTTGGGATTGGGTAAGGCTGCTTCGGTTACCCTTTTCGCTTATTTTTTCATGAAAGTAATCGGACTGGCTCATGGCGCCACGTGGGCGTATCTCGACTCACCTTATGGATATTTATACCTGGTTGAAGTTCTTGGATTTGTGTTGGCGCCGGCTCTGATATTCATGTATGCTGTACAGAACAATCTTGTTAACTGGGTCCGAAATTGCGCAATATTCACCGTGCTGGGAATAATATTTAATCGTCTGAATCATTCGATAATAGCGTTTAACTGGCATCTGCCGCTTGATGAAAGATATTATCCGCATTGGATGGAGGTTGTGCTCAGCGTCACAGTGATAACAATAGGGATTTTGACTTTCCAATGGATAATGAACCGAATGCCGATACTTTACGAACACCCGGACTATGAACCGGAAAACCACTAATGGATAATTTCGGAGGAGTTGTAGATGCCCAAAAAAATCCTGGTAGTGGATGACGAACCTCATCTGGTGAAATATATGACTGCCTTTCTTGAAGACTCGGGCTATGAAACCTGTTCAGCGTCTAATGGTGAAGAAGCGCTGGAAGTCTTGAAGAGAGAAAATCCGGATTTGGTGACTCTGGATCTTCAAATGCCCAATGAAACGGGCACAAGATTTTATCGTAACAAAACTAAAAACAAACTGTACAAGGACATACCTGTCATAGTCGTAAGTGGGCTTCCCGGACGACATCTGGCGGTATCCCAACCCTTTGCCGTTTTTGAGAAGCCAGTTGACCGGGACGCCTTACTTGAGGCTATAAAGAAAGCCATAGGCTAGTCGAAATGCATCTGGATCGAGCGTCTGATAATTTGTCATAGCTTTACCTAGAATTTTCTGCGGATAAAATATTGGGGGGATCGGTTTACGGATCCCCATTCAAAATGTTAGGAGCGGCCGACAAGATGCTGGATATGGCCAATTTTGATTGGCGGCGTCTCCTGGACGCCCTCCCTTGTTACGTGACTCTTCAGGATCCCGAACTACGGGTTATCTGGAGTAACAGCGTCCATCGGCGTGATTTCGGGGAACCGAAAGAACGAGCCTGCGCAAGAATCTACAAACTCAGTAAATCCCAATGCGTTGACTGTATTGTGAAAAAAACCTTGGAGGATGGGGAAGGGCACAGCAGGGAACTGCAGCTCACGAGTAAAAACGGGCAAAGGTTGAATGTGATAGCCCATTCAGCTCCTTTTTATGATGGCGCCAACCAGTTGTTGGGTGTAGTTGTTACCAAGGTCAACATTACTTCGGTCAAGGAAATGCAGAAACAACTCATAATGGTGGGGCAAACTGTGGCTGGAATGGCTCACAGTATAAAGAATATTATGATGGGTCTAGATGGCGGGATATATATAGTCAACAGTGGTATAAAGGATAACGACCAGAGTGAGATTAAAGATGGTTGGGAAATAGTCCTCCTGAATTTTGAAAAACTTTCACGGCTGGTTAAGGATATTCTTTACTGTTCCAGGGAGAGAGAACCCAATTACAAATTGATAAATCCCAATTTAGTGGTAACCGACGTGTACAATCTTTTTAAGGATCTTGCCGTCCGATACTCCATTGAAATCAGCCTTGATCTGGATTCAGGACTTAACGATGTTGTGATAGATCCTGATGGTCTGCACACAGTGTTAGCCAACTTGTTCACAAATGCGATGGACGCGTGCAAGATGGATTTGTGGAAAGATACACACTTAATTGAAATCAGGACTAAAACCCGAGCCGATGGTTCAACTATATTCGAAGTTGCCGACAACGGGATGGGAATTGATAAGGAATTGAAACACCATGTTTTCGAGGATTTTTTTACCTCGAAGGGAGACAAAGGCACAGGACTGGGCCTTATGGTAACTCAAAAGATTCTGAAGGAACATGGAGGGGAAATCACTTTTAGATCTAGACCATCACATGGAACCACTTTTGTGGCTACATTTCCAAAAAGATCAGTTGAAGACACCAAACCGGGTAACGAAAGTTGAGACCGGAAACGGTGGGACCTGAGCATTGCTTTGAAAGCCCGGCCCCCGAATTTTAGGAACAGTTTTTATTTCTTGGCCGCCGCCGCTCGTTTTGACGCCTTCAATGGATTGATTTTCTGAGTTTCCTCGATTTTCTTTTTCTCTAGATGAGTTGCGAAGTTGCAATCGCCCCTGTTCCATTTTGCTTCAGGATCTGCGGCCACCAGACAGTAGACACTCTCCTCAAAGGCTATTGTTCTGTTACAGCCTTGGCATTTTTCAATTATTGGCAGGCAGCGGCCTTTGTTGAAACTGCAACCTTTGTTTTTCATGAATGAGCAATTGACGCCTTTTCTGACAGTGTCACAATGCATATTATTGTCCTCCAGGGGAAGTTTAAATCATGACGCGAAAATTTCTTTAAAACACATAGTATTGCACGTTACAGACGCTCTTTTCAAGACTAAAGTTGTTGATCGGGCAAAAAACAAAAGAAGTCTTTATTGCAAATTTATTGATCACTGGAGTTTTGCTGCTCCTTGGACAGCTTTTCAAGAATCGACGAAGAATACGCCAATGCAAGCAAAATAGAGTTGAACTTCGTCTGGGCAGTATCCCCTCTTGATGTAAGGACGATCGGAGTAGTTCCAGGCCCGGCGGTGATAATACCACCTATATCGATGATGAGTCCGAGACTACCCATGGTCTTTGACAACATTTTGTACAACACATTCGCCGTATTTATTTCGGTGGCGACAAGGCAGTTGGCGTCTCCCATTATTTTACCTTGATAGTGCTTTTCCTCGGCTACATCAGGGGCAGTAGCCAGATCAAACGAAAGCGGTCCCTCTATAACTACAGGACCATATTTCTCGGCCAGATCTTTGGACATAGCCTCGGCCTCAGCTGCCACCAAAGTAGCTGGAATAGCCGCTGTTTCTTTCTCAACAGCGGTAATGATAGCAAGTCTCAAGGGAAGATCCTGGCTCACTACGCGGCGTAGTACGTCAAGCTGGTTTTCGATGGCCCCCAGCAAAGCTGTGGCGTTCGTAAAGGCTGGATTTACCGCGGCGTCGGACAGCGCAAAAAATCGCTTGTCAGGAAACACGAGAAGACCTGTATATGTCGCCAGTTTTCTCTTTGGAGGATTTTGGGAATCGACTGAAGTAGTGTCCTGCTTGTAAATGGAGAGGGCCACATGAAGTACGGCGGAGGTTTCTAAACTCCCCTTCATTATGACAAAGTCGCGGTGCTCAAACAAGAATTTCTTGAATTCTTCAGCCGTACATTTCTTCTTATCTTCGTAATCTGCGGCTAACGGGTCTATGTTTATGACCTGAATGTCTGGATCATTGATTAGAGACAACCTCGCTTTGGATCTTTCGATGGCGCTCATGATGTCTTCTCGATTGCCCACCAAAGCAAGTTTGCGCAACAGGCCATATTCTCTGGCGTTGGCTACCGCCAACAAAGCGTCCTCGTTATCGGCCCCGACCAGAACCAAGTTTGCCGGCTCAATCGACCCGCGTTTGATTTCTCCGGTAACATCGTCAAGTAGAGAAGAAAAAGAAAAGGCCTCAGAAAGTGTTCCGGACGATTCAAGGACGTGCAGGGCCTGCTTCATGCTACGGGCCTCCATACCGTAGTTAAGCCTGGTTTCTCCCTCGGCTGGATTGATATACATTTCGAAAAGATGGTTCGCTATTAGATATTCATGCTCTAGAGAGTCCAGACACAGCACAGGAGTAAATGGGTTGTCAATCCTTTCCCGAATTTTGCGGAAAAGCTTGCTGAAATAGGGGTCTTGTGCCTTCATACTTGTGATTGCGATGAAGCCTGGCCGCTCCCCTAGTTCCCCGGATGAACACATCTCCAGAGCCATGGCCGTGCTCGTAGCGTACGAATCCACCACGTGACCAAGCGAGTCGGCAAGATGCTTGGAAATTTTGCCGGATTCAATGATCATAAGTAACTCGCAGATTTCCATCACGCCCGTACCCAATTCAACTGACGCCAGTCGAAAATGGGATGGTATTTCAAAATTCTCCTTCCTCAGGTTCTCTACAATTTTGGAGAAATCAAAGTTGATCAGGATCTTGTTCGCTTCTTGGGCCGCCAGTTCTCTTATAATACGAGGTCCAATCTTTCTGACCACTGAAGCAAACAACTCGTCAAGGCTCAAGACCAGGAGATTCAGACGATCCTGTTCAAAACCTTTGAGTTCCGAAAGGATGGCTGCTATTGATTTCAGAGGGGTAACCTTTACATACCCCTTCATGCTCTGCTGCAATTCCCTGGACTCTGGTCGAAAGAGGAAATTCAGTTCATGCGTCGCCAGAGTCGAGAAGGATAGAGGGCTACATAAAGACGCGTTCACCGCAGCGTTCCCTCTTTGACTTTTCAAAAACTGGACCAGTTCCCACGCAATTAAAGCTCCACGGTTTAAAGAACTGTTGTGGAGTCTCTTCCATGACTCGTCCCTAACTTTTTCAGTGAGGACATAAATGCCATCGGTCAAAGGACCAAGATCTCCCCCTCCACAAACTACGTCAGTTACATCAGACAGCTTGACCCCGTCCTTTATTAGTACGTTCATGATCTGGAGCGCAAGCCCTTCGGGGGAAGTACCGTAGCTTCTGAAATCGATCTCCCCCCTGGAGAGTACCTCGAAGCCCCTTGTTACCAGTATATAAGCGGCATATCTCTTGGCTATGATGGCAACGGTGATCGTGCGTCTCAATTTAGCCAAGGCCCTGAAAACCATTTGTTTAACTAGCTCCGGGGCCTTTCTGCGGATGATATTTTTTAGAATCATGCGTATGAGGGGATGTTGCTTGCCGGGAACGGCGCTCATTGAAAGACTTGTAATATAGTGAGACAGCAATTCGCCGTAAACGGGAACAATCTCCTTTTTGTCCCGAAAATCGGAGAGACCAGACTCGATGTGATTTAATACTTGAGAGAGTAAATTTAGTTCGTCCGTTGTTTGCGCCAAGCTTTCAAGCATTCTCAGTCGGGGCAAAACCTCATTATGCATGGACGCCGCCAATTGACAGAAATCATCATCTATTTTAAGGGATGTTTTGTGCAACTCCTTAAGTCTTGAAAAAGAATAGGAAGGAGCTATAATCTGGTCTTGGGGTTTTTCTAAACGAGACGTTCTATCGAAATAGCCACCATTGACTAGAGCCTGATCGATCTCCTGCAGCGTCTTGCTGAATTTAGGGGTAACGTTCATTCTGATTGCCAAATTTCAAAATCAGGCATCGCCGCTGTCCTTGAAATGCCTTTCCAATAGTTCATTCCATCTTTTGTCGGTGAAAGCCTGCAACTCGGAAATCTGTTCCGGAGAGATCTTTCGGAAACGCGACTGACCCTTTATGTAATCAGACACAGTTTTCTTTCGCCCCTTATTGGCAAGCGCTAGAGATCTCGAAGTTAGGCTGAATTTTCCATCTCTGATTTCAAAGAGAACATGTATGCCGGATTCAACTGCCAGCTTGCCCATTTTTATTAGGTTCCTGTTGGGGAATCCCCAACCAGGAGGGCAAGGAGCGTGCACTTCAATGTATCGTGAGCCCTCTACATTCTTGGCGAATTTAAACTTGTCGAAAAGATCGAGCGGATAAGAGGGTGAGCCCGTAGCTATGTAAGGGAGATTGTGAGCCTCTACTATTTTTACCATTTCCTTTTTCTGTTGCAGTTTCGCAAGAATGGGGGTCGTTGATGTGATAGCTCCGACGGGACTTGCGCTCGAACGTTGAGTTCCCGTGTTCATGTAACCTTCATTGTCATAACACACGTAAATAAAATTCACTCTCCGTTCGAATGCGCCTGATAAGGCCTGAATGCCGATGTCATAGGTGCCGCCGTCTCCTGCGAACGCTACAACAGTGTAGCCGGTCTTTCCGGTCGCCTTCAAGCCTGCCACTATGCCTGTTGCGGCGGCGCCAGTGGCGGCGAATGGGTTGTTTATGCAAATCACGTTAACGGGCGTAATCGGATAGACGCCATGTAATACAGTCATGCAGCTTGCGGGAACAGCCACGATGGTTTTACCCTCATCGAGGGCCTTGAGAGCATGTCTGTATGTCAGCATCAATCCGCAACCGGCGCAGGATCTTGTCCCAGGCATTATCAGTTCGTTCTTTGGTAATTGTCTAACAGAAGTTGTCGCCATCACAGTCTATCCTACATTTTGTTTCGAAATCTTTATGATTATCCGAGCTAAGATCCGGAGAGGAATCAATTGAGTCCTGTCAGTTTCTAACATCCAGCCAATGATGTCCGATAGAGCCCTCTATACAATTGATAGTCGCTTCAGCAAGCTGTTCAGGTCTTACGTCTCTTCCGCCCAAGCCTACTACATAGGAGGAAACTGACGGGCGTGACGCCGATTCGTAAAGCGCCGCCTTGGCGTCCATGGCGACCGCTCCGTGGAACCCATAGCTAACGTCCTTTTCAAAAAAAGTGACGGTTTTCAAGTGCGATAAATATTCACTGATTTGGGAAGCCGGGAACGGCCGATAAACCCTTACACCCACTACGCCGACTTTGACGCCTCTGTCTCTCAACATATCGGCGGCGATAGTACATTCGGAAGCTAGGGAACCCATGCTGACTATGGCATGATCCGCATCTTCCATCTTATATTTCCAAAGTGAACCACCCCAACTTCTGCCAAAGACATCCGAGAATTCACGGTCGACCGATTCAATTATTTGGAGCGAGTTCAGAATGTCCCGTTGTAACATGAACCTGAATTCCATGTAACCCGGCATTAACGCGTCATCAGGCCCGAGTCTGGGGTCGCTCAGGATGAGTGGATTCACATTCATCGGAGTTCCACCGTTAATTCCAGATCTGTCCACGAAATGAGGGAGGAACCTGTCCACCTCGTCTTGGGATGGCACATCAACCGGCGTGCTGGCATGAGACAGGATGAAGCCGTCGTAACACACCATTACCGGTATCTGAATTTCCTCCGCTAACCTGAAGCCCTGTATGATTGTGTCCAGAACTTCTTGTGAATTCCTACAGTAAATCTGCAGCCAGCCAGTGTCCCGTTGGGAAATGGTGTCCTGCTGATCATTCAGAATGGTCCACGGCGCTCCAACTCCACGGTTCACACACGCCATGACGATTGGAACTCTGCTACCTGCCGCCCAGTGCAACATCTCGTGCATGTAAAGAAGTCCGTTGGCGCTGGTCGCAGTGAAAACCCTTGCTCCGACCTGGGAGGCGGCGACTACGGACGCTAAAGCTGAATGTTCACTTTCGACTGTGATATACTCAGCCTGTAAAGCTCCACTCTCGACCATTTCCGCCAATTCTTCGGTCACCGGAGTCTGAGGCGTTATAGGATATGCTGAGATGACCTGAACTCTGCACAGTTTTGCGGCCAAAGCCGCAGCCGTATTTGCTGTAATTATTTCTACTTGGCCCATATATGCAACCTGTCTGTAAACTCACCTAATGATGAGATCTTCGTAGTGGACTACAAAATATTCCACCCAAAAAATGATGGATGATCGGAGAAAAGTATGCCCGTCAGAAAAATTGGCTTAAGATCATCTACCATCAATCATTTCTATAGCCTTTCTAGGGCATTCTTCCGCGCATATTCCGCAACCTTTGCAATAGGTAAGGTCTATTTGAAGCGGGAAAGTGGACGATATAACCCCATCGGGGCAATACAACCAACATAACAGACATGAGTCTTTTTGGGAGCATTTCTGATGGTCGATCCTTGGGGTTTGAGACCGCCAGTCTCCTGTCTTCCCAGCTTCTCCCTTGGCCGGCTTAGAAATGGTTTTTATGGGAGCGGAATTTTCTGACAACGTAAACTCCTGAAACGTAAAGTGTAAACCAGCGATAGATTGTTTCTTGGAAATCCTGATCAGGCTTATCGCCTCGCATGAAATCCTTGGCAAACAGAAGATTAATTTGGGCAACTCAAATAAGGATTATGTCAACCTGAGGGAATGACGCCAATTTATGGAAGGAAATCCCGGCGATTCATCCCTTCGCCACGGCGAGACGCCGCTTGATGTCAACAATAATGGTTCTGTCATGCGCCAGTTCAAAAGCTTTTAGATTGCGTTCTATGGATTTGCCCTTGAATTTCTTCTCAATCGCCTTCCGAATATCTTCTATTCCGACAATGTCTGTTGATGCGACCAACGGCCCGAGGATAGAGGTTGAAACGAGTACGTTTCCTTCAATTATCAAGCCCGCTTCTTGTGAACTGTGATAAGCGTCGGAAATCGCGACGCTGTATTGGCCTTCCAATCCAAGATCATAAGCAGTCTGCGCTGAATTGACTACAATTAGACCACCTGTTTTGAGGTTGGATGTCACGTTCACCATTTCAAGCAGATTGTCATCGAGCACTACCGCAATATCAGGAAAAAGAACATTAGCAAACGTCCGAACCGGTTCCACTGAAACGCGGGTATGGACGCTAACAGGCGCCCCTCGTCTCTCCGAGAAATACGCGGGCTTGGCGCTTACGCCCTTAAAACCAGAGTAGTAAGCGGCTTCGGTAAACATCTTAGCTGCTGTAACGGCTCCTTGTCCACCTCGACCGTGCCATATTATTTCATAACTTTGACGTGATTCCATGTTTAGTCCTCAGATGTCAAACCTATACATATTAGATAAGTAGTCGCACATGGTCAAGCAATAAATCTAACAGCAATAAATCTAACAGGAATAAATCCACAGAAGACGGAATGAATTAGGATGGGTTAAAAAATGAATTACCCCATTTCGATGAGGAACACATTGCGGCGTGATGGTTGCCCGGAATGCAGATCTGAAGGACCCGAGTCATTCGTGGAGGACAACCTCAAGAAGGCGTTTGCAAGTTAGCTGTTGAAACTCGAAGGGGCATTAAGCTACGGATTGTCTCTGTTGCTGAGGGTTTTCAGATACAGCCAGGTCCAATCTCCTGTGAGCGATTTCAATGTAGGTTGGGCTTATTTCATATCCAACAAATCTCCGCCCATGTTTCTTGGCGGCGTAAGCGGTGGAACCGCTTCCCATAAATGGGTCCAACACGACGTCATCTTCAAATGTGTACAAATGAATCAGACGCTCAACCAGCGCAACAGGAAAGGGGGCTGGATGACCTATGCGTTTAGCCGATTCGGCGGGAATATCCCATACGCTAGTGGTCGCTCGAATGAATTCATCTCTGGTAATAGTTGATGTGCCTTTTACGGATCTGTCAAAACGATCCTTTGAAAACACCAGGACGTACTCGTGCAGGTCTCTCAGGGTAGGATTCCCTGCTGACATCCATGATCCCCATGCGCAAGAACCGCTGGCTCCTTTAGCCTTGACCCAGATGATTTCTCCTCTCATCAACAAACCCAGTCGCCAAGCGATTGTGGCCACAAACGAATTCAAAGGTAGATAGGGCTTCCTGCCCACGTTGGCCACATTGAAGGCGATTCGGCCTCCTGGCATGAGTACCCTCTGGGTTTCTTTAAGCACTTTCTCCAGGAGATTCAGATATTCCTCCAGACTCAGGTCAACATCGTAATCCTTGCCCACATTGTAAGGGGGTGAAGTGACCATCAACGCTATTGAATTGTCCGGCAATTCGGACATGTCCTCAGAGGAATGAGCGAAAATTTTGTCTAAAACAAAGGGCGGAACGAGATTAATTTCTCCCGGTTTTATGGGAGTGGAGTTTTCTGAATACAATTTGCGACTGTAAAAGGAGGATGAATCGTGGTTTTCCCTCTTACCTACGCCAAAAGATTTTGTGGATGTTCTGTTTTGCAAATTGATCCCGTAAAGCTAGTTATCGGA
>Ga0194044_10002109_pt1 | contig 9987 bp, 10 predicted proteins | sample JunL4417m_MetaG_FD_155460 | JGI IMG/M metagenome (GOLD analysis project Ga0194044, IMG submission 155460) | Anoxic zone freshwater microbial communities from boreal shield lake in IISD Experimental Lakes Area, Ontario, Canada - Jun2016-L442-17m | ecosystem: Environmental > Aquatic > Freshwater >...
CATCAATCGATTTCGTAAGGCTGGAGTGAGGTCTTCTTTCGCCACATAAATCTGATTGCCCACCACAAGTTCAAGCTCTTCCGGTAACGGACCTGTAATGGAGGGGCTATTGCACGCCGGGAGGTTGGAGTTGTCCACGGTTCGTCTTCATCTTCTTCAGTGCCCACCAATTCCCGAACGAGATCGTTCAATTGTGGCTGGTACATTGTAGGATTTGCATGTCCCGAGAAATTCTGTCACGTCTTCCATCCATGAAGCTTTATCGAAATCAACTGCAATGAACCGGCAAGTCTCGTCCTTTAACAGCGGATAGACACCTATGGTGAAGTCACGTTGAGATACCCCCTTTGGGTCATAACATTGGAGGTGATTTCGGATGATCTCTTTGGTCACCGGGATGAATTCACGATTTATGCACTGGCTGCAGCCTGTGTGTCGAGGTGTGCCCCGCCAGAACTCTTTCAATGCACATAAGAATACTTCAGTCGTTGCGCATCAACGTCTCTCCGGTTTTCCCCGTCCCAGTGGACAGAACGAACAGATCCAAGAGAATTCGTCCCAGCCGAAGAAGCCTTCGGTAAATTCCGGCTTCCACTTCGTGGATCTCACGGCCCATTGCCATATGGACAATGTAATGCAGAATCGCGTTGAATTCCTGCTGAGCTTCCTCTATCTTCTTATCCATCCAAGATCTCCTTGCTCTGTCTTTGTGTTCATACTCAAATCAAAGCACATCAGGTCTCGGAGAACAAGCTATGTTTACAACTATTTATCAGAAATCTAAAAGCGCGGCACCCATCACGATACACTCCGTGACGACTACTACGAAGCTTTCCCTGAGGATGAATAGGCAAGCACTTCTGGTCCTGGATCGCTCTGGGGCGGCTATCATAGATGACATCGGCTATGTGCAGTTACCATACCTGCATGTTATAATAATTTGCTTCGAATCAAGCCTCTCCGTTTCAAATGAAATGTAAGCCTCGTTAAGTGATGAGGCAGAAGTGAGGATGAAATGACCGCTCCGGGCTCCACTTCAATCGCTGTTACTGGAAAAGCTTCTAATCGAGACACAATAGGACTTTTCGCCGCTATGGCCATCGGAATAGGCGGCATGGTCGGCGCCGGTATTTTCTCGATTCTTGGGGTGGTGGCAGAGGCCTCTGGATCTGCAATGTGGTTGTCCTTTGCAATCGGAGGTCTGGTAGTACTACCTTCGACCTATTCATATGCCAAGCTGGGCGCTCGCTATCCTTCTGCAGGAGGCTCGGTCGAATTCCTCGTTCAGGGATTCGGGGATGGTGTCCTAAGTGGTGGGATAAATCTTTACATGTGGGTTGGTTACGTGATTGCTCTAGCGCTATATGCCCAGGCGTTTTCAGGGTACGCCGGAACTTTCTTCACTCATTATTCCACCGAATGGCTTTCAAAGGCTATAGGCGTTGGGATAGTCATACTATTCACCGGGATAAATTTCATCGGAGCGGGAGTGGTTGGTAAGTCTGAAACAGCAATAGTGGCCATAAAATTGGTTATTTTGCTATTGTTCGCCGGGGCGGGTTTGTTCTTCATCCACCCTGGTTATTTGTCTACCAGTCACTGGCCTCCAGGTTCAGGGATCATATTTGGGGCCGGTGTTCTTTTTATCGGATATGAAGGTTTTGGTTTAGTGGCAAACGCTGCGGGAGATATGGTTGATCCGAAGAAGCTTCTGCCGAAGGCGCTCTATTTGAGTGTCCTAAGCGTCATTATAATTTATTTGGCCGTGTCTGTGGCAGTCATTGGGAATCTTGACATCAAGGCCATAGTGGCCGCTAAAGATTACGCGTTGGCCGAAGCCGCGAGACCTTTCCTTGGTAACCTCGGGTTCAAGCTTATTGCCGTGGGAGCCCTATTCTCAACAGCCTCGGCTATCAACGCTACGCTTTTTGGGGCCGCGAACGTCAGCTACATGATTGCTAAAGATGGTGAACTCCCAACAGAGTTTTCTCGCGTGATTTGGCAGGGGGGCACAGGAGGATTGGTAATTACATCTTGCGCGGTAATCCTCTTTATCTTGTTTTTCGATCTTTCGGGTGTGGCAATGATGGGCAGCGGCGCTTTTTTGTTGATTTATGCCTGCGTAAACGCCGCTCATCTGCGGCTAACTTCGGAGACGGGAGGAAAAAAAGTTATCATCTTTTCTGCTATTGCCGCATGTCTGTTTATGTTCGTATTTTTAGCAGTTTACATCTACCAGAATTCGAAGCCGGCCTTCATAACCATGATCGCTCTCATACCTTTGTGTCTCGTGGTAGAATTGCTTTATCGAAAAACTACAGGGAGAACACTTAAGGTACGAACACAATCGGCCACTTAGTGTCCTTAGGCTAAAAATTGCGCTAGCTATACGTTGATTCATATATAATGAAGTCAGGCCACGTCAGGCCTTGTTCGGATATCCGCCAGGCGTCGTTCATCGAAGGGGCAACAAGACCATACTTCTTAGGGAGTGTTCAAATAACTGCAAGGCATTATAGGAGCTTCGAACAAAAGGACCGGACGCAATGGCTTTGAAGCCTATCTCCAATCCCCTGAGCCGGTAGAGTTCAAATTCATCCGGATGAACATATCGAACCACGGGCAACAGATCCGATCGCGGCCGAAGATACTGACCAATAGTTAAAAAATCGCATCCCACCTCTCTCAGATCGTTGAGAACACCTATGACTTCATCCTCCGTCTCGCCTAGACCAAGCATAAATCCGGACTTGACCAAGAGTTGTGGATTTATGTCCTTGGACCCTCTTAATAAATCGAGAGATCTCTTATAAACGGCCTGGGGTCTGACTTCGGGATAGAGGCGGGGAATAGTCTCAACATTATGGCTGAGGACAGTCGGTTGAGCGCTTAAGACATCGGCCAATGAAGCCCTTTTCCCCTCAAAATCAGGAATCAGTACCTCGACTCTTATCCTTTGATCCAACGAGTAGATTACCTGAATGGTCTCGGAAAACTGAGAAGCCCCGCCATCAAACAAGTCATCGCGTGTTACAGAAGTAATCACAACATATTTAAGCCCCATCCTTTTGACGGCCAGAGCAACCTTCCGGGGTTCTTTAGTGTCAGGACTCAGGGGAATGCCGTGTTCCACCGCACAAAAACGACAACTTCTTGTACAAATCTTACCTAAAATGAGAATTGTCGCGGTTCCTTTGGAAAAGCATTCACCTATATTGGGACAGCAAGCCTGCTCGCAAACGGTATGAAGATCGGCTTCGGCCAATACCTGTTTGACTGGATTATGGCTCAGGGGTGAAAACTTTTTTTTTAGCCAAGGAGGCTTATTCGGGGTCGCCATCTTTAACATTCTCCGATAACAATCAACCTTTTAGAAGATCTTCAACTTCCCACAACTGCTTCACTTGCCAGTCTTTCCTGAATAAATTCTTAAAATGAAAACCCATGCTCTTATGGACATCGTCCCTGGAGATCTCCCTCCCCAAGATTTTGGCGATAGACGTCATTTTATTGTTTTCCAATCCACATGCATTAATCAAATCAAAATATTTCAAATTGGTATTGTAGTTTAACGCCAGCCCATGAAATGAAACCCATTTGCTTATTGCCACGCCGATGGAAGCAATTTTGTCATCCCCCACCCAAACCCCCCTGTTTTGACGGCTTCTTTTTCCTTCAATGACAAAATCTTTTAGGACTTGGATAACAAACTCCTCCAATGTCTCTACGTATTGGGTGACATTTAACCCATAATCTTCCAAATGAAGAATGGGATAAACAATTGTCTGACCCGGACCGTGATAGGTAATATCCCCTCCTCTTTCTACATGGATGACTGGAATCTCCAGCCTTTCCAAAATTTCCGGTGAGGCTTTTAAGTGGAACCGGTTTCCACGTTTCCCGAGTGTAATTGTATGAGGATGCTCGAGGAGGAGTACTGTGTCAGGTATTATCCTCTTAACTCTTCTTGCCCACAGATTGTGTTGAAGCTCCCAGGCCTCTGTGTAATCCAATATACCCAAATATGCTAAAATTCCTTTTTCTCTCATCTAATTGCTCAACCTGAAACAGGTCCAAAATTCCGAATCGGTCTTAACTGGATTTGTTGATAAGCGTGGCTGCGTACGCTGCGCCAAATCCATTGTCAATGTTGACCACGACTACTCCCGGGGCGCATGAGTTCAGCATAGCCAGAAGAGCTGAAACACCTCCAAAGCTTACTCCGTAACCGATCGAGGTGGGCACGGCTATGACCGGCCTGTCCACAAGACCGCCAATTACACTGGGCAAGGCTCCTTCCATCCCTGCTACGGCAATGATGACCGATGAGGAACGTAATTTTTGGTAATGCACGAGAAGTCTGTGTATTCCTGCAACTCCCACGTCATAGAGAGTTTCCACATGGTTTCCCAAAGCCTCGGCCGTGACTTTGGCTTCCTCGGCAACAGGCAAATCCGAACTCCCTGCACATACGATCAGCACCGTCCCACGCCCTTGTGTCTTAATTGGGCGCTTGGCAAATAAGAGGGTTCGTCCGATGGGATTATGATGCAATTCCGGCGCATGTCCCAGAACCGCCGCTGCCTTTTCTTGATCCACTCGGGTGATTAAGACCGTATCCTGTCGCGCTTCAAGACTCTTGAAGATCCCCACTATCTGGTCCACCGTCTTTGATTCCCCGTAAATAACCTCTGGAAATCCTATACGTACAGCGCGGTGATGATCTATTGAGGCGTACGCGAGTTCCTCAGTCTGCAAATCCTGCAAGAGACGGCTCCCTTCCGAAGGAGTCATCTGCCCTAACTTTATATCTTCGAGAATTCCTAAGAGTCTTTCCCTGTCCAATGGACATCCTTTCTCTGATTGTTACCGACTGCTTGCTAAGGTTGAATCAGAATATCAGGGCGGCGGATCATACTGGCCGGAATTATTCCGTGCGTCCCTCCACAGAGGATTCTCAGCCTCGATTATCCGGAGCGCCGCCCATTATGGAATGAATCCCCATGGAAGCAATATCGTCACCTCGTTTCGTGAAAAGCCGGTTTTCACCTATTGTTGAGCATACCACTCAATCCGACCCCAATTCAACCATAACCATTCGCCTACTAACGTCTTGCAAAAGTTTATGAAATGTGGTTTGGATAGCACCGTCTGACGTTCGCTGTCCTCGCAGAAATGTGCGGCCTTAATCATCGATCAAGAGACAATCATGCAAACTCTCAAGGATTTTTTCTATTCGATCAGCGCCACGAACATGGTTGACATTGCCATAATGGCCTGCCTGATCTACTTCGTCTTGGCGTGGTTCCGTGGGACTAAAGCATTTCAGATACTGGCGACCTTGCTTGGGATAGGTTTTTTTTACTTCGCGGCTTCCTGGTTGGGTTTAATACTGACATCCGTTCTTTTTCAATACTTGTGGGCAGCCATTATAGTCGTGGTCGTGATCGTGTTTCAGCCTGAGATAAGGGAAATGTTGGATCGAGCATCTCCCATAAGATACTTGAACCAATCGCAACCCACTGATGTGAACCCGAACGTAATAGAGGAGACCGTACTAGCGGTAGCTGACCTGGCTCGTACCAAATTGGGCGCTCTCATAGTTTTCCAGAGATTGGACAAGCTGGACAACCTGGTACTGACCGGAAAACTTATCGACGCACTCTTCTCTTCCGAAGCGCTGACGATGATTTTCCAAAGGACATCCCCTTTGCACGACGGCGCCGTCTTGGTCAGAAAGGATCGCATAAAGGCCGTTAGCTGTATTCTGCCTCTGTCTAAAGACGAAGATCTTGGTTCCCATTACGGGACCCGCCACAGGGCTGCTCTCGGCTTAACTGAACGGTCGGATGCATTATGCGTGGTCGTTTCAGAGGAGCGCGGCGAGGTTTCGCTGGTGGAAGCCGGAAAGATGACTATTTACAAGACAAAATCAGATTTTCGGCAGGCCTTGGAGCGCGGGCTTGTTCTAGGAAAAACAGATGTTCAAAGCAACGGAGCCTCGCTTGCTTCTCTGTTGAGATCTAATTGGCGTCTGAAAATTTTTTCGTTTGCCACAGCCACGCTGCTTTGGTTTGTCATAGTGGGGCCTCAAAGTTCCGAACTGGGGATCTCGGTTCCGATTCAGTACACCAATTTACCTGCTGGAATGGAGATCACAGGAAAGTGGATGGACCGAGTTGACGTAAGGGTACGGGGCACGGAATCAGGGTTGGCCAATCTTAAGCCGGGGTCAATACGGGCCGTGCTGGACTTAAGCAATGTGATTACCGGACTCAATTATTTCAGAATTACAAACAAGAGCATTCAAGTTCCGCCTGGGGTTACGATAGCTCAGATTAGGCCTTCAGACCTCAACCTTCACATAGAAACGGCGTTGGCAAAGAAAATTAGCGTGTTGCCGACCCTGGTTGGGGACCCGCCTGAACAGGCAAGAATATCAATAACTCCTAGCGAAGTACGGGTTCGAGCACTTCAAGACGACCTGAAAAAAGTAACCTCCGTCACGACCGATCCTGTCAATGTGGCAGAATTGATTGGTAAAGGGAAGATAACTGTTTCGGTTGTGGTTAAACCAGAGGGTCTCAAGATCGAATCTATTGACCCGCTGCAAGTGACTGTTGCACTGAAGCCGGAGCAACCATGAGATTAAGATCAGGTACGCACACTATTCCGGATGCCGTCCAAACTGACGCCGGCTCCCTGGAAAGATTCATGGCCATTGCTGCAGAAGCGGTCGATGCCCACACCGCGGCAGTTTTTTTGGCGAACCCGAATCGGGATCAGTTAAGAATGGCGGCTTTTCAGTCTGTAAGTGACAGACTGATATCGGACGCCACATTTCCTGTACCCCAGAGCATTCCAGGAGGAGTATTCGACAGAGGGGTTCCGGTCCACGAAGCCTACTTTGCGGGGGATCCTTCAGGCCTGGGAATGTATTATTCCGGTCAACAGCCTATCATGGCATACATGGCTGCGCCAGTGGGTACCAAGGGTTTGCTTTGGCTGGATACTCGCAAGGTATACAGATTCACTGAAAGGCACCTCAAAATTTTGTTGGAGCTTGCAAGAACTGCCGAAGACATCCTTGGACTGACCGAACGAGCATCTGGTCTGACCAGACGTGGAGATCGGTTGGATCTCATACAGGGACTACTGCCGCCGAATTGGCAGGCCATGGATCCTGAAGGGGAATTTTTCGATAAGGTGGTCCGTTTGTTAGTTAAAAAAGGTGAATTTGACGGGGCTCTCCTGGCAACTATCCTACCCGAAAGAGGACTGTGCCAAGTAAAGGCGTGCGACGGATTTTCTCCAATCCTAACCAAGGGACGTTTTGTTAGAATCCGGCAAGGGTGGGTAAAATGGTCGTTGGAACATGATAGCTCAGTTATTATTTCCGGCCTGAGAGGTGATGAGCGCACACTCACCATCTTTCACACCGGTGAGACAATGGGATTCGAAACCAAGAGTCTGGCGGTGATTCCTTGGTGTGGACCCGACGATTTCAACCGGGGGGTTCTTGTATTAGCCTCCAAGAAAACAAGCCCAAGACTTGAAGAAGGAAAACCGACCTGGCAATTTCTTGGTAGTCTGGCCGGGCTCGTGCGGACCGTTGCTCACCGCGACAAGCTGATGCACAGTGTCAGAAAGTACGACGGCGAATCCGGCTTGGCCAATGAGGGTTATTTCCGTCATCTAACCCGCCTTGCCTTGTCGAGAGAGCGAGAGAGGAAAGGGAATCTGCTCCTGTTGCTCGTGTCGATTGTGAACATGGATGAACTGTACCTGTGCCATGACCATTCTAGAATTCGTCTTTTCTTGGAGACTTTCACCGACAAGCTCCTGCTGCTTACGAGAAGAAAATGTGTCACGGGGAAATTCAGTACCGGCGGTTTCGGGCTCTTCGTAGAGAATGTCCCGTCCGATGAAATACGAGCCATCACGAAGAAGGCTGAGTCTATCATGGGGACCGGAACGTCGGTAATCGATGGCGAACACATCTATTACGAGGTAGAATCGGCTTCTGCGCATTATCCGGATGACTGTACCGATTTCCACGGTCTGTGGACGAAGGCTTTGGAAAGACTGACGAGGAGAAATGGACTCACGTGACAGGGAACTACTCAATGAGATACAAGCGAGCTTTCCTCTAGAGCCCCATCCTTACCGGGTAATCGGCAACAGAATCGGCATGGACGAGGAGGAAGTCATGGCTCGCGTCAAGAACCTTAGAGAACAGGGTATCATAAGGCGCATAGGGGCCTCAATCGATTCCAGGCGGATAGGGTATGTGAGCACGTTGCTGGCGGCTCGTGTTCCTCAGGACAAATTTGACTCATTTGTTAACACCGTCAACTCGTGCCCTGGAGTTACACATAACTACGAACGGAAGCACGAATATAATGTCTGGTTCACCCTCATCGCTCCGTCCAAGGATGAAAAAAGTGAAATCATCAGACAACTCATAGACAAAACCGGGATCGCAATTTTGGAACTTCCTGCTGAGAGGATGTTCAAGATTAAGGTAGACTTCAGATTCTAGTGTTTGAATAATCTGATGAGCAGGACGAGCCGAAGTGTCCACCTGGAAGCCCGGACTTGAAGCTTGCATTATTTGCAAGGCACGCCGGTTTTCCCCAAGATCGGAGACCAGTTTAAGCGGCGGAGATCCAAAATGACCAATTCAGTATTCAAAGACAAAGTTATCATCATTACCGGCGCTTCAAGTGGAATTGGGCAGGAACTAGCCTATCAACTCGCAGCACAAGGAGCGTGGTTGTCGCTTGCAGCTCGTAATGCCGAGCGACTGGAAGCAGTAAGAGCTGAGTGTCAAGCTCGTGGCGGAAAGGCTATCGCAATTCCAACTGACGTTAGCGAACAAACTCAGTGCGCAGGTCTGATTCAGCAGACGGTAGAGAACTATCAGCGTATTGATGTGTTGGTCAATAATGCCGGAATAACCATGTGGGCGAATTTCGAAGACCTGCACGACCCCGGCATGATTGAGCAGATCATGCGCATCAATTATTTTGGTAGCGTTTATTGTACGTATTACGCTCTCCCGTATTTGAAACAGACGAAAGGACAAATAGTCGGTATTTCCAGTTTGACAGGTAAGACCGGGGTGCCGACTCGTAGTGGCTATGCAGCCAGCAAACATGCCATGGTGGGTTTCTTCGACTCGCTGCGCATTGAAATAGCTCCATACGGAATGAGTGTAACAATGATCTATCCTGGTTTCGTGGCTACGGAAGTGCGTGAACGGGCTTTTGGTGCCGATGGCCAACTGCTGGGACAGAGCCCAGTACGAGAGAAAGAAGTCATGCCGGTTGAAAGATGTGTGCAATTGATCCTTAGAGCTATGGTGCAGCGCAGGCGGGAATTGGTCATGACCTTGCGAGGGAAAGTAGGTCAGTGGTTGAAGTTGATTGCTCCGGGGCTGGTTGATCGAATAGCTCTCCAGGCAATTAAGAAAGGTCGTTAGAAGAGGTAATCGTGCAGAGAAACACAATTTCCAAGGCACTCGCTATGGTTGCGGTCGTGATATCAATCCAGACCGCCCAAGCTCAACAACGAATTGAAGTCCAGTCGAGCAACAACAAGGCTTCTAGACTCGTGCCTGCTCGGATCATCCCCGTACCGAGTACCGTGAGCCCTGAGTTACAGACCGTGATTGCCGGCCCGTTGAACGCCACAATGCGTTTTGTTCCCAAGACTGTCGAGGAATGGCATGACCTTGTTGCAAAGAAAGCAGAGCAAGATCTGGTTCACCTGGCTCAGTTGCGCAAGCTCTGTCCGACTGATGTCAAGATCAGTATCACCGGAGGAGTTAAGACATACCTCGTCACACCAGAGTCGGTTTTTGAGGACAGCACCAATCATGTCTTAATCCATTTACGAGGCGGAGGTTATGTCTTTAATAGCGGAGAAGGCGGATTGGGCGAGGCAATTCTTATGGCCTACCACGGCAAGATGAAAGTGATTTCT
>Ga0194044_10002110_pt1 | contig 9986 bp, 11 predicted proteins | sample JunL4417m_MetaG_FD_155460 | JGI IMG/M metagenome (GOLD analysis project Ga0194044, IMG submission 155460) | Anoxic zone freshwater microbial communities from boreal shield lake in IISD Experimental Lakes Area, Ontario, Canada - Jun2016-L442-17m | ecosystem: Environmental > Aquatic > Freshwater >...
GAATGTTTCGCACGACAATTTTAGCAGACGTGGGGGTTTGGGGGTTCGCAACCTTCGCCCAAGCGCGAGTGGATCCGCCAGCTGGCGGAGGAATGAAGCGCGATTTAGACTGTATTAATAACTCTTGTAAAAGGCGAATTTGCGACCCACAAAACCTTTGGTTCTTTCAGTTATGAAAGAACAAGAGATATTTTATAAAAAAGAAAGGACAAAACTAAGTCTAAAAAAGAAAAAGTAAAAACAGGGATTATAAAAGAAAAATAATTATAAAAAGACTGGATCCCCGCCGGAGTTTATCCTCGACCGCGATCGGGGACGGGGATGACGGCGGGAGGGCAGAAAAAAATGCCTAGCTATAAGAGAAAGAAAAGAAAGAGACAAATAAAAAGAAAAAAGGTGCATAACTCCAAAAAACACACAAAAACCATCTAAAATACCAAATTTGAACAAAAAATTAAAAAGATGTAATATTATAATAATTTAAATAATCCCCGTAAAAATCTAACTCCAATCATATGGAAGAACAAAAAACACCATCTCCAACTCCAACTGGCAATGCGCCTATTAACAACACAAACAGCACACAGCCAATGACTCCTAATTTAACAACTCCTGTTTCAACCCCAAATCCCGTAGCCACACCAATACAAACACCAACACCCACAGCAATGCCAACACAGCCAACTCCCATAGCCACAATTATAGAACAAAACACTATCAAAACAGAAAATACACCCACCACTGAACCAAAAACAGTAAACTTGGACAATTATGTGTATCAAGGTGATGATTCACAAACCAATAAAACCACAAACGACGATAAAAATAACAAAAAAGACGAAAAATTTGGCAATTATGGCGCAATTGTAGCTATAATTGTAGTAATTATTGCTATTTTTTACTTTTCTAAAACTGCTGGCCATAATAGTGACGATACAAATGTTTCAAACAATCAAGAAAATGTCTCTATTACAGTCAACCCAAACAAAGAAAATGGCGAAGTAAAAGTAGTTTCTGAAAATAACAAAGATGGGATTACTAATACTGACACAAACAACTCAACAGAAACATCAGTGACGACCACAATCACGGCTTTTTATGCCAACACAAAAAATAATCCAAACATGGCAGATTGCTCAGCCGTGTCCCCGCTCAAACGTGACATACCAAAAAAATACGATGACAATATAATAAATACTGTTCGTGGTTTACTCACCTCACTCTCTGCAGAAGAAAAATCAGCTGGCTGGGTTTCTACCATTCCTAGTGGAACATATTTGCAAAGTGTCAAAATAAAAGACGGTGGCGTGGCTGAAATTAATTTTAATAACAGTTTATCAAAGGTTAGTGGTTCTTGCGCTGTCACCAGTATTCACGCCCAAATAGAAACTACTCTGAAACAATTTTCATCCATCAAATCCGTGATCATTTGTATAAATGGCAACTGCAACCAAGACGAAATTTTGCAACCATAAATAACATACAACCAAAAACTTGACAGCATACCCCCCTAGGGTATATAATTAAGTTGTTGATAACTTTAAAAAATTAACAAGCTTATTTTTATGCCCTCAAAAAAACTTGAATTGCAACACCATACCAACAGAATAGTCGGCCAAGTAGGCGGAATCGCCAAAATGATTGAAAATAAAAAAGACAGCTCGCTAATTATTGACCAAATTATGGCAGCGCGAGCCAGTCTGGGACAATTAGCTTTGCGATTACTGCAAACCGAGGCTAAAAAATGCGACAAAAAGCACATGGATAAAATTGTGGCCACTCTTTTTAAATACAATTAAACAAATTATTAACTAATTTAACTTAAAAAATTTATGAGTGAAGTAATATTTAACGACGCTAATTTTGAAACTGAAATTATGGGCGATAAGCCTGTTTTAGTTGATTTTTTCGCACCCTGGTGCGGTCCATGCAAAATGCAAGGCCCAATTATTGAAGAATTAGCCAAAGCCATTGGCGACAAAGCCAAGGTTGGCAAAATGAATGTTGATGACAATCCACTGACCGCCCAAAAATTTAATGTCATGTCTGTTCCTACGATTATTATTTTTAAAAATGGCAATCCGGCCAAGACTTTCAATGGCTTGCAAAGCAAAGAAAATTTAACAGAAGAAATTAACAAACTAATTTAAACAATATGCCAGAAAAAATTTATGACCTGGCGATTGTTGGCGGTGGTCCATCAGGATTAACAGCCGCTATCTATGCTAGACGTCGAGAATTGGACACTGTTATTATTGCCGGAGCAGTTGGCGGACAAATGTCCCTCAATAATGAAATAGAAAACTACCCTGGCTTTGAAATGACTTCTGGCTATGAACTGGCTGAAAAAATGAAGCACCAAGCCGATAAATTCGATGCTCAAAGAATTGAAGATGAAATAACCAGTATCAGTCCAATTGACGGCGGTTTTATTTTAAAAAGCAACAATCACGAGTATCAAGCCAAGAGTGTTATTTTATCTTTTGGCTTGCACCACCGTGAAGTCGGAGTGCCCGGCGAGCATGAATTTACTGGCCGTGGCGTGAGCTATTGCGCTATTTGCGATGGGCCTTTTTTTAAAAACAAAACTGTGACTGTTATTGGTGGTGGCAATTCAGCTTTGGAAGCGGCCAATTATTTATCAGAAATTTGCGCCAAAGTTTATATTATTAATAAATATCCGCAGTTTAACGGCACCCCATTTGTAATTAAAAAAGTTTCTGAGCTCTCAAATGTCCAAGCTTTCCAAAATTATTTGACCAAGGAAATCAAAGGCGATACCAAGGTGACTTCTATTATAATCAACGATGCAAATGACGCTTCAAAAACCACAGAAATAACGACTGATGGCGTATTTATAGAAATCGGCTATCAACCAAAAACCGACTGGCTCAAAGGAATTGTTGATTTGAACCCTGGCGGTGAAATTATTATTAATGAAAAAAATGAAACTTCCGTGCCAGGAATTTTTGCGTCTGGCGACTGCTCCAATGTGCCTTTTAAACAAATAATTATCGCGGCTGGCGAAGGCGCCAAAGCCGCTCTGCAAGCTTATAAATATTTAAGCAATAAATAAAATTGTTTCCGCTCTCATGATTTGCTATAATATAAGCAAACAATTAATTATTTTTTATGTCAGGAGCTCCACGCGGTGGCAATGAACTTATCACTGCCAATATCTTTGAAAAATTAGGTATCACTGCCGGCATGAAAGTCGGTGACTTTGGTTGCGGTAATCTTGGTTATTTTGCTTTTCCACCAGCCAAAATAGTTGGCAAAGACGGCATTGTTTATGCCGTGGACATTTTAAAGTCAGTTTTACAATCAGTGGATCAAATCGCCAAACAACAAGGCTACGACAATGTGCGCACGGTTTGGTCTAATTTAGAAATTGTTGGCGCCACCAAAATTCCAGCCGGCACCCTTGACGTGGCCGCGCTTATTAATGTATTGTTTCAATCAGATAAGGACGAATTGGTTTTTCAAGAAATAAAACGCCTGCTCAAATCTGGTGGTAAAATGATGGTAGTTGATTGGAAAAGCATCACCACACCATTTGGCCCGCCCATGGCAGATAGAATAAAAAAAGAAGAAGTGATTGCTCATGGCAATAAAGCCGGCCTGACTGTAATTGAAGAATTTGAAGCCGGACCATATCATTACGGAGTTATTTTTGTTAAATAAACTTAAATTATGCCTTTTAATCTAATAAAGTTTTTCACTCCTAGCTACTTTTTTGACATGCAACCATCTATTGAGCCCAAAACGGCTTATTTTTTGTTGGGTGTGTTTGGCATTATGGCTATAGCCGGCATTGGCATTATGATTGCCAAAAAAGTAAAAAAATACGAAGCACATTTTGCTTTTTTACTGCAAAAATATGCCACTTGTCTTTTGACTATGGGACTTATCGGTTTAATAATGGTGTGGTTGCGCTTTGAACAAGCCTTTTTCTTGTCCAGCAGATTCATGCTGGTTATTTGGCTGCTTGCTTTTGCCTGGTGGCTAGCCATGATTATTAAATATCAATACAAAGCTTTGCCAAAAATCAAAGAACAAATTGCCAAACATCAAGAATTCAGAAAATATCTACCAAAAAGAAAATAAATATTTTTTATGTCAGATTATAAATTGCGATTGGGCAATTATGGCGAAAATCTGGCACGAGAATTTTTACAGCGACATGGACACAAAATAATTGGTAAAAATTTTAATACTCTTTATGGTGAAATAGATCTCATCGCTGAAAACGGCGATGAGCTCTTGTTTTGTGAGGTCAAAACCAGGACCAGCGCTGAATATGGCTATCCCGAACAAGCGGTTGATTGGAAAAAAATCAGGCATCTGAATAAGGCCATTAACATTTATTTGCAAAACAAAAATATTGATAAGTTTTGGCGACTTGATGTGGTGGCTATTGAAATTAATTCTGTAAGCAAAAAAGCTAGGATTAGTTGGTTTAAAGATGTATTGAGGGATTAAAAATTTGACATCCTCTCCCAAATTTGCTATACTAATATTAATGATAGATGAACGATTGAATGACAGCTACTTGTGGCTGTCACTTTTTTTTAAAAAATATCTAAATTTAATTAAATATACCTAAATAAAACAACAAATATGTCACAATCAGCTATTCAAGCGGCAATCCAACAAATTTGCCAAGAAAAAAACTTATCCGAAGAATCAGTCCTGCGTACTATTGAATCAGCCTTAGCCGCTGCTTTCCGCAAAGACTTTGGCAATAAACTGCAAAATATTGTCGCTAATTTTGATCCAAAAACCGGTAAAACCGAAGTTTTTGATGTCAAAACTGTAGTTGAAGACCTGCCAGAAGAAGCCGAGGTAGAAGAAATTGAAGATGAAACAGAAAGAAAGCCATTCAAAGCTCGCGCCGAAGCCGTGGAAACTGAATTATCAGAAGATGAACTGGCTATCAAAAAATTCAATCCTCGCACTGAAATTCAATTAAAAGATGCCAAAGAATTGGATAAAAAACACAAACTTGGCGATGAAATTATCACTCCACTGGAAATCACTGGCGAATTCGGACGTATGGCCGCTCAAACAGCCAAACAAGTCATTATTCAAAAAATTAGAGAAGAAGAAAGACAAAATATCTTTGACGAATACAAAGTTTTGGAACATCAAGTCATCAACGGCACAGTGCAACGCCGTGAAGGCCGTAATGTTTTGGTGGACTTGGGCCATACTGTGGCTGTACTGCCACCGGAAGAGCAAGTTGACCGCGAAAGATATAATATCGGCAACCGCATGAAGTTTTATCTCAAAGAAGTGGAACAAACGACTCGCGGACCGAGATTGGTTTTGTCTCGCGTGAGCACTGAAGTGGTCAAAAGAATTTTTGAAACTGAAATTCCCGAGGTTGCTAATGGCGTTATTGATATCAAAGCTGTGGCCAGAGAAGCTGGTAGCCGTACCAAAGTGGCCATCACCAGCAATGACGAAAATATTGATCCAATCGGATCATGTGTTGGGCAACGTGGTACTCGCATCCAAACCATTATTGCCGAACTAAACGGCGAAAAAATAGATATTATTTTATGGGATGAAGATGCAGTCAAATTTATTATCAATGGACTGTCGCCAGCCAAAGTGATTTCAGTTGAACTTAGCGACATTTCCGAAGAACGGGCTGAAAAAATTGCTACTGTCAAAGTGAAAGATGATCAATTATCACTAGCCATTGGCAAAGCAGGACAAAACGTACGTTTGGCTTCCAGATTAACCGGCTGGAAAATAGATATCATTTCCGATGGCGGAGAAAAAGTTGATGTAGAGGCTATTGCCGAAGCTGAAGCCGAAACAACTGACGAAGTGAAATCTGAGACTGAAACTCCGGCCAAGACCGAAGAAACTACACCAACAGTTGAAACAGCCGAGGTTGAAGAAACCGTCAAAGAAGAAACAACTCAAGAATAAACTTATCTAATTTTTAAAACACGGTTTCGGCCGTGTTTTTTAATTGAAAAAAATCTCCAAAGCAGGTAAAATTCTATCATTAAATTAAATCCATATCACTATATGACAAATACCAAAAAACCAGTGGCCTTAATCATTCTTGACGGCTGGGGCTATAGCGAAGACAAAGAGCACAATGCCATTGCCATGGCCCAGACGCCCTTCTTTGATTATTTGTGGCAAACATACTATCCAACACTACTACAAGCCTCAGGCGAGGCTGTGGGACTACCAGACGGCCAAATGGGCAATAGTGAAGTGGGACATACCACCATTGGTTCCGGCCAAATTGTTTATACTGATTTGGCACGCATTTCCAAGTGCATTCAAACAGATGAATTAAAAAATAATCCAACCTTGATCCAGCTTTTTGATCATGTCAAAAAATATGATTCGGTTTTACATATCCAGGGACTGATTGGTCCGGGTGGCATTCATAGCCACAGCGAACATTTATTTGCCTTACTTAAAACTGCCAAAGAAAACGGGATAAACAAAATCGCCATTCATGCCTTCACTGATGGCCGTGATACTCCACCGCAAAGCGCTTGGTTTTATCTTAAAGAATTAGAAGATGTTATTGATGATTTAAAAATCGGTTTTATTGCCACGGCTTCTGGTCGCTTTTATGCCATGGACAGAGATAATAATTGGGATCGTCTGGTGCCCGTAGAAAAAGCTCTTTTTTCAGGTGAAGGAAATAAAAAAGAATCTCGCAAACCATCAGAGGTCATCAAAGAAATGTATGAGCATGGAGTTTTAGATGAACAACTTGAACCAATTATTTTTTTGGACGACCAAGGCAACAATTATACTATTAATAATAACGACGGAGTTTTCTTTTTTAATTTTAGAGCTGACAGAGCCAAAATGATCAGCCAAAAAATAATTGAAACACAAAGAGAAAAAAATATTTTCTTTGCCACCATGACTTCTTATGGTTCGGATTTTAATTGCCCGGTGGCTTTTAGTCCTATCGCCATTGAAACCAATTTAGCCAAAGAAATTTCTGTTGCTGGATTGTCTCAAGCGCATATTGCCGAGACTGAAAAATTCGCTCATGCCACTTACTTTTTAAACGGCGGTGAAGAAAAACCTTATGACAAAGAAGAACATGTTTTGATCTCCAGCCGTAAAGATATTAAGACACATGATGAAGCGCCAGAAATGAAAGCCGAGGCCATTGCCGATAAAGCAATTGAACAAATAGAAAAAGGCACGGATTTTATTTTTATTAATTTTGCCAATCCAGATATGATCGGCCACACAGCCAATTTTGAGGCGCTAGTTGCATCAATAGAATTTTTGGACAATCAACTAAAACGCGTGATTGAAAAAATATTATCGGTTGGTGGTACGGCTTTCATTACTGCCGACCATGGCAATGCCGAGCTGAATATTGATCCAGAAACCGGCAACAAACACACAGCCCACACCACCAATTTAGTGCCAGCAATTTTGACAGATAAAAATTATGACTTGCGCGCCGGCGGTTTATCGGATGTGGCGCCCACTATTTTAGAACTCTTGAATTTAGCCAAGCCAAAAGTTATGACTGGCCATAGTTTGCTGACCGAAAAAATTATAGATAGTAATAGATTATAAAGAAAGATGAGCTTTGACTTTCTGCCAAAATTATGATAAAGTGCACAAATTATAATAATAATTTTTCAAATTATGAAAACAGAATTTAAAGATCTGCCACAGTCTCAAATAGAAATCAGTGTGGATATTTCTTGGGAAGAAATGACTCCGTTTTTGCAAAAATCAGCGATCAGAATTTCTGAGCGTAGCAAAATTGAGGGTTTTCGTCCTGGCAAAGCGCCTTATGATATTGTCAAACAAAAATTCGGCGAAATGGCTATCTTAGAAGAAGCCATTGATGACGCCATTTCCAAAACTTACTATACAGCTCTAAAAGAAAAAAACATCATGGCCATTGGCCAACCAAAAATTGACTTGGAAAAAATTGCTCCGGAAAATCCTTTCACTTATAAAGCAATTGTGTCTGTTTTGCCTAGCATCAAAATCGGTGACTGGCAAAAAATTGAATTGCATCGTGAGACTATTACCATTGAAGCTGAAAAAACAGAAAAAATAATTGCTGACATCCGTAAAATGCGCGCCAAAGAAACAATTAAAGAAACTCCAGCTAAAGAAAATGACAAATTAGAAATAAACTTTGATGTTTTTTTGGATAAAGTGCCGATTGAAAATGGCAGTCAGAAAAAATATCCTATCACCATCGGCGAAAATAGATTTATTCCGGGTTTTGAAGAACAGTTGGTTGGACTGAAAGCCGGCGAAGTCAAAGATTTTTCTTTGAAATTTCCAGATGAATATCATCAAAAAAATCTGGCTGGCAAAAAAGCTGATTTTCGTGTCACTTGTAATGCAGTTTACAGCATAGAATTACCAGAGACTAATGACGAATTTGCCAAAGAAATTTCCGGCGGTCATTTTGCCACCTTTGCAGAAATGAAAGACAATATTAAGAAAAATTTAGAGGAAGAAGAAAAACATAAACAGGAACAAAGATTGGAAATAGAAATGTTGGAGAGCATAATTAAAATTTGTGAATTCGGCGAATTACCAGAAGTTTTGGTGCACAACGAAATCCATCGCATGTTGCATGAACTGGAAGAAAGTGTTTCCCGCCAGGGCTTTGAATTTGATGATTATTTAAAATCTCTCAAAAAAACCCACGACGACTTGGAAAAAGAATTTGAACCTCAAGCTAAAGAACGAGTAAAAACTTCCATTCTCTGCCGTGAAATTTATCAAGAACAAAAAATGGACGTCACCGAAGATGAGGTGCAAAAAGAAATTTCAGAAATCCTAAAAAATTATCCAGCCAACCCCGAAGTCCAAAAACAATTAGAAGCTGAAACCTACAAAGATTATTTGAAAAACACTCTCGGCAATCGCAAAGTCATAGAATATCTAAAAGCGACTGTCATCAAAGACTAAAATCAAAACAAGAAGACCGGTTGACAATAACCGGTTTTTTTGATACATATTTATATACGTTCTTTATCAATTGTCAATTCAACCCAAACAAAAAAAGGAAAGCCTCGTGGATCCGTATGACTTGTATTGCCTGCCGATAGAAAGAATAACCAAAAAAGAACTCTTTACCATTTTGCAAACAACCCCCAAGTTCAGCGTAGAGGAAATGGCTGAAGCAATAGAAAATTTTTATCACGATGACGAACATGGCTATAATCATAGCCTGGCCGTCTATGATAGAGATCTAAAAATATCCGTGGCCTGCCCGATACTGACCAAGTCTACTTTCTTTTTACCAAAAGAAAGAGATCGTCTAAGAGTTTGGGCCTCCATGCTTCATGATTTTAGCCGTTCTTTAAATGCCGGATTAAATGATCATGAAGAAAAAAGCGCCTATTTAGCCAAAATTATGTTTCCTTGGACTGGCGATAATCTGACAGCTATCATTAGGCATCATGATTATTTTTGCCAGTCAGTTGATCACCAGCCTTTTCCCAAAGAATTGCAAACATCTCCTTTGGCTGAAATTTTCAGGCTGGCCGACAAAACATCAATTGACCCAGCACAAGAAGTAAAGCGTTATTACCAAACTGGCGAACGCTATCAGACGCCATTTTATAAACCAGAACTCAGCTGGGATGATCGTTTTTCTTTTAGTGTTGCTCCCCAAGACAAGGATCAGCTTTGTTATTTGCTTTTAATATTCGCTCTACAACCGCACCATTTCATTCATGAAGAACTTCGTAATATCTATCGCGAATGGCAAAAAAACAAGCAAGTGGCCAAAGAAGAGATATGCAAAATCGCTCATGATAGGAATTTAGAACCAGAATCTATCAGACACATTTATGACCAATTGTCAGTGTTTGAAAGAATGACACAATAAAAAAGTCGTCAAAAAACATCAGCGGAAAGATAAACGATTATCCTTCCGCTTTTTTAATTGATTTCTGTCTGTAAATTAGTTAAGATAAAAGCATAATAATTATTATTTT
>Ga0194044_10002111_pt1 | contig 9984 bp, 9 predicted proteins | sample JunL4417m_MetaG_FD_155460 | JGI IMG/M metagenome (GOLD analysis project Ga0194044, IMG submission 155460) | Anoxic zone freshwater microbial communities from boreal shield lake in IISD Experimental Lakes Area, Ontario, Canada - Jun2016-L442-17m | ecosystem: Environmental > Aquatic > Freshwater >...
GCAGGTGCAGAGGGCTAGCCACTACTTAGGCCGCGGGTCTGCAGAAACTCCTCAATGACCTCTCGAATATCTGCGCGAATCATGTCGTCACCCCACACGGTCTGGCAGATATCCCACACTTGAGCGATGTGGGTGAGCCTGAGCACGTCACACAGCACGCCGATGTCCTCCAAATCACGCGGCCCGCGCCCGGCCCGCGCTTTCATTGCGAGCAGATGCTCGGCTGACGCGACCTGAACGCATAGACCTGGCACCGCGAACAATTCCCAGCGGCGGGAGTCGGCGACGCGCGGCAGTAGGGGAACCACTGCGTCGTTGAGCCAGCCTGGCGGTAGGTCGCCGCGTTCTGACGCCATCTCACGTGCCACGTGGTCGATGTCGTCAACTGGAATGAGCACCGCGTCAATGTCTCGAGTGACAACTCGCCTGTCGTAGCCAAGGAGCATCGCAGCGCCACCGACGATGTAGATCTCCGCCTCAAGATGGCGGGCATTGAGTCGCTGCCCAAGTTCAGTGAGCAGCTCAACGATTTCTTCGGCTGTCGTGAACATCAGACCGACTGCAACGTCGCGCGGTCGAGGAAGATGCCGCGTGCGCGCAGTGCGGGGATTCCGTTGGCCAGTGCTCGACTGCGCGCCTTGGGCGCGTTACTTCCATTACCCACCCACCAAGGGGAGACAAGGTAGAGACGGCGGTCACGTATCCAGGCAGGCACCCGCGTCATGCGTGTCATGCGGCACCAGTGCACGGTGAGGCCAGCGAGTAGGGAATCGATATCGGTGTATCCCGTTGGCGTTGGTTGAGTCAGAAACAGAGCGCGGTCGGCCTCTGCCTCCAGCGCGTTGAACGCGTCATTCATCGCAATGATTTCACGAATCACCGCGAGGTCGCGTTCGATGCCGCCGAGCGGCTTGATGCTGCGGGCGAGCTCGATGGCATGGGATGGAACCGTGCCCGCCCATGTTCCGCAGTGTGCGGTGTTGACTTCGAGGGCATTGAGCGCATCGAGTCGAGCAGTGACGATATGACCTGCTTCGAGTGTTCCGCTCTCGTACGCACTGACGTTGGATTGTCGAGTACCGAGGAGAAACGCGGTGTGGGCCTGCGAGAAGCCCAGTCGCTCACGTTGAGCTCGGGCTGAGTGCATGGGCTCACTATATATGGGAATAACAAGGATATATATCGCGAGAACGGACCAGTGAAAAAACTGAAATAACCCCCCGGAGCCACCGCTGCCGGTAAAATTGCTACATGATTCTTGTGACCGCTGCGTCAGGCATGTTCGGTTCGGCTGTGGTGCGGGGGCTGAGCGCCGCGGGAATGTCGGTGCGTGCGACAGCGCGCGACCTCGGCAGTTTGCAGTCCCTCGCCGGTCCAGGAGTCGAACTGGTGGCTGCCGATATGGACGACCCGGCAGCGTTCGACCCGCTCATGGAAGGCATTAGCCGGGTCCTCGTCAACGCCCCCATGGACAAGGAGAAGGAGAAGCGCGAACGCGCTGTGATCGATGCGATGGTGCGCGCGGGAAACGACGCGCAGATCGTGCTGCTCACGGGCGGAGTACAGCACGATGACGCGCTCGGAGATGCGGGCCGTGCCATTGAGGCAGCGATGCGCGACTCCGGACTTCCGTGGACCATCGTGGGACCGCAGACGGTGATGGAGTCGAACTTCTACCCGTGGCGACCTGCGATTCAGAACGCGAATGCGATCATCGCGTGTTGCGGTGACGCGAAGATCGGCTTTGTTGCACTGCAGGATGTCGCCGATGCTTTCGTTGCTGTGCTGACCCAGTCAGCTGAGCAGAATGACGGTCGCGAATACATCATCACCGGACCGGAAGCAGTCACCTGGAGCGATGCAGCCGAGTCAGCAACGCGCGCCCTAGGTCGACCGATCGCCTTCGACGACATGAGCCGCGACGACTTCCGAGCGATGATGATTAGTTGGGGCGCGTTCACCGACGACACCGTCGACATCGGCATCATGTTTCACCAGGACGCATTCCGCGAAGGCAAAGCCGCACGCGTCACCGACGACTTCACCACACTCACCGGTCGGCCGGGTACGACGGTCGATCAGTGGTGGCAGCAGAACGCCCAGCACTTCCTCACGCCGCTCAAGGAAGGCGAGCGCTTCTAGTAGCTCAGATTCCTTGCACGAACTGCAGCTGCACCGGTGCGCTCGCACCCGACCCGTTAATCGCGCGGATTTGAATTCGGATAGATAGACCGGCGGGTAGTCCGGTGTCGGTCGCGTACCTCTTCGTTCCTTCAGTGCCCCACGCGCCGAATGCCGTCCATGCCGCACCATCGAAGTAGCAGCCGCGGCTCTCGTAGCGAATGACCGCGCCACTGCCCAGTGAGGCCGGCGCGGACCACGTCACCTTGACGTTGCCGACGGATGGGAAACTGGCCGCCATGGCGCGCACCGATGTGGTGGTTCCGACAATCGTTGTCGATGACTTGGCTGAGGCCACACTCGTGCCGATGGCATTGCGCGCTCGCACTGTGAACCGGTACCCCACTCGGTTGGCGAGGCCGGTCACGGTGCAACTACGAGCACCGGTGGTGACACACGTGCGACCTCCCGGGGAGGCAGTCACGGTGTAGCGGCTAATCGCGACTCCTCCGGTGCTTGCGGGAGCGGTCCACGACACCACGGCCGACTTGTTGCGCGGGCTCACTTTCACGCTGCGGGGAGCGCTGGGCGCTGACTTCCCGGTCACACGGAGGGCAACGGCCGACACAAGCGGATTAGTGCTCACGTGAATGGGATTAACGATGGCTGTTGAGGTCATCTGGATGCAAACCCCGGTAACGATCACTTCCGATTTGGAGCAGTCGGCGGTAATGCTGGCGGAGAAGGCTTTGGTCGCCACCACCCTGATGAAGAAGTGGGCGATCTCGCCCTTCATCAGGTAGACCGGAGTAAACCGAAGGTTGGTGCCCTCCTTCGCGGGACGCGCACATTCGCCTGTCGCCGTCGAGCGGGTGACGTTGCTCGAGGTATCGGTGATGTAGCACCTGAAATCTGCCGCCGTCGAGATTGCGAGTTGCACTCCTGAGGGCAGCAGCAACCGCATTTGGTAGTGGTCGTTCAGGGTGACGGGCGAGACGATGGAGGTGGACAGGTGGATGAGGAAGCTCTCGCCCACCTTCGGCGGAACCGTGGTGACCCCCGACGGAGTGCGATAGTCAATGCGCGCCATCTTCATGATGTAAGTGGAGTTGTAGGGGTAACTTCCAATGACGTACTGGTCGAATCCGACCTTGCCCTTGACCCACTGCGTTTCGTTGATCACCGGTGCGGCCTGGGCCGGTGCGCTCACCACCGACAGTCCGAGCAGCAGCGACGCAATGACACACGTGCGCAGGGCGAGTGGCACTGGGATATTCCGCAGGAATTGCGTGAATCGCGTGAACACTCCAGGCCTCGTTTCGTCGTCGACTCTCGTTGGGACAGTCTGTCATCAGTCGCGCTTCAGGACTGTCATACGGATGACATTCATTCACGAGAGGCGGTCGTGTCAATGCGCTCGACGATGTAGTCGGTCACTTCGCGCGCAACGGTGAAGATACCTGTTCCGAGTGTCTGGCTCTGCGCATCCCAGCTGTAGATCACTCGCGCGTAGTCACCGGTCGCAAGTAGTGACTCGAAGTAGGCGATTGCGTCGTCAATGGCGGCGCGCGACGACTCGTCCAGCGCGCTGAATCCGCCGAATTCGCCCGTCGGAATGCCAGTAGCCCGCGGTGGCGTGGCGCATTGGTAGGGCCGGATGGTCGCGTTGCCACCGCCGGGGACACATCGGTGGTCAGTGCCAATGCTTTCTTGGTGTTCGTAGAACTGACTCTGGTTGTCGTTGAAGATAAAGAGCGCGTCGGCGTACTCAGGCTGTTCGATCATCCAGCGAAAGTCACCCACCTGATGGATGCCTGTGAACTCTGACCGCACGGTGAGAACCATGCGGTCATGGTGCCAGATGTCAGACCTCGACGGCGATTCGCTCGCGGGCCGCTTGCTCGCTGGGCGACTGAGTACCGAGCGCCACACGTAAACCCGCATACATCGTGCGCACGACCGGGTCGACTACGGCGTGCGGCAATGCCTTGAGTCCGAGCATCGCGCGCTGATCGGCGGGCATCGTGGTGACGGCGGCAGCGAGCAGTCCCTGATACGCGGGGCGCGTGGCAATCGGAAGCGGTGGGTTGCGTAGGAAGCGTAAGACTTCGCGACTGTCGCCGGTGACCGCGAGCTCAGGGCCAAACGATGCAATCTGGTCGCGCAGCTCGGCCACGCTCTCAGGCGGGTCGGGAAGGCCGAGCATCTTTGCGGTCACTCCCCACTCGAGTACGTACTGATCAGGTCCGCCAGGAATCGGCGTGCTGCCGAATCGCTGATGCGCCGAGAGGAACGAGTCAGTGAACGCAACATGCACCCAGCGCAGTAAGTGCGGGTCGGAAGCTCGGTAATCAGTGACGTCGCCGCTGACCGGATCGTTGTAGGTTCCGCGTACTCGCTTGTGCATGCCGCGTACGCGCGCGGTCTCGCGCTCGGCTAACGCGGTATCACCAAAGGTCAGTGTCACCAGCCATCGCGTGGTTCCGCGCAGTCGATCGATGGGTGCGTGTTGATAGCGCGAGTGCTGTTGAACTCCTGCGAGTGCGCCGGGCTGCAGGGTTTGCATCAGAAGCGCGCGCACTCCGCCAACGAGGGTGGCGAGGTCACCGTGTACGGCCCACGCTGCGGAGCCGGGTCCGAACAAGCCCTCGTCGCTGCCTTCGCCAATGGCCTGAATCCAGTCGGGTCGCCCGTCGGGCTCGCCCGAGAGTAGGGTGCGGAATCCTTCGCCGAGCCTGTTCTTCATATCTCCAGTATCGAAGGAGTGGGCAAATCCTGCCTGTTCAGTTTCCGGACTTCCACTGACGGTAGGTGAGGTTGATGCGTGGCTTACTCACGCGGGCTCTTTTGGGTACTGAGTGCGACCAGTCGAGTTGCGAACGCCCCGACATCACGAGCACGTCGCCGTGGCTGAGCGCGATGACATGCCGTTCTCCGGTGATGTCGTGTTTGATCACGAAGTCTCGGGTGGCACCGAGATTGACTGATGCGATGACGGGTTGCGTGCCAAATTCCGGTTCATCATCGCGATGAGCGCCCATGCTGTCGTTGCCGTCGCGGTAGAGGTTGGCGAGTACTGAGTTGAACTCGACCCCGGCCGAACGAGTGGCCTGCGCACGTATCTCGTTGAGTTCGGTGGTCCATTCATGAACTGGTTCGATGCCGCCGGAGTAGCGGAAGGGTTCGGGTCCGACCCAGTACGTCAGTCGCGGGGTCATGACGTGGCGGCCGCCGATGACGAGGGGTCGCTGCGCCCAGGCGAGTGTGGCTGTGAGAGCAGCGAGCAAGCGATCGGCGTCGTGGGAAGCCAGCCACTGGCGATGATGACGGAAGCCAGCGGGGAGCGACGGTTGATCTTCAAGGTCGAACAGCGACTCCACAACGCCACGGTAGTGGAGGTCGTGAACACTGCCTACCCGAGATCGGGCACTGACACCACGTCGTACGGAAGTTGATAGATCGACTCGAGTGCCAGCGGCAGTACGAGAATGCCGGTGCCTTGGGCGTATCCAAAGTGGTATTCCGTGGCGCGGCGACTCGGGTCGGCTTCCATCGCTTGTGCGAGGAATTCGTCGAGTTCAGACATCGTGGCCTGCATCACGTCCGGGTAGTGCCATGACACGCGGATGCCCTCAAGCGTGATGGCTCGTAGGTGGGCGCGGTTGGGGCGCATGAACTCACGGAACATCACCGCGTCTGCGATTCCCCACCCGTGCGTGGCCCGAATCGCGCCGTTCGCTTCGGTGTTGGCTCGCACGGCAATGGCGACTTGCTGCGTGATCGCATCGCGGAAGAGTTCCAACTTGCTGCTGTAGCGGGCGAACAGTGCGCCTTCGGAGACGCCGGCACGACGTGCGATTGCCTCCGTGCGGGTTCCATCGAAGCCGTTGGTGCCAACGAGGTCGAGCGCCGATTGCAGCAAAGCGTCGGTTGTTGAGTCACCGGTACTGAATGGAACGTCACGATCGAGGTGCGGCATACGCGAGTTCGGCAGCCGAGCGGGCTTCGTGGGTGCTGCGAGCACGGGAACGATGTGCCGGGCCTCGACAGCCATGTCGTACGACTCGATACCGGGTCGTCGACCGAAGAGCACCAGGCCGAGAGTGGCACCCAGGATGTAGGCCCGCTGGGCCGCGAGAGTTCGTGTCACACGGCGTCCGTTCGGAACGCACCACTGTTGCAGTGCGTCGCCGAGTGTCTGGAGTAGCGCAGTCTTCATTGGCACATCAAATTGTGCGACCAGCATGAGTTCAGATCCAGCGAGCAACACCTGTCCGGGGCGCGCTGCCTCGTTGAGTATCTCGCCCAATGCTTGGGCATCCGCGTCGCCGTCGAGCAGACCTGCAGTCAGCAGTGACCGTTCGAACAGGTCGTGGAATGCCGGCCAGGCGCGCTCGGTCCAGGCGGCGGCCATCAGGTGGGAGGGGTCGCCGAAACGAGACTGCAACGTGCGTCGTGACAGTCCTGCTCGTTCGCTGACCGCGAGAAATGACAGCGCGGCCCATCCGTCGGTCGCGGCAATCTCGACGGTTGCGTCGAGCAACGCTTCGTTGTTGCGCAGTGATCGCTGCGAACTGCGGCGTCCGGATCGGGGCGCTTGGTCGTCGGAGCTCACAGGCTGACGCTATCGCTCAACTCGCCGTATCTCTCCCCCGACTCGGCGTGGGGCTGCTCGCCCTGACAACAAAATAAAGCACCGTGTGCTTTTGATCGCTAGGCTGTGGTACTCACTCGGAGTAGGGACGAGATGGCAGACAAAGTGCATGCGGCAGAACGCACGCGGCAGGCGATTGCCGCTGCCGAAAACGGCGACCTCACCGACGCGCGCACCCTCCTCGCCGAAGCGCTTGCGCTCGATCCTGAATACACCCTCGCGTGGCTCTGGTTTGCGGCCGTCGCCGAGGACCCGGGCGAAGAGAAGTTCTGCCTCGAGCAGGTTCGCGACCTCGATCCCCAGCATCGAGCGTCACCGTCTCTCGCGCGCCTGCGCAGCGAGACTTCCGAATGTCCGCCGGAACTGTCACGCATCATCGACCCGCCACCCCCCGACAACATCCTTGGATACGCCGATGAGATTCGTGCCGTTCGTCGGCGCAAGTTCTTCAAGCGCACCTTAGTCACCGTGCTGGTGTTGGCGCTGCTCGCTGGTGTCATCGGTTTGCTAATCAATAGTCGCAAGCGCGAGGTGTATCTCGCGGTCGTCGTTGGCAACAACAACGCGGGCCAACTCGGTGGACAGGAAGTTCTTGCCGCGGCCCAAGCGGCCGCTGACACCTGGAATGCCAAGGCGCCGTCTGACCGTCAGCTCACGCTCGTGACGTTCAACGACGAGTCGAACCCGGCGAAGGCAGTGGAGATCGCACAGCAAATCGTTGCTGATGGTCGGTATATGGGCGTCATCGGACATATGCGCTCCACCACGTCGCTTGCCGCGGCACCGATCTACAAGGCGGCAGGTATTCCAGCCATCACCCCGACTGCAACCGCCGACGCTGTGACAGCCGGCGACCCCTGGTACTTCCGCACCGTGTTCGATAACACGCAGCAGTCCGAAGGTATCGCGATCTACGCGCACTCGATTCTCAAGAACAACACGGCGATCATCGTTTCCACCGATGACCCTTACGGGGTCTCATTGCGCGAGGGTTTCAATCGATCATTCTCCAAGCTCGGAACCGTGCAGGCCGACATCGTGGTGTCAGCGGACCCGGCGAAGCAGCAGACCGAACTCGTCGCGGCCGCCGACACCATCGCCAAGATTCCGAACCCGGGGGTGATCGCACTCTTCTCGGTCGATCCGGCGTCGAGCGTTCTTGGCGTTGAACTCGCGAAGCGCAATGTTCCGGTTCGCATTGTGGGCTCGGACGCGCTCGGTAGCCAAGAGTTCTTCGGTGGTTTGTACAAGGGGGGTGCTGCCGCAGTGAATGACTCGTACGCGGCAAGCCCACTTACCGAGGGCACGTTGTCGGGTCAGGCCGTCACCTTCTACGACGAGTTCGCTCGGACACTGGGACGTCGACCGAGTTGGGTTGCCGGCGTGACGTACGACGCGGTGGATGCGTTTGTTGAAGCGATGCGACGGGGCGATGTGACATGGAGTACGACCGACCTCGCTGACGATCGTCAGAAGGTGCGAGACGTGCTTGATTCTGCGCGCTCAGTTGAAACGGCGCTACCCGTGCTCACGGGCAGCCTGTACTTCGGGCAGGGAAACGCGGCCGTGCGGCCGGTGGCATTTGCTGATGGTCGAGTAACACCTGCAGGTGTCGAGGTGAAGTCCGCGGTGTATCAGTTGGCGCCCTATTCACCGATCGTTGGCCAGACTGTTGAGCAGGAAGTTGCCGCTGGCACCGTGGTGCAGGAATTGGGCCACACGTACACGGTGCAGCGCGTGGTGACGACCGGCTACAACATCAACGAAATCCAGGAACTCGACCTTGCCACGCAGGCTTTCACGGTCGACTTCTTCATCTGGTTTAAGTTCCGCGGTTCCAGGGATGGTCCAAGCGACGTCATCTTCCCGAATGCGGTTGATCCGGCACTCGGACTCGGTGATCTGCAACGAAGTAGCACAGTTGACGGTGAGAACTACGAGTTGTATCGCGTGCACGGTGCATTCCGAGCGCCGATGCAGTTCACCAACTTCCCATTCGATGTGCAGACGCTGCCCATCGTGGTGCAGAACAAGTCGCGGCCGTCAGGACAGATGACTTACATCCCCGATCCCGACAACCTCGCTCAATCACAACAGTCGCGGCTGCAGAGTGGAACTGATGCCAACGCAACGATTGACCAGGTACCGAACTGGCAAGCCGACAGTGTGAGCTTCTTCCCGGCCAGTGTGGGTAACAGCGGCTTCCTGGGAGATCCGAGTGTGGTTGCGGGGTCGCAGGGCATCACCTATTCGCAGATGACTGCCACCACCGCGGTTTCGCGCGACGTGTTGTCGTTCCTGATCAAGAACTTGCTGCCGTTGGTGTTGCTGGTGATCGTGACATACGTCGCCCTCTGGTATCCGTTCGAAGATGCCAACACGCGCATCTCCTTCGGGGTTACCGGAATCCTTACTGGTGCCGTTCTACTGCAGGGAGTAACGGCGTCACTACCTTCCGTCGATTACACCGTGGCGATTGAGTGGGCCTTCTACGCCTTCATCGTGCTGTCGGGGTTCCTTGTTCTTGGTTCGTTGTTTGGACAGAAACTCATCGAACGTCGACAACTTTCGCGCGCTCGATCGCTTGATCGCTTTCTGCGTATTGGTTATCCGGTCTTCGTGCTAGGAATCGCCGCCGGATACTTCTTTCTCTTTTAGGGCGGCTGCGCGTTCAGCGCGCATGAAAGGCACACTGTGCTTTATGTTGATTTCACCCTGATGATCCCCGAATGTCGACCTCGAAAGGCGCACTTCCATGAACACGATGACTCGCAAGTTGGCGGCGGAAGCTGTCGGTACGTTCCTGCTCGTGTTCTTGGCGGTGGGTGCCGCTGTGTTCGGCATCGCGGCCAAGATTGGTAAGGACGACGGACCTCTGACGACGGCTAACGAATTGGCACCGGCGAGTGGAACCCTCGGCATTGCCCTCGCGTTCGGTGTGGTGCTGCTGGGTCTGGCCTACGCGTTCGGGCCCGTCTCGGGCACGCACGTCAACCCAGCCGTGACTCTAGCGATGTTGCTCGGTCGCAGGATGCCGCCGAAGGAAGCAGTGGGCTACTGGATCGCCCAGTTCGTGGGCGCCATCCTTGGTGGGGCTGTGCTGAAGTTGTTCGTCACTTCATTCGGCGCCACCGACTACACCGGTGGACTCGGCACCAACTCCTACGACAACGGATCCATCAATATGGCCGGCGCATTCGTACTTGAGG
>Ga0194044_10002112_pt1 | contig 9983 bp, 6 predicted proteins | sample JunL4417m_MetaG_FD_155460 | JGI IMG/M metagenome (GOLD analysis project Ga0194044, IMG submission 155460) | Anoxic zone freshwater microbial communities from boreal shield lake in IISD Experimental Lakes Area, Ontario, Canada - Jun2016-L442-17m | ecosystem: Environmental > Aquatic > Freshwater >...
GCCGACGACATCATCCTCAGAAAAAGAGGCGTGGAGTTCGTTGACGGTACAGCTCCAGGATTTGCAGCGATAGTAGGATCAGCTCCCACAAAAGAAATTGCGGCCGATATGGCTTTGGAACTTCAGAAGAAGAATCTCTATGTGTTTATGGCTGCGAATCACAATGGAACGACCTTCAGCCAGCAGCTAAAAGAAGCTGGAGTCCAGGTAGGATGGCCAACAAGACTTGTGCCTTTCGGCCCTGATATCTCGTCCGCTATTTTCGCGGTTGGTTTTGCGACCAGAGCGGCGCTCAGCTTTGGAGGCATCCAGCCTGGAGATTTCAGGAAAGTATTGATTTATAACAAAGACCGAGTCTTTGCGTTTGTTCTTGCTCTTGGCGATGTCGATGATGAGTGGTACGCCGCAGCCGCAGGCGCCATAAATTATGGCTTTCCTACGATCGCTGACACCCCGATTCCTGAAATTCTTCCCACTGGTGTTTGCACCTACGAACACGTTGTGTCGAACATTGCTCATAAGGATATTGTTGCTAAAGCCATCGAAGTCAGAGGCCTCAAGGTAACAGTGACAGAAGTTCCTGTTCCTGTGGCTTATGGTCCGGCGTTCGAAGGTGAGAGAATCAGAGGCGACGACATTCACATGGAAGCTGGTGGTGGAAAGACTACCGGTGTTGAATTGACAGTCATGAAAGACATGAATGAAATCGAAGACGGCCAAGTAGACCTGATCGGACCTGATCTCAAGGATATCAAACCTGGAACGCGACTGCCGATAGGTATTTACGTGGAAGTAGCCGGTAGAAAAATGCAAGCTGACTTTGAACCCATCCTCGAACGTCAGATTCACCACCTTATTAACTATGCTCAAGGCCTGATGCATATAGGACAGCGCGACATCGCATGGGTACGGATTGGCAAGGGAGCGGTTGAGAAAGGTTTCTCTCTCAAACACATAGGGTCTATCCTACATGCCAAATACCATCAGGATTTTGGGGCGGTTCTTGATAAGGTAAAAGTTACCATTTTTACCGATCAGGGAAAATGCGACGAACTCCTAAAGCAGGCTAAAGAAGCATACGCGATTAGAGATTCAAGAGTTCAGGGGATGAAAGATGAGGATGAGGGGATCTATTTCTCTTGCACACTTTGCCAGAGTTTTGCCCCTACGCACGTGTGTGTAGTAACACCGGAGAGAGCTGGTTTATGCGGCGCGTACAACTGGTTAGACTGCAAGGCCTCCAATGAGATCAATCCGACCGGGCCCAACCAGCCCATTGAAAAAGGCAAGGTCCTGGACGGAAGATTGGGTCAATGGGAAGGCGTCAACGACTTTGTTAGTAAAGCCTCGCGTGGAAAAGTCAATGAATGTAGCGCCTACTCGATCATGGAATACCCGATGACTTCATGTGGGTGCTTCGAGGCCATTGCAGCGGTCCTTCCTGTTTGTAATGGAATTATGAGTGTCGATCGTGATTACAAGGGGATGACCCCATGTGGCATGAAATTCACTACACTAGCGGGAAGCGCAGGCGGTGGAAACGTTACTCCGGGCTTCGTTGGACACAGCAAGCTTTACATCGTTTCCGACAAATTTGTTTCGGCTGAAGGTGGAATCAAGCGCATGGTCTGGCTGCCCAAAAACCTTAAGGAAATGCTAAGAGACAAAATCAACGCTCAGGGTGACAAGCTGGGCATTTCTAATATGGCTGACCGAATCGCGGATGAAACCGTGGGAGTCACTGAAGATGAGATCCTAGCGTTCCTCCAGGAGAAAGAACATCCAGCGTTGAGCATGGAATCTATCGTCGGATAATAATTTCTTTTCGAATTGTGCGTTTTTCATTTGACCCTTCCCATTGCAGGGGGTTAATGTAGATCAACCCCCTGCTAAATTTGAATCTTTGAAGGAATTCTCACAATTCTGACAGGGGATTTTGCCTCGAGAGGGAGGTTTTTATCGATGGCGCTTTCTGGAATTCAAATCTTTAAAATGATGCCGAAGAAAAACTGTGGAGAATGCGGTGTTCCCACGTGCCTGGCGTTTGCCATGAATCTGGCCGCTGGGAAAGCGGAACTTTCGCTTTGTCCATACGTTTCTGATGAGGCAAAGGAAAAACTGGCTTCAGCGTCGGCTCCTCCGATTAGAACCGTACAGTTAGGAGTTGATGCCGCCGCCGTTAAGGTTGGCGGCGAAACGGTGCTTTTCCGCCATGATAAGACATTTAACAATCCAACTGGATTGGGGTGTCTCATTTCCACGTCCGAAACAGATGAGAGTGTTGACAAAAAACTCGCCGCCTTTAAAGAACTTCGATACGAACGCGTTGGATTAACACTTAAATCGGAGCTGATAGCCGTAAAAGACGAAGGGGCTTCCGATCGGTTCGCCGCCATTGCCAAAAAAGCCAATGACGCGGGAGCGGCTCTGGTTCTGATAAGTGAAAATTTAGACTCTTTTAAAGCGGCTCTTGCCGAAGTAGGCAAGAACAAGCCATTGCTACATGCGGCCACTGAAGCCAATCTTGACAGCATGTCGGATTTGGCCAAAGAATTTGACTGTCCTTTGGCGGTTAAAGCTCCTAAAGTAGGGCTCTTAGCCGCTTTGTCGGCTAAATTGATAGCAAAGGGGCACAAAGATCTCGTCCTTTCTGTAGATAATCTAAGTCTGGCGGAACAGCTCCGAGATCAGGTCATGATAAGAAGACTGGCATTGGAGAAACTCTATAGACCACTTGGGTTTCCGACCATAGTGTTTCCGTGCGCAATGTCCGACAATCCAATTGACGAGACAATAGTGGCTGGAACATTCATATCAAAATATGCCGGAATCGAAATTCTGAGTGAACTCAAGGGTGAAGTTCTCTTTCCGTTGTTACTCCAACGACTTAACATATTTACCGATCCTCAACGGCCCATGACAACGGAACAGGGTATTTATCCCATAAATAACCCGGATGAAAAGTCACCGGTGCTGATAACCAGCAATTTCTCGCTTACTTATTTTATTGTATCCGGTGAAGTGGAATCCAGCAGAGTTCCCGCATGGCTCTTGGTGCTCAACACTGACGGACTGTCGGTGCTGACCGCCTGGGCCGCCGGCAAATTTGTTGGTGACGTGATAGGACCATTTGTCAAGAAATGCGGAATAGAAGATAAAACAGGTTTAAAGAAGCTCGTAATACCTGGAGCTGCGGCAATCATCAGCGGCGATCTCGAAGAGGAGTTGCCTAATTGGGAAATTGCCATAGGTCCCCGGGAAGGAGCGCACATTCCCGCCTATTTGAGGCAAAACTTTATTTAGTGTTATTCCGAGATATTTTAACATTTCTGACCTGTTCGGAACTGGTTTCTCCGAACAGGTCAATGTATATATTTGCCCATAAGAGATAAGAACATCTTTGATATTCCGACCGAGTGTGTTATTTTCACTAACCTAGACACATAATTTCACCATGGGACAGCATATAAATCAGGAGGTAATCATCCGATGATAAAGGTGGTGGCTGAAAACATCAACATTATGTCGAAGTTTACTGGCAACGCCATGCGAGAGAGAGATCCCAAGCCCATTCAGGAATGGGCCGCCAAGCTCACGGAAAAAGGAGCGGATCTCTTGGATTTAAACCTAGGACCAGCCCGTAAGGGCGGCTCAGAAATGATGCAGTGGCTTGTCAAGACTGTACAGGAAGCCACAGACCTACCTCTATTTCTGGACACCACCAACAATGAAGCCGTAGAAGCCGGTCTCCAGGTTTATAAGGTCAAAAAGGGTCGCGCCGTGATCAATTCAATCATGGCTACACCAGAACGTATGGCTCTGCAACTGCCGCTGGTGAACAAATATGACTGCGAAATGGTAGGCCTGATGTGGGGACCTGAAGGTATCCCCAGGGACGAAAATGAAAGGGCCGTTTTACTCGACAGCATGATGACCCAAACTACTGAACAGGGAATATCTTTAGAAAAAATCTGGTTTGATCCCATCGTTGTTCCTGTCTCTTCCCAACAAAAAGAACTTCAGGGATGCACTACGTTTATGCAGTGGTTACCTGATCTGGCGCCGGGTTCCCAATCGACGTGCGGGTTGTCCAATTGTTCGAATGGGTCTCCGGATGAACTGAGGGACATTTTAAACCAGGTCTATCTTTGCATTCTCATCAAATGCGGAATAACATCAGCCATTATGGACGGATTTGATGATGTCATAGTTGACATAGCTCATGACAGATCAACGGATCTGGTGAATCTGGTTGGCAGTGTTGTCGATGGTGAAGATGTTGACACGAGCGGAATGGACAAGAGAGCGGTTGATTACGTAAAAACAGCTAAGTTGTTACTCGGTCAGTCTCTGTACTCGCATTCCTGGCTGGAACTTTAGCTGAAATGACTAATTAATCAAAACCGAAAATAATTCACGTTTTAAAGGGCTACATCGACAATGTGGCCCTTTTTATCTTTCGAACCAACCTTCTTCTGAAACATGCGGCTACTCAAGGATCCTGATTCGGCGCCGGTCGCATTTCGAACTGTACTTTTCTAAGACCATCCAGAAGTCGTTCAATCAAACCTTGAAGCTTTCGATCTGATTCCATCAAGGTTATACAACGTGACTCCCAAATCAAGGGAGCCTCAGTCTCTGTCCTGGCCCAACAGATTTTTACAGAAAATTCCCTAAGACTTTCAGGATTTTTAATCCATTGAATCAAATCATTTTCGGACCCTGAAAAATGGCGCCATTTAATGGAGTTAGGGACCGTTTCATGGGATGGCGCAACCTCCAACGAACTATCCATTTTACAATAACATGCTATGAGATGAGAATCGAACCTTGAAATCTCAAAAATCCTTTGAATAAGGCTCATCAAATGAAATGCGGCCATAATCAGAAAACACGGAAAAACAATCTGCACAACCATTCCAAGAAAATAGCGATAAAAAAACACATGATATTCCATATCTGGAAGATCAAGTCTAAAATTGATCAACGCGGCAAAACCCCAGATCAAAAAACAAACTGACAAAGGAAACAGTAAATAACCCAAAAAATTAACATGTCCATGTTTTTTAACAGGATAGCTCTCAAATAGGGTTGCCAGTTTGTACGATCCATCAACGTAATCACAAATAAACCTTCTGGGAGGACTGCGCCACTTGTCACGTGGATTGAACAGCGAGCAAAGTTCCTCGAAGACACACATGAAAAGAGCCATGGCGGTCCCGCCAGAAACCAGGAAATTCCTATTCTCGAACTTGAAGGTTTTTTTCTTCAGCGAAATAAAAGAAATAACTAAAACGGTATTTGTGAATACGAGGCCCCCGAACAAAAGCCACAAATCCGTAAAAGACGGAACCACGAAATTCAATTGAATTCCCATATAGTGTTTCAACATAATTGGGCCTGAAACCAGAAAATAGTGGAGGAGCGGTAGTATGGCCAAGGCTGTCATAAATTTCAGATTTGAGACCAAAACATAAGAAGCAAATTCAGAAGCGCCCGGGTAAAACCATTTACTCAAAAAGTTGTTATCGAAATATTTCTCGTTGGATAAAGTTTGAAATGACGAAGAAACATCGGTTGAATCAAGGAATGATAGAATTTTTTCTTGATTTGCCAAATCCCCCGGTTCTGTAATCTGCCGCTTCTTTCTCAAGATTTTGGGAAGCCCTTCAAACAACCATTTTAACCCAAAGAAAAAACCCGCTACAGAAGAAATGAATGATACAAAAACAGAAAAAATGCTGGGTAAAGATTTGAGTATAAATCCAAGGGGATCTCCTGGAAGGGTAAACGGTAAACATGGAACGACCACCAAAAAGAAACTTCTTAATCTTGAAAAGGCCATGATAGATACGGCCAGACCGATAGCAACCGAAGTTATCCCCAGAAGCAGGGAACCATTCTCCCACAATCTTATTTTTGAGGGCAAGGTTGAACTCCTAAGAAAAACAATTTATTAGCCAGAATGGCATATAAGAAATTACTAATTCAATCATAATTCAAAATGAACAGATAGTACAAGTTTAAAAATATCAAAAAAAGCGACTTAGGCGCCAAATCTTATTTGTCTTTCGAGAAAAATAGCCCAAACAAACGTTACAAGCGTCCCCAGTCCTAAGCTCGGTAAAGATCATGTTGCGACCGGCATAGGGTCTATGATAGATTGAATTATAGACTAGATCCGTCTGAACCAACTCAACTAAAGAAATTGGGCCTGCAAAATAATGAACTCTTTGGTATCGATAAAGCGGACGATACTCACTGCGCTATGCGCTCTTATACTAAGTATTCTACTACCGCCTCTTTACGCACAGGAAGACAAACCTTCAGGTAAAGCGCCTCAGGAAAAAGAATCTGCCCAACTTGTTGGAAAATGGGAAATATATGAAACCAAGGAACCTGGAAAACCATACGTTTCATCTTACAAGGGCCGGCCTTTTGTGAGCAAAGGCGCTAACGCGTTTACTCTCGTCCTGGAATACAGAAACGATGGAACTTTTAGAAGAATGGCCAGAATTGGTGAAAGCGAATCTATAGAGGAAGGTACATGGCGTCTATCTGGACACGAATTACGTCACAAGAGGAAAGGAGCTCAGGAAGAAGAAATCATGTACATCCGGTTTGATGGCAAGGACCATTATGTATCGACAGAAGTCTTCGAAGACACATCAGATCCGGGATTATTCGCCAAATTCAAACGCATCTAGGCTGATCGCCTCATTGAGTATTCCAAACACTAAATCACCAAATTTATTTCCGAAAGTTTTTACGTTCTGTCAGGAAAATTGACAGTGAACCTGCGCAGTAGATTTCTTTGTCACACAAAATATATCCTGAATTCAAATAACTAACAATTGTGTCCCACTATTTAGTATTGGCACGCCCGTTGCTGTAGAAATTTCAAGTTCATCGAGAGCCAGGGCTATGCCAGACACATTTACCATCCTCATTGCCGATCGCAACAGAAACGTTCGAGAGTATCTCCGCCGTGAATTCGTTTCAGATGGCTATTCGGTTAAACTGGCCAAAGATGGCAGGGAGATGATTTCACTCATTCAGGAAGAACCCCCGCCGGATTTATTAATTTATGATTTGGAGGCGCCTTATTTAAATGGTCCAGATAGTCTTGGCGCTCTGGAGAATACGCGACCACTATTGCCGATAATTGTGTACACTTTCCTGACGGAACACGCCAACCATAAAGCAGTCAAGAAAGCCGCCGCCTTTCTCGAAAAGCGAGGAAACGACATAGACGCGCTTAAAGCCGCAGTGGCTAAAGTGTTGGGGAACTGCTATCCATCTAGATTCGTTTCTGAAACAACAAGTCAAAAGATTCCAACATGAGCGAGACAACCAGCTACTAATAGGAGCGCTCTTCCATAGTCCCCAAAAAGGGAGTGTCATTTAGTAACCATCCACGCTCTCTGCACGTGGATGGTTACTTGATCGGTTTTTCCACTAATACTGTAACATTTTTATTTAGCGTATTCTTTCTTTAACTCCGAGATATCGGGCGCGGGGTTTTTATAAAGTTGATACCACCTCCTAAAGGCCTCAATGAAAACTTCCGACATAAGAATCATCAAAACTATAGACAGTATGACAAGAAGATACAGGCCTTTTGGAAGAAAGTTATTTACAATATTCAAATATCCTGCCGACATAACGACTGGGATCATGAATAAACCAGGAACCGCTGTGATCCAAGCATATTTCGCTTTTCCCATTCTCATGATGAGCGCAGTACCTACGAGAAGTCCGCATGTCGCCAAAAGCTGATTGCTCATCCCAAACAGAGGCCAGATCGTAGAAATGTCGCCCGTATAAACAAGATAACCCCATGCGAATGTAAACAGGAAACTCGTAGAAATGATTCCCGGTATCCATTTTTTTTCGTTGAACTTGGGGATTACTTTTCCAATCATTTCCTGGAGAAGGTAGCGCCCCACACGGGTTCCAGTGTCAACGGCCGTCAAGATGAACACAGCCTCGAACATGATGGCAAAATGATACCAATATGCCATCAAACCGCTCATCATGGGCACTGAACCAAAAATATAAGCCATACCGACAGCCAAAGAAACGGCTCCTCCTGGCCTTCCCTGTAACTGTTCCCCTACTGCCTGGGAAAGGGCAGGTAGGTTAACTGTGCTCATTCCCAGTTTCTCAAAAACCGCAGGCGCTGAGTTGATGGCAAAGTAATCCGCCGGAACGAGCACGCACGCAGCTGTGAGCGCCATGATCGCGACAAATCCCTCAACGAGCATAGCGCCGTATCCTATAAATAGAATGTCTCTCTCGTTGCCGACCATTTTGGGCGTGGTTCCTGTTCCAATGATCGCGTGAAACCCGGAAAGGGCACCGCAAGCAATGGTGATAAAGAGGAACGGATAAACAGCCCCTGGGACTATCGGTCCACCACCATGCACATATTGGGTGATCGAGGCCATCTTGAACTCAGGATGAACAACGACAATTCCGATTGCCAGCAGGCTGATAGTTCCAATTTTGAGGTATGTTGAAAGGTAATCCCTTGGACATAAGAGTAGCCACACAGGAAGAGCTGAAGCGATGAATCCGTAGATGGGGATAAATATGGACAACTGTGGTTTGGAGAGGGTTAGCAGCGAAGACAGAGTGGGGTTTGCAGCAACGTATGGACCAGATATTACACAGAGGAATAAGAGAGTCACTCCTATTATGCTGGCTCCTCTTACATCTCCAGGCCTCAAGATTTCCATGTAAACGCCCATAATTATGGCTATAGGAATCGTGCAGAAAACCGTCCAAGTACCCCAGGGACTCTCAAACATCGCATTTACTACGGCTATTGAAAGACCAGCAAGAGTTAGGATGAGGATAAACAAGATAGCGAACGACGCGACGGTGCCGGCCCTCTGGCCAATCTCAGATGACGCGATAGTAGAGAGGCTCTGTCCTTTATGCCGGACCGACGCGAATAGCACCACCATATCGTGAACCCCACCAGCAACCACGGCCCCGATAATGATCCACAAGGCGCCCGGCAAGTATCCGAACTGAGCGGCGAGAACTGGTCCTAAAAGGGGCCCAGCCGCTGCTATGGCGGCAAAATGATGACCGAATAGCACGTATTTGTTGGTCGCATGATAGTCATGGCCGTCTTCCATCACGACAGCTGGTGTTGGTCTAGATGAGTCCAACCCCAACACCTTTTGCGCGATAAAAAGGCCATAAAACCGGTATGCGAGAGCAAATACCATCAGAGCGACAAATACTAAAGTAAGAGCATTCATGGTTTTTCCTCCTTGGTAGATGATGAACGCAATGAGCGGAAAGCTCAATTATCCCGAACGTTGCAGCGCTGAACGACTCAGGCTAAAGGGTCGAACGAACAGTTTCTTACACTTAAGCCTCTTGCAAAATTCATAATGAATGACGATTTGGTCTTGCTTGTTGAGCGTTCTTAAGGCAATTTTGGGAACAGGACCAATCACTTATTCATATTATGTCTTTTTTTAACATATTTTCATCTCTGGGAGCAACTAGCGTGTCGATCGACCATGATGGCCTATTTGGGGAGATTATGTCGCCGATTTAAGCAATTGGTCGGTAAAGATCTCAATCACCCAGAATATCAAGTGCATCCTTACCTTGTGGGTTCTAATACCAAGCCCCCTAACCGACTAAGGTGACCTTGTTAGTGTTTCCGTCCCAAGTATGCTTCAACGATCCGAGAATCGTTCCGCAGTTCAGCGGCAGGTCCTTCCTGGGCCACACGGCCGCCTTCCAGCACGTATGCGTAATCTGCAACTTGAAGAGCTTTCCTGGCGTTTTGTTCCACAAGCAATATTGTAGTCCGTTCTTTTAAGTCGCCGATAATTCGGAAGACTTCCTGAACTATAAGAGGCGCCAAGCCAAGTGATGGTTCATCCAGCATCAGCAACTTTGGACGTGCCATGATGGCCCGACCGAAAGCGAGCATTTGCTGCTCGCCCCCGGAT